>Ga0209101_1000986_pt1 | contig 22395 bp, 20 predicted proteins | sample ConPoolayeCmetaG_FD_185481 | JGI IMG/M metagenome (GOLD analysis project Ga0209101, IMG submission 185481) | Hot spring microbial mat communities from California, USA to study Microbial Dark Matter (Phase II) - Cone Pool mat layer C metaG... ...
CAATCACGTCGAAGTAACGCTAGGGTAGAGGATCGGGGACGAAAATCCCCATCCTCTGTTGTCCTTGCTGTGACGCGCCTTACGCCATATCGAGGATGACTTTCAGCGTCCCCTGCCGGCCTGCCCTCTCGAAGGCCGCCAGCCCCTCTGCCAGCGGATAGCGGGCTTCTATCAGCGGCTCAACATCGATCAGGCCGCGTGCCAGCAGGCGGATGGCCGCCTCAAACGGCCCGCATCGGGAGCTGTCTATCCGCACTTCGTCCACCACGACGCGCGTCAGGTCAGCCTGCGGCAGTCCGTGATAGGTGCTCTTGAGATGGACCACCCCGCGCGGCTTGACAAGGTTGAGCGCCTCCTTAAAGCCTTCGGCAGTGCCGGTGCAGTCCACTACCACATCGGCACTGCGCGGAGCAAGCTCACCGGCGCGGGCTGTCGGAATGCCCCATCCGGCGAGCAGGTCAGCCTGCCGCTGATGCCTGACCACCACCGTCAGATCACACCCCGTCAGGCTGATGACCTGAGCAACCAGCAGACCCAGCTTCCCCGCCCCCAGCAGGATGACGCGCTGATGCGGGCTGATATGCGTCTGATGGAGCGTTTGCAAGGCCGCCGCCAGCGGCTCGACAAACACGGCCTGCTCATCGCTGACCGAATCAGGGACAGGATGCAGGTTAACGGACGGCAGAGTAAGGTAATCAGCAAACGCCCCGTTGTGGCGATCAATGCCCAGCGTGGTTCGGTTGGGGCATTGGGTCGGCATCCCCCTGAGGCAGGTCTCACACTGCCCGCAGGCCAGATTGATCTCACCGACCACACGCCGGCCATCCCATTCACCGCCCTGGGCTGCCCCCACAAACTCATGGCCCGGCACACCGCTAAAGCCCATGTACCCCCGCACAATCTCTAGATCGGTGTTGCAGATGCCGGCCTTTGTGACACGGATCAGCACATGGCCGTCCGGCGGAACCGGGTCTGGGTAATGAGGGTCATAGCGCAGATGTCCATCGAAAAGCAGTGCACGCACGGCGGCCTCCCGTTTCAGATCACTCGGCTGATCGAGCGGGGCTTGAGGCGGATCACGATCATATCCAGCTTGCCCCATGCGGCGATGTCCCGCTCGGCTTCTTCTCCCTGTTCATAATGATAAGTCATCTTCCTGAGCCAGACACGGTCGGGGTCTTCTTCAATCGAAAAATCGCCCCGGATCAGGTAGCCCGCGCCGTCACCAGGCTGTCCCCCGACCGTCAGCGCCCCCTTCGGATTCGATTGAACATGCTGTACTTTGTGCGTGCCTCTCTCGCTGATCAACACAACCTCATCACCGTCCAGCATGAACCAGACCGGCACCGTGTGCGGATAGCCGTCCGGCCCCACAGTAGAGACGTAAGCTACACGCGGTGCTTGCAAGAAGGTCCGAGCCTGTTCATCCAGCATAGTTGTCTCCTTCGGCAGGCAGGAATAAGCAAAAGGGCAAGGGGACGCTCCACAGCCCCCTTGCCCTGCACAGACAGCAGACACATGAAGCGCCCTCTAGGCGGATGCCTCTCTTCGGCGGGCGAACGGCAGTTCGCCCTTCTCCCACGAGACCAACAGCGGCACCGCGTTGAAGATGGACGAATACGTGCCGCTGGTCAGGCCGATCAGCAGGATGGCGATGAACTCCTTGATCGTCAAGCCGCCAAACAGCAGAATGGCGACCATTACAAAGATGGCATTCAACTGGGTCGCCAGCGAGCGGTGAAGGGTCTCCAGCACCGAGCGGTTGACCACCATCTCATAGGATTCGTGGCGGTGCTTGGGCAGGTTCTCGCGGATGCGGTCGAAGACGACGATGGTATCCTGCACCGACCAGCCCACCACAGTCAGCAGGGCGGTCAGGAAGAGGGCGTCCACCTCCCATCCAAAGAAGATGCCGAGAATAGACATCACCCCCATCGTCACCAGCACATCGTGGAGCATGGCGGCAATGGCACACACGCCATAGCGGCCAGCATGCGGCACACGCCGAAAAGCCAGCCAGATGAAGCCGAGGATGATCACCCCAGCCGCAACAACCGCCAGGATGGCCGCCAGCGTTACTTCACTGCCAATGGCCGGGCTGACCGTGTCAAAGGTGGACTGATCAGTATCTATCGGGGCGACTTCCGCCTCCAGCGCTTCACGGATGGCAACCTGCTGTTCAGGCGTCAGGTCGCCGGCGCGAATCTGCCAGCGGTTCTCGGCAGGGTCGCCAAGCTGTTGGACGGTCGGACTCTGACCGAAGCGGGCATACACCTCGCGGATGGCTGTCTCAGTGGCAGGGCCGTTGAACTTGACCAGAAACAGACTGCCGCCCTGAAAGTCAATACTCAGGCGCACCGGCGAGCCAAACACAATAGTCGAGTAGATCATGGCGATAATGCCCGGCACGATCACCGAGGCCGAGATCAGGTAGTACAGGTTACGTCGCTGAGCAAAGTTGGCGAACATAGAGGCCCCCTAGACTCCCAACAGCCAGCGCCGGGCAGTGAGCGCCTGCTCCTGCACAGGCAACAGGATGAAATGCAAAAAGGTGCGGGTTACCACCACAGCAGTAAACAGATTGATCACCAGACCAAGCGCCAGAGTCACAGCGAAACCGCGCACCGCCGCCGCACCAAAACTTGTGCCAAACAGGAACAGCACAACACAGATGATGATGGTCGAGAGGTTCGAGTCACGGATGGACACCCACGCGCGGTCAAAGCCGGTCTCAACCGCCACCCCCAGACGCTTGCCATGACGCAGTTCTTCCTTCATGCGCTCGAAGATCAGGATGTTGCCGTCTACCGCTGTACCTACCGAGATCAGGAAGCCGGTGATGGCAGGCAGAGTCATGGTGATGGGGATGAGTTTGTAAAGGGCAAAGTTGAGGGTAGCAAAGATCATCAGCGCCAGCGCCGCCGGCACACCCAGCAGACGATAGTAAACCAGCAAGAAGATCAACACGACGGCAATACCGATCAGGCCGGCCCGGATGCTCTGCTGGACGGAAATCTGCCCCAGCGTGGGGCCGACCGTGCTGGTCGAGTCCACCCGCAGGGGAACCGGCAGTGCGCCGTAACGAAGCTGGGTAGCCAGTTGGGTGGCCGACTCAAGGTCAAAGTTCCCCTTGATGACGCCCTGCCCGCCGGTGATGGCCGACTGTATCTGGGGGGAGGAGATGACCACCCCATCCAGCACAATGCCCAGATAGCCGCCCACATGCGCTGAGGTATATTCCGCAAAGAGAGCCGCCCCTTCGGAGGTCAAGGTAAAGGCCACCTCCGGGCGGCCTGTAGCCCGATCAACGGTTACGTCGGCGGCAGCCAGCACTTCACCGGTCATGACGGTGTGATAGACCGGCGCCTCAGGGGTCGGGGCAGTCTCCTGCCCAGAAGGGGCGGCCTCTGACGCCGTGCCTTCCTCAGCCGTAGCGGTCGCCTCGACCGTCGGCGTAGGGCTTTCCGTCACAGCCGCCTCACCAGGCTGAGCGCCTGAGCCGCGCACGTAGTCGGTCTGCACAACCGTTCCTGCCGGAATGGGATAGGGGAACTCAACAAACTCCAGCAGGGCTGTACTGCGGATCAGGCTGACAGCCCGCTCCGGGTCCTGATAGCCGGGCAGTTCAACGATCAGGCGGCGGGCGCCCTGTTGCTGAACGACCGGCTCCAACGCGCCTAGGCTGTCAATACGGTCACTGACGATGCGGCGCACCTCAGCCATTGCGCCGGCGGGCGGCTCTTGGCCGGGGGGAAGGTCAGCTTCAAGCAGGACCTTCAGGCCGCCTGCAAGGTCAAGGCCCTGACGGATAGCGATCGGCTTGTCTATTTCGTAAGTCCCGTCACCGTTCAGATCAAGGCGGATGCCCGGGTTGTCGGGCAGATCGCACCACACTGCGAAGGTGGTCAGGGAGAGAATAATCACCAGCCAGGTGACATGCCGGCTGGGCCTGACGATGATCACGACGCCCAGTGCGGCAAGGCTGGCGATCAGCCAGATGAGAGGAAATAACGTCACACGCGGACTCCTTCCCGAAAGCAGGGATACGGAATAAGCACTTATCGAAGGCGTCACATGCACGCAACGCGCGGTATCATAGCGCGCCCTAGGGGGGCTGTCAACCAGCATGCCCGAAGGGAAGAGGCGGAAAACAGGCATTCCGCAGGGGTTTGACGCTCTGAGGAGAGGTATCATGGTGTAGAATAGAGGGGGAAGGAAACGCCTCACCCATCATACAAGGAGATAAGGAATCCATGAAAGGCAACGACAGGATCATTGAGAAACTCAACATGCTGTTAGCCGATGAGCTGACCGCGATCAACCAGTACATGGTGCATTCGGAGATGTGCGCTAACTGGCAGTACAAAAAACTCCATGAGGCCGCAGAAGCACGGGCTATCACCGAGATGAAACACGCCGAGAAGCTGATCGCCCGTATCATCTTCCTGGAGGGGCGGCCTATCGTCAGCCAGCTTAACCCGATCAACATCGGGGCAACGGTGGCAGAGCAGCACGCCAACGACCGAATGGCTGAGGAGGGGGCTGTCAAGGCCTATAACGAGGTCATTCAGTTGGCAGTTGAGGTTGGCGACAACGGCACACGCGAACTGCTGGAAGACATTCTGGTAGATGAAGAGGAACACATAGACTGGCTGGAGGCCCAGCTCGATCAGATCGAGCAGATGGGGATACAGAACTATCTGGTGGAGCAGATTGACTGACCCCTGCCCCGCCGGCAGAAACGGCCAGTATGCACACAGGGGCGTCCAGCCGATTTGGACGCCCCTGTGCCGTCAGGCTTATCCGGCAGAGGCGGCAGGGGCCTGAGCGGCTGACTGCTCGGCCTGAGCTACCATCTGGTCGAGAATCTGAAGCCCCTCGTTCCAGAAGGACGGGTCGGTCAGGTCCACGCCCAGCGGCTTGACGATCTCGTGCGGCCAGTCTGAGCCGCCGGCGGCCAGCATATCCAGATAGGCTTGTACAAAGCCCGGGCCGGCCTTCTGATAGCGGGCATACAGCGCCAGCACCAGCAGTTCCCCGAAGGCGTAGGCATAGACATAGCCCGGATAATCAATGAAGTGCGGGATGTAGCTCCACCAGATGCCGTAGTTGTCGGTCAGGGTGACACTGCCCCGGAACATAGCCCGCTGGGTTTCAAGCCACAGCTCGCTGAACCGCTCAGTGGTCAATTCACCCTGTGTGCGGCGGGCGGTGTGGATGGCATCCTCAAAGCGGTTCATGGCCACCTGACGGAAAACGGTGGCAAACGAGTCTTCGATCTTGGCCGTCAGCATCCCAAGACGCACCGCCGGGTCACCTTCACCGGCCATGAGGTCTTGAAAGACCAGCATCTCCCCAAAGGTGGAGGCCGTTTCAGCAGTCGTCAGGGGAGTGTCGGCCTGAAGCAGGCCCTGCCGGCGGGCCAGATACTGATGGACACCGTGCCCCAGCTCATGGGCCAGAGTCATCACATCACGGGGTTTGGCCTCGTAGTTGAGGAACACGTAAGGGTGCACCGATGGGACAGTCGAGGCGCTGTAAGCGCCGCCGCGCTTGCCGGGCCGGGTGGGGGCGTCAATCCAGTTCTTCTCAAAGAACAGGCCGGCGATCTCGGCCATCTGCGGCGAGAACTGGCGGTAAGCCTTCAGCACGATCTCGCGGGCCTCATCCCAGCTATAGAACTTATCTGCCGCCGGCAACGGCGCGTAACGGTCGTAGTCGAACAGTTCATCGAGGCCAAGCAGTCTGCGCTTGAGCTGATAGTAGCGGGCGACGATGTCATAGCGGGAGGTGATGGCGTTGATCATAGCCTCAACGGAGGCATCGTCCACCTGATTAGACAGGTTGCGGGAGCTGATCCAGCTTGGGTAACGGTGCAGGCGATCCTCTGAGGCTTTGTCGGCCAGGATGTTGTTGAAGATAAAGGTAGTGGTGCGGCTGAGAGTCTTCAGCCCTGCTGTGATCGATTCGGCGGCGCGGCGGCGGGCCTCGCGCTCAGGGTTGAACATCTGAGCCAGCACTTTCTCCAAGGGGACCTGCTCTCCATCCAGCTCATAGCGGGCGGCGCTGTGCACCTCGCTGAAGAAGCGTGCCCATGCGTCACGTCCGGTGACCGCCTTTTCAGCGAGGATTTTCTCCTCCGGCTCGCTGAGCAGATAGGGCCGGTACAAACGGGCTACCCGCAGGAAATGGCGGTAGCGGGAGAGGGCCGGGTCAGCCATGAGCGCCTCAGCGTGATCGTCCGGTGCGGCGGCCCATTCAAGCGTGAAGAAGACGACCTTCTGGCTGAGGCGCGAGCCGCGCTCCATGCACTTCTGGAGCAGGGCACCGCGGGCGGCCTCTTCGGTGTTGGTCGTCCAGTGGAGGTAGGCAAACGAACCTGCCTTCTCAGCCTGCTCGCGCAGGCCCTCGTACTCCTCAAGGAGGGTTCGCATTTCCTGCGCGGTCAGGCTGGCAACCCGGCCCCGATACTGTTCGGCAAGTCTGTCGGCACGGGCATCAGCCTGATCGAGGTCGCGGTCAATGTTCGGATCGTCAATACCGGTGTACAGATCGGCTAGATTCCAGCTAACCTGTTCTGCACCGGTGAGCTGGGATGCGGTTTCGGCCATAGGTTCTCTCTATCTTCCTATTGATGTCGGTTACGGTGGGAGGGATTATAACACAAAGGCAGGCCGGCTTTCACCTGCCTTTTTCCCGACTGCCCACTGCCTGCCTCTAAGTCTGCTCGTCCACGTAGCCGGCAGGCCGAATGCAGCGGGCCGTCAGACGGTCGCCCAGCGCCTCCTTGACGGCGTCCTTCATGATGTTGCCGGAGACATGCATGAGCGTATCGCCATACAGGGGATCAACACCCATGCTGGCCTGACAGGGGTAGTGATGATGATGCAGTCCCGCCTGCTCAACAGCATCGGCAAGGGGTGTTCCAGACAGCTTCCCGGCCACGAAGCGGGCACAGCCGCAACAGGCATCGCGGACAACCTCCACCTGCCCGATCTGCCTGCCCGACTCATCTGCCTCGATCCGGAAGGCAGGCCGCCCAAAGCGCTGGGCAAACTCACGGATCAGCGGGTGATCGTAAGCGGCCCGCAGGCGCAGGGCGCCGGCATGAGTCTCGGTGAGCGAACAGAAGGGCATAGGTGTCACACAAGCAACACCCATCTGAGCCAGCCAGCCCTGCAACTGACGAGCCAGCCCAAACGGCAGCCACGCCTGACTGTCAATCGGTGCGATCACGGCCTGCGCCCCGCTCAGGCGGGCCAGCTCCGGGATCAGCTCTGCCGCACCGGGGAGTTCGGCCAGCGAGAGAATCAAGTCAGCGGGCGGGAGAGACTCAGGCAGGTACTCCTCTGGATAATCCAAAACAGGGGGAAGGACGGCGGGGGTATACCACGCTTCCACTGCCCAGTGAGCGGGGGCGTGCCGCCGCAGGTTGTCGAGATGGCGGCGGCCATAATCACCTGTAACCACAACCAAGATACGCATCCGGGCTAATCCTCAGCCATCCGTTTCTGACATAGGTTATTTGAATTGTCGCACAAGTCTGCCAAGGCGGATATGATCTAGGTCAAGAACACCATCAGGGCCGAAGCGTGCACGAGAACACATTTCCGGCCAGAGGGATCATGAGGCTGAGGACGCGAGGAACTTCATGGGCGAACAACCATCTGAACAGACACAGGCCATCCGCGCCGAAGGCTGGGTATGTCCTGTACCTTTACGTTCCTACCCCGTCATTGTGATGGGGCATGGAGGCGGGGGCAAGCTGTCCGCCGACCTGGTCGAGTACATCTTCAAGCCGCTGTTCAACAACCCCATCTTGGACGAGCTAGGCGATCAAGCTGTCCTAGAGATCGAGGGGGTGCGGCTGGCCTTCACGACTGACTCGTTCACCGTCAGCCCGCTGTTCTTCCCCGGCGGCGACATTGGCAGTCTGGCCGTACACGGGACTATCAACGATCTGGCCATGAGCGGGGCGAGGCCGCTCTTCCTGAGCGCAGGCTACATCCTGGAGGAGGGGTTGTCTGTTGAGACGTTGGGGCGGGTGGCCGCCTCGATGGCCTCTGCCGCTCAGGCGGCTGGCGTCCAGATCGTAACCGGCGATACTAAGGTGGTCGAGAAGGGACACGGCGACGGGCTGTACATCAACACCAGCGGGATCGGGATCATCCCGGCGGGTGTGCGGATCGCGCCGTCAAACGCACGGCCTGGCGATGTGGTGATCGTCAGCGGGCCAATCGGCGAACACGGGATGGCCATCCTCTCGGTACGTGAGGGGCTGGCTTTTGAGACCCAGCTCGTCAGCGACTCCGCCCCTCTGCACGATCTGGTGGCAGTCATGCTGGCCGTCACACCGGACATTCACTGTATGCGCGACCCCACGCGGGGCGGGCTGGCGGCCACGCTCAACGAGTTTGCCAGGGCCTCGCAGGTTGGGATCGAGATCAACGAGCAGGCCGTGCCCATCCCGCCGGCGGTCGCCGCCGCCTGTGAGATGCTGGGACTTGATCCGTTCTACGTGGCCAACGAGGGCAAGCTGGTGGCCGTCGTGCCGCCCGCCTCGGCAGAACCCCTGTTGGCCGCCATGCAGGCTCATCCGCGCGGGCGTGAGGCGGCCATCATCGGGCAGGTGGTGGAGACCCATCCGGGCGTTGTGACGGCCCGTACCGGCATTGGCGGCAGTCGAATTATAGATACACTAGTAGGGGAGCAGTTGCCGCGAATTTGTTAAGCTTTCGCCAAAGGACTCTACTATGCCGCAAACGTTGAGCATCACCCTAACCCATGATGCCAACAACTTGAACGCCCTGCGCCCTGAATGGGATGGCCTGCTGGAATCCAGCCCGGCTGACTCCGTCTTCCTGACGTGGGAATGGCTGTCCACATGGTGGGAGACCTACCAGCCGGGCCGTCAGCTCTGGCTGTTGCTGGCCCGCGACGAAGCAGGCCGGCTGATCGGAGCGGCGCCGCTGGCGCTCTGCCAGCGGTCAGCAGGTCCCCTGCACTGGCGGGAACTCCTTTTCCTGAGCGCCGAGGAAGGGTTAGGGGACCCGGATCACATTGACTTCCCGATTGCCTCAGGCTGGGCTGAGCCGGTCATCAGGGGCTTCTGGCGCGAACTGGCGTCGAGACGGGACAGATGGGATGTGCTCAACCTGACCGGCCTGCGGGACGACTCGCCGGTGCCGGCCTATGCTTCTGAGCTGGGGGTCGAGGTCATCCGGGAGGCGGGGGAGGCCTGTCCGTTCATCCTTCTGCCGGAGAGATGGGAGACTTACATGCGGGAGACCCTGAGCCAAGATCACCGCAAGGGGATCGGGCGGTACGGGCGGCGCCTCGAGCAGGAGCTGGGCGGGCAGGCAGTCTATCACGAGGTCACGGGCGAAGCGGAACTGGACCGGATGCTGGATACGCTGATCGCGTTCAGGCGGCGGTACGCCCGCCTCAACCGCCTGCCTGACTTCTTCGGCCCGCCGGAGGCTGTTGCATTTCATAAAAAGCTGGCCCGGCGGTTCTTGGAGCGCGGCTGGCTTCACGCCCATTACCTGACAATCGCAGGCGGGATCGCGGCATGGGTGTATGACTTCAAATACAAGGGGACGGCCTACGGCTACCAGACCGGTTACGATCCCAGGTGGGCGCACTACTCGCCGGGCCGCCTGATCATCGCCCATGCGATCCAGACTGCCATCGAACAGGGCCTGCGCAAGTACGACATGCTGAGGGGGGATGAGGCTTATAAGAAAGGGTGGGCCAAAGCACTGCGTACCGATGTCAACCTGCGCGTGATCGCCAGCCCGCAGGCTCAGGCCAAAATGCGGCGTCTGGAGGCCCTGCGGCGGCTGTGGAAAACCATTAAGGTAGCACTCCCGTCAGGCTGGCGTGCACGGATACGGCAGGCTTCTGCAACGACCAGAGCGTTACACACCAAGCCGCCAACCGAATAGGGAGTGCTCAAAGAGTGGACATGGTGTTAACGAGTCGGGCGATTTCAGCCATTCATATCCATTCTGTTAGACAATCCCCCCTGAGGGTACTGAAACTTAGTAAGTAACGATATTAGTGCGACTTGTGTATGTGCGGCCAACCGGCTGGGGGGTGCACACTTTTTCCGCACGCTTGTGAATCTTCTCTCGAATGCCCGCTGGTTTTTCATCTCTGTTTACAAAATGCTCCTATACTATATTGTATCAAGGTAAGGGTGTTGGTCGGAGGTAGCCTTACCTGAATGGGTCTCCCTATTTCCTCAGCCCAATCCAATTCGAAAAAACCCATCCCTTATCCCCTCCTTGTCCCTCCTGTGACCCTGCTCGGCACAAACCTGCTCTGCCCGCTGGGCTGTCGGCAGGCTGGATGCAGACCGACGCCGCCTGATCCTCGTTCTTATGCCTGCAACTAGTTGATCGTAGAGATGAGCAAGGAGGTTGCCTAGCTGAAGATACAACCTGCGTTTTTGACGCTTGTCACCATCAGCGCTGTCCGGTTCATTGTTTTTGCCGAAAGGGGATAGCTGTATGAAAACGGTTTTTGTGCATCCCGAACGCTGTATCGGCTGTAAGCAATGCGAGGCGGCTTGTGCGGTTGCCCACTCCCAGAGCAAGAATCCCTTTCTGGCTGTGTTTGAGAGACCCCTTCCTAAGCCCCGCATCCATGCTGAACCCGGCCCGGCGCTCAACACTGCCTTCCCGAACAAGTGCCGCCACTGTAACCCCGCCCCCTGCATGGGTGTATGCCCGACGGGGGCAATCACCCGCGCCGAAGATTACCCTGACATTGTACTGATCAACCAGCAAAAGTGCATTGCCTGCGGCATGTGTGCAATGGTCTGCCCGTTTGATGTCATTTCCTACTATGCCTCTGCCGATGCGCCGCAGAAGGTCATGGTGGCCACCAAGTGCGATCACTGCATCGCACGTCAACGTCAGGGGCAGATTCCAGCGTGTGTTGAGGCTTGTAAAGTGGGGGCACTCCAGTTTGGCGACATTAACGAGCTGGCGAAGGCGGCCCGCACACGTTACTCGGAGATGGTCTCAGTTGCAGTCGGTCAAATATCCACTCAGGTTGCCGCTCTGCCGCCCGTGATCGAAGGATGGCGGGCTTGGGGCGCTGCTGTTGCGCGGCTCAATGCCGACAGTGAACAGAAAGGAGCGTAGACAATGACCACGTTCGGCGGAAACGGCTATAAGAAGTTCAGTATCAACCCGGATACGCAGGCGATGCTGGAGATCGCCCGCCGCGAGGGCATCGAGACGGTGTGGGATCGGCTGGCCAAGCAGGAGCCGCAGTGCGGCTATTGCAACCTTGGCACGAGTTGCCGCATCTGCGCGATGGGACCCTGCCGTGTTGATCCGTTTGGGGACGGCCCGCAGAAGGGTGTCTGCGGCGCTGATGCCGACATCATTGTAGCCCGCAACTTAGCCCGCATGATCGCCGCCGGCGCCTCGGCACACTCCGATCATGGGCGCGACATTCTAGAAACGCTCCATCTGGTGGGCGAGGGCAAAGGCGGCGTGTATGGCATCAGCGACCCCGACAAGCTCAAGCGGCTGGCCGCTGAGTACGGCATCTCTACTGAGGGCAAGAGCGATCAGGAGATCGCGGCAGAGCTGGCATGGGAGATGATGGAAGACTACGGGATGCGCCGCAAGAAGCTCCCGATGGCCGCCCGCGCTCCAGCGGCCCGTCAGGCGGTCTGGGAAAACACGGGCGTGTATCCGCGCGGCATTGACCGCGAAAACGTTGAGATGCTCCACCGTACCCACATGGGCGTGGACAACGACTGGGTCAACATCCTGCTCCATGCAGTGCGGACCGGCCTAAGCGATGGTTGGGGCGGCTCACTGGTAGCTACCGAGCTGTCCGATGTGCTGTTTGGCGTGCCTGCACCGAAGGCTTCCAGCATGAATCTAGGGGTGCTGAAAGCCGATCAGGTTAACATCATCCTGCACGGGCACAACCCCATGCTGTCTGAGGTGATCGTTGCCGCCTCTCAGGACCCGGAATTGCTTGAGCTGGCCCGCTCGAAAGGGGCTAACGGCATCAACTTGGCGGGGCTGTGTTGTACCGGCAACGAGGTCCTGATGCGTAAGGGCATCCCGATGGCGGGCAACCATCTGATGCAGGAGCTGTGCATCATCACCGGCGCGGTTGAGATGATGATTGTGGACTATCAGTGCATCATGCCTGCCGTGACCGAGACAGCCAAGTGCTACCACACGAAGGTCATCAGCACCTTTGACAAGGCCAAGTTCCCCGGCGCCGAGCATATCACCTTCGACCCCGCCCGCGGGCTGGAGATCGGCAAGGAGATCGTGCGCAAGGCCGTCGAGAACTTTGCTAACCGTGTGCCCGAACGGGTTTACATTCCGGTTGAGCCTGTCCCCATGATGACCGGCTTCTCGGTCGAGGCGATCATCGGGGCGCTGGGGGGCACGCCCGAACCGCTGGTCAACGCCATCAAGGAAGGGACGATTCGCGGCGCGGTCGGTGTGGTGGGTTGTAACAACCCCAAGATCAAGCAGGACCTCGGCCACACCGAGCTGACCAAGCGCCTGATCGAGAATGACATCCTGGTGGTGGTGACCGGCTGTGCAACAGTGGCCGACGGTAAGGCAGGGCTGATGGTCCCGGAGGCGGCTGATCTGGCTGGGCCGGGTCTGGGCGCTGTCTGCCGGGCGCTGGGCATCCCGCCGGTTCTGCACATGGGGAGCTGTGTGGACAATACCCGGATTCTGGTGCTGGCCGCCGCGCTGGCGAACTATCTGGGTGTGGACATCAGCGCCCTCCCGTTGGCCGGCGCCGCCCCGGAGTGGTATTCCGAGAAGGCTGTCTCCATTGGCGCTTATGTCGTGGCCTCCGGCATCTACACGGTGCTGGGGACTGCGCCGCCGGTCTTCGGCAGTCCGAATGTGGTCAAACTGCTCACTGAGGGACTGGAGGGCGTCTTTGGCGCTACCTTCGCGGTTGAGCCGGACCCGAATCGGGCGGCAGTGCTGATCCGGCGGCACATCGAACGCAAACGCGCCGCACTGGGCCTGCCCGCCCTTGACCCGGACAGCATCGCCATGCCAGAGCCTGCGCTGGCGCTGTTCTAGCGCCGCCTCGCGGCAGTCGGTTATCAGGGCGCTGGGGCCGGCTCCGTCTGCCGGGGGCTTGTCTGCACGGCAGGCGGCGGGAGAGGCCCGGCGCCCCCTGAATGTAAGGAGGCGCGCTATGAAAATCGTCGTCATTGGCGCAGGGCCGGCGGGGGTGAGTGTGGTCGAGACACTGCGCCGGTATGACATCTCATCTGAAGTGGTCATGCTGTCTTCTGAACCATACCCGCCTTATTCACCCCCCGCCATGGTGGATCACTTCCTGCATGACAGCCGGGCGCATCTATGGCGCGGCACGGACTGGCCAGCCCGGCTGGGCGTGGATTACCGCGCTGGTGTGGTGGTCACCGGTATAGACCCGGAGGGTCACCGCATCACCCTTCAGGACGGGACGGTCGGCTATGATCGGCTGGTGATCGCGACGGGCAGTCGTCTGTATGCGCCGCTGGAAGGCATTGATCTGCCCGGCATTTACAATTTCAAATCGCTCAGCGCCGCCGAAGAACTAGTCGGGCATATACGGGCCGGCGAGGCGAAGTCGGCGCTGGTGGTCGGGGCAGGCTTTATCGGGATGGAGATCGCCCTGCTGTTGCGTGAGCTGGGCGTGACGGTCACCCAGATCGAGATGACCGATCAGGTCATGCCGCGCATGCTCGACCACGACACAGCGGCCATTGCGCTTAGCCTGATGCAAGAGCGCGGCGTGGATGTGCGTCTAAACACAAAGGCCGAAGCCTTCGTCGGCAACGGACGGGCCTCCGGTGTGAGGCTGGAGTCGGGCGAGGTGCTGGAAGCGGACATCCTGATCGCGGCAACCGGCGTCAAGCCCAACCTTGATCTGCTGGCCGGCTCCGGCATTGCCCATCAGTGGGGCATCACCGTAGACGACCATCTGCGCACCAACGCTCCCGACATCTACGCGGCGGGCGATGCGGTCGAAGCGCCCGACCGCATGACCGGCAGGCCGTTTGTCCATGCCATCTTCCCGAATGCGGTGGCGCAGGGGGAGGTGGTTGGGCTGAATCTGGCCGGTTATGATGTCCCCTATGAAGGCGCGGACAGCATGAACAGCCTCAAGCATCTGGGACTGCCCATCATGGCGGTAGGCATCAAAGAGGGGGATGAGGTACTCCAGAGCAGAGGCCCGCATTGGCTGCGCACCATTTACCTGCAGGATAGCCGGATCGCCGGCTTTCAGTTAGTCGAGGACATCAGCGCGGCGGGGGTTCTGCGTTCGCTGATGATCCAGCGTGCTGATGTAAGCCGCATCAAGCACAAACTGCTGGAGCCAGACTTTGGGATGGGTGTCGTCGTTTGGGAGGCGCTGGCCCCCTGAGCCGTCCTGCACCCGCTGGCGTACCGCCGGCCTCCCCCGGCTGGCTGACTAAAAAATCATCCAACTGACTACCCCCTGAATCCCTCCGGTGTCGGATGTGCCGGAGGGTTTCTTCGTTTTATGCTGGGAGCATGAGGGGCCTTCTGTTGTCAACAGGCCCGACAGGCATGATCACCCCTACTGGGGCAGGAGGTGTCTTCATGCGGACCAGCACAGGGTGTCGTGTTCTTCAAGGGAGCAGGATAGGGTGGGGGGTATTTCTCCTTGCCTTGATCGTGTTAGCAGGGGCAACAGCTCTGCCGCTCTCGTCTGTCCGTGCCGCCGCCCCCGCTGAGGAGGCCACGCTGATCATCCCTGCCATTGATGTCGAAGCGCCGATTGTCCCCATGCGGATCGCCGGGCACGGATGGGATATTCGGGCGCTGGATAACGGTCAGGTGGGCCATCTGGGCCTGACTGCTTGGGTAGGTGAGGGGAGCAATATCGTACTGGCAGGCCACTCCGAAACGGCGCTGGGCGCTCGTGACGGGGTCTTTGCCAGCCTCCATAAACTGGAGGAGGGGGATACAATTATCATCCAGACGGGCGGTCTCTCAAGGCAGTATTCAGTTGTCAGCCTGCGTTATGTCCGCTACAACGATGTCTCGATTGCCTACCCGACCCGCACGGAGCAGTTAACTCTCTTCACTTGCGCACTGGGCACTTACAGCCGTCAACTGGGGGATTATCGTCTGCGTCTGGTGGTGATCGCTGAGCCGGTTATACCTTAATATGCTTCGGGCGCTTATGGGGGGCGGAAGGAGCCGACCGATGCATGATACGCCGGTCGGCTCCTGATTTTTGAGGGGGCTTTCGCCCCGCCTGTCGTCTGCCTCTGTGTTATCTGGCTTTTTGGCCTTCTGTGCCGACGGTCTTATACTACTGCCGTATCCTGCCTAAGGAGAGAAGCTTATGACCTCCCTGTCGGATGCGGCATCCGCAACCGAAGCCCCGCGCGGGCTGAGGACTCTGCCGCGCAATGTGTGGGTGCTGTCTGCCGCCAGTTTCCTGACCGACATTTCCACGGAGATGATCGTCAACCTGCTTCCCCTCTTCCTCGCCAATGTGCTGGGCGTGCGCACCGGCCTGATCGGGCTGATTGAGGGCATCGCCGAGACGACCGCCAGCTTGCTGAAGGTCTTTTCCGGCTGGTTTTCTGACCTGTTAGGCAAGCGCAAGTGGTTGACGGTGCTGGGGTATGGCATCTCAACCGTCTCCAAGCCCTTTCTGTATTTTGCCGCTTCATGGGGCTGGGTGCTGGGCGTGCGTTTCGCTGACCGGCTGGGCAAGGGGATTCGTACCGGCCCGCGCGATGCGCTGGTGGCTGACAGCACTGACGAACACCAACGCGGGCTGGCCTTTGGACTGCACCGTGCCGGTGATACGGCGGGCGCGATGATCGGATTGCTGGTGGCGCTGGCCGTGGTATGGGCCGCACAGGCCGGCTCAATGACGCTGGAGCGTTCCACTTTCCAGCGCATCGTGTTGATCAGCATCATCCCGGCGGTGCTGGCTGTGCTGACGCTGGCTGTCGGCGTCAGAGACGTGCCGGCCAGAGAAAAGAGGGAAGCCCCCCGCCTGACCCTGCGGGGGTTCGATGTGCGCTTCCGCCGCTTTCTGGTGGTGGTTGTGTTGTTCACGCTGGGCAATTCCGCTGATGCCTTCCTCATCCTGCGGGCGCAGGAGCGCGGCCTGAGTGTGTTAGGTGTGCTGGGGATGCTGGCGACCTTTAACCTGATCTATGCGCTGGTATCCGGCCCGGCGGGGGCGCTCTCTGACCGGGTGGGCCGGCGGCGGCTGATCATCGGCGGGTGGCTGGTGTACGGCCTGTTGTATCTGGGCTTTGCGGCAGTGAACGCCGGCTGGCAGGTGTGGGTGCTGTATGCGCTGTATGGCGTTTACTACGGCGCCGCCGAAGGGACGGCCAGAGCCTTTGTGGCTGACATCGTGCCGTCGGAAAAACGCGGGACGGCCTATGGCGTTTACAACGCGGCCATTGGAGTTGCCGCCCTGCCTGCCAGCCTGATCGCCGGGCTGTTGTGGCAGGGGGCGGGCGCATGGCAGGGCTTCGGCGCAAGCGCACCTTTCCTCTTTGGGGCGGTGCTGGCTCTGCTGGCGGTTATGTTGTTCGTGGTGTGGATTCCGGCCCCACAGCCGTCAACCGGTCAGGCGGGGCAGTAAGATGATGGAGGGGATGAGGCGTGACGTTCTGCATACGCCGGGCTGTCCCCCATGACGCAGACGGCATATGTGCTGTGTTCTCCGAATGCGACAATCTGCACATCGCCGCCCTGCCGGCCATATTCCGTCAGCCCGACAGGCCTATCCGCACGCGCGAGGCCGTCTCAGATATGCTGGCTGACGAAAGAGCCGCCCTGCTGGTGGCCGAGCAGGACGGCGAGATCGTCGGGGCGGTACTGGCTTATCTCCATGAGATCGAAGGTCCTCTGCTGGTCTGCCGCCGTTGTGCCGTCGTGGATGTGCTCTCGGTCAGCGCGGCCTGCCGGCGCCGCGGCATAGGGCGTGCCCTGATGGAAGGCGTCCATGAGTGGGCGCGTGAGCAGGGCGCAGAGGAAGTCTTCTTGAATGTGTGGGCATTCAACCGGGGGGCAATTGCGTTTTACCGGCGCCTGGGCTACCGGACTGTCCTGCGGCGTATGGCACGCCGCCTGAGATGACCCCTCGCTCGTTCCGGCGATTCGCCGCACGGCCAGACGGATGAGATATAATCTGGTCATCTTGTTTTGGGAGTAGAATATGCCTGCCCTGTCCGGTCCGCGCCCGGCGACCCCGCCGGTACTCTTGATCATTGCCGTCCTGCTGTCAGCAGGGCTGTTCCTTGCCGCCTGCCAGCCGGCATCTGCGCAAGAGCCGGACACCCCGACCCCCCTCCCGCCGACCTCTACGCCAACTGACACACCTGCTCCTGCGCCGACTCCGACCGGCACGCCCACTCCCCGCCCTACGGCGACCCCCGCTCCGCCGCCCGTCATTGGCCCGGAGGCCTACCCGGAGGATGTCAATCCGTTGACCGGCCTGCCCGTCTCTGATCCGGCGGTATTGCACCGCCGCCCCCTGCTGATCAAAATCTCCAATGCGCCGCCTGTTGTCCGGCCGCAGAGCGGCATCAGCTACGCCGACCTGATCTTTGAACATTACGCTGAGGGCGGCTGGACGCGCTTCACAGCGCTGTTCTACAGTCAGGGTGCGCCGCATATCGGCTCGGTGCGCAGTGTGCGCCTGATCGATCTTCAGCTTGCGCCGGCTTATGATGCCCTGCTGGTCTTCTCTGGCGGCAGTCTAGGTGTGATTGACTCAGTGCGCGAGTCGCCGCTGTACCCTTACAATGTCATCTCGCCGCAGTTTGGGTATGGCGAGCCGTACTTCGTGCGCTTCCCGCGCCCTGACCTGCCGTTTGAGCACACCTTGTTCACCAGCTCGGACATCCTATGGCAGTGGGCTGATGAGCACAATGTCCGCAGTGAGCCGCGCTTCAGCACGCCTGGCCTTGCCTTCTGTGAGGTCCCCCCTGACGGCGGCGCCCCGGCTGGAGCCGCCCGTCTGGAGTATTCCCGTGAGAGCGTGCTGTGGCGGTACGACCCCCTCTCCGGCGCTTACCTGCGCTGGTCAGACGGCGTCCCCCACACGGACGCATTGACCGGCCAGCAGATCGCCTTTGAGAACGTGATCGTGATCAGCGCCTACCACGAAGAGGTGGACCTGTTCCCTGAGAAGTACTTCGGGACGGAGAAATCGCTCTACATTGAGTTGCAGGGAGAAGGCCCCGCCACGCTCCTGCGCGACGGGCAGGCGTTTGAAGGGCGCTGGCATCGGCAAGGCCCGCAGGACCAATTCGCCTTGACAGACATGAACGGCAATCCGCTCCTGCTCAGGCCGGGGCGCACCTTCTTTCAGATTATCCGCGCCGGCTTCGAACAACTGATCGTAGAGCCGTGAACGCCTAGTAGACCGCTTTTCGCAGGGTGACCTTCTCCAGACGGTCGCGCCGCACCTCGACTCCCAGACCCGGCCCGCGCGGCACATCCAGCGTGCCGTCCGGGTTGAGCGTAAAGGGCGGCTCGACGATGTCCTCATGCCAGTAGCGGTCAGAGGCTGAAATATCCCCCGGCAAAGTGAAGTTGGGGAGTGAGGCAACCGCCGCATTGGCCGCCCGCCCGACGCCTGACTCCAGCAGACCGCCGCACCACACCGGCACGCCCGCCTGCTGACACAGATCGTGAATCTGACGGGCGTTGGTCATGCCGCCTACCCGCGCCGGCTTGATGTTGATGACCCGGCAACTTCCCAGATGCAGGGCCTCACGCGCACGGCCCGGCGTGGTGATGCTCTCATCCAGACAGACGGGCGTCTTGAGCTGACGCTGGAGGGCCGCGTGGTCGAGGATGTCGTCGTAGGCCAGCGGCTGTTCAATCATCAGCAGGTTGAACTCGTCCAGCGAGCGGAGCATTGGCGCGTGATCCAGCGTGTAGGCCGAGTTGGCGTCAGCCATCAACGGCACATTTGGGAAGCGCTCACGTACCGCACGGACTGCATCGGCATCCCAGCCCGGCTTGATCTTGATCTTGATACGCCGATAGCCCTCAGCCAGATAGCCTTCGATCTGCTCCAGCAGTTCCTCCACTGAATCCTGTATCCCAATGCTGACGCCGCTCTCGATGCGCTTGCGCGTCCCGCCCAACAAGGCGGCAAGCGACAGGCCGGCTTGTTGAGCTTCCAAATCCCACAGGGCCGCCTCCAGACCGGCCTTGGCCATCGGATGCCCGCGCACCCGTGCGAACAGCGCCGGCAGGTCAGCGGCATGGGCGACCTCCCGCCCCAGCAACAACGGGATCAGGTAGTCACGCTGGATGTGCCAGCACGTCTCGACCGTGTCAGGCGAGTAGTAAGGGTGGCTGTCCACCGGTGACTCGCCCCAGCCTGTCAGCCCGTCGGCATAGACGGCGAGGATGATCTTGTCTACCGTGTGCTCGCGGGCGAAGCTGGTCTCAAAATGATGCTTCAACTGCATCTGAACCACATACTGCTCAATGCGTTCGATTTTCATGCTTCACCTGTTGCCAGCTTGGAGATGTCCATGTCCAGCTCAAGGATGTAGAAACTGCGCCGTTCCCCTTCCTCTGCACCGGAGGCGAACCACGCCGCCGTGTACCCTTGCTGGAAGGCCGCTTCCATCACCTCGCGCAGGTGCATCCGCCATGCCTGCGCCAGACCCATGTCGGCGGCTTTCAGGGCTGGGAAGTCACCGGGTATCTCGGCCATCAGGCGCGGCCCGCCGGAGAGATCGAATCGGTCGGCGGGAACACGCAGACCATCCTCGCGGCGGCTGGTTGGATAGGCGGGCACAGCCCCAGCCATGCGCCATGCCTGCGGCGGCAGGCTGATCGGCTTCTCGATGCATCGCCTGACCCGCTGGCTGGCGATCCACCATTCCACCTCGAAGCGGTCGGTGGGCAGACCGGCGTTCAGCCCCGGCAGTTCGCCGTAGATGTCACGGATGTAGTGGCGGCACACTCCCCCCAGACGGGTGATGTTAAAGTGGGCGTTGCGGCTGAGCAGGGGGTCAAAGGTCCATGTTGCCAGCCTGAACCCCTGCTCTAGGGCGGCTTCGCGTTGGCGTTTCTTCAACTCGAAGCCGATCCCGCTGTTCTGGTATTCCGGCAGGACGCCCAGCATCTGCGAAGCATGGAAGAACGGCGTGCCCATCCAGCCGGTGCGCTCATCGTCGGGCGACAGCATGCCCGGATAACCGAACAAGAAGCCGACGATCTCACCGTCTTTGTCCGCGCCCAGCACGATCCCGCCATGGAGGACAAATGCAACCAGCAGGTGCATTGGCACGATGTCGCTGTCAATCATGTTCCATGTCAGGCGCTGAACACGCTCACAGGCACGCAGTTCATCATGAGTGGATAAGGCTCGGATGGTAAAGGCAGTCGTATCTGATGTCATCGCTGACCCCTCGTGTGATGTGTTGCTCCTTCCTGCCTGCCGGTGCTACTATACGACCTGTATCCGGTTACGTCAATTTTCAGGAGGCGGCATGGCCCGTGTGGTATTTCTCGGCACACCGGATTTCGCTGTTCCCAGCCTGTTGGCGCTGGCTGAGCATCCGGCCTTTGAGGTGGTTGGCGTGGTGACTCAGCCCGACCGCCCCGCCGGACGCGGCCAGCAGATACAACCGTCTGCGGTCAGGCGTCAGGCGGAGCGGCTGGGTTTGCCTGTCTTTCAGCCTGAAACACTCCGCGACCCGGCGGCAGTCGAGCATCTGCGCGGCTGGCGGCCTGACGTGATGGTCGTGGCCGCCTTTGGCCAGATTCTGCGCCAGCCGGTGCTGGAAGCCGCCCCCTTTGGCTGTGTCAACGTCCACGCCTCTCTGCTTCCGCGCTGGCGGGGGGCGGCACCCATCCAGTATGCCATCCGCGCTGGGGACACGGAGACCGGTATCACGATCATGAAGGTTGATCAGGGGCTTGACACCGGCCCTATCCTTGCCCAACGGGCTATCCCCATCGCGCCGGATGAGACGGGAGCCAGCCTGCATGACCGGCTGGCGGCGCTTGGCGCTCAGATACTGCCGGATGTCCTGCTGGCCTATCTGGCCGGCGCGATCACGCCCCAGTCCCAGCCGGAGGAAGGGGTGACGCTGGCTCCCTCGCTGAAGAAGGAGGACGGCCTGATTGACTGGTCACAGCCGTCGGTGGAGATTGATCGGCAGGTACGCGCCTATACCCCTTGGCCGGGGACGTTCACCTATCTGAAGGGGGAGGTGTTCAAGGTGATCAGCGGGTTGCCTAGGCCGGATGAGACAGGCAACGCCCTGCCCGGTACGCTGATCCAACATGCCGGGGCGCTGGCCGTCCAGACCGGCGCAGGGCTTTACCTGCTGGGTGAAGTCCAGCCTGCCGGCAAAAAACGGATGTCCGCGCAGGCATTTTTGGCAGGGCATCGTGAGGTAGTGGGGCAGAGGCTCGGCTGAGCTGTTTGCCTGCCGGGACGGCAGAGGACGGAGAAGGCTACTCCTCTGGCCGGCTGACAGCTCCTTCCAGAACCCAGCTTTCGTCCGAGTCGAGCTGAGCCAGCAGATCGTCGCCTAAGCGGGCACATACACGTTGGGCGAACAGCTCCATCCACACAAACTGGCGGGCGATCAGCACCAGATTACGGTTGCTGGTGACGGTAGCGGTCATGTCGGGGCCTGTGTTGGCGATCAGGGCCTCCCGCTTGTCTGTCACGATCACCAGCACTTCTGTTAAACCCTGTATCTCGCTTTCCGGGCGGGGGTGGCGGGCAGTGCGTCCGCAGTCAAGCTCCCCATCTCCAGTCAGCAGGGCGCTGACGGTCACCCCGCGTTGGCAGGCTGATTGAATGTCGGCGCGGAGGGCGTCAAGTTCAGGATCGGCCAGCGTCAGGAGCACCTCACTGTGTGCCCTCTGGATCATCTGAGCCGCATAGGCGATCACGGCGTTGCGCCCGCTGATAGACCAGAAACGCCCTTCCTCCGGCGCGGCATAGAGAGCCATCAGCCCCGACCGGAGGCCGCCCATCAGATCACGGTATTCCTGTTCGTAGCGGTCGAGCAGGACATCAGGCGGCAGGGGACGGTACAGAGTCCCCCGCTTGTCCTCCGTGCTGAGCACGGCCCCGCGTGCGCTCAGGCGTCCCAGTGCCTCATACACCATGGAGCGCGGCACGCCAGCCGCCTTGCTGATCTGGTAGCCGGTGGCCGGGTTCTCGCGCAAGAGCGCCAGATACACCTTGCTCTCATACTCCGTGAAACCTATTGACATCAGGTCTGACACGAGGTCCATATGATCCTTCTAATGAGATAATTTGTCGTCTTGCAGGCGTTCAGGGGAGAGCGGCTTTGTCCCCAGTGCCGAGCGCCGCATGTGTGCCCGGATGGCC
>Ga0209101_1000987_pt1 | contig 22388 bp, 11 predicted proteins | sample ConPoolayeCmetaG_FD_185481 | JGI IMG/M metagenome (GOLD analysis project Ga0209101, IMG submission 185481) | Hot spring microbial mat communities from California, USA to study Microbial Dark Matter (Phase II) - Cone Pool mat layer C metaG... ...
GCTCACGGGCAGCCGCAAAGGATCGGTCTGCGGGGCGTGCAGCACAGCCTGGCGGAACTGTCGGCCGGGGAACAGGTCCATCCGCAGCCGGACCGTAAAGTGCTTCTGCTTTTCCATGCTGTCGTCCTGAAGCTGGTAGGCTCGATTAACCAGATGCACCACCGCTGGCGCTTTGGGGTTGCCCGGCACGATCCGCGGCACCACCAGCACCCGGTCGCTCCCGTCGACGCTCACAGGCCGCCCGACAAGCTTTTCCAAGGCGGTTTGGTCCGGCCAAACCAGCAGACGGTTATTTTCTCGGAGCGTGTTGAGCCACTCGGGAGCATCGGCCTTGTTCAATGCGGGATGGTCCTGCGGCACCCCCACCGCGCGGAAGCCGGCCAGCCGCTGCGGCTCCAGGCGAAAACCTTTCAGCCAATCGTCGCCAGAAACTACCACGGTAAACGGCACGTTCTGCTCGGCCAGGGCAATGCAGATCGGTTCGATATTGGCCCGATTCTGCCGCCGCGCGGCGTTGTCGTAAACGACCGCCAACGGGGCGACGGCTTCGTACTCATCCAGCAACGCTGCGTGACGCCGGATGAACTGATACAGCCAGGCGTACTGCTCGGTGGGGCCGTCGTACCAATGAGTGCCTTTCTCCTTGGTGTAGCACCACTGGCGATGCGGGGCCATGAAGTTATGCCCGAAGGCGTACGACAAGGCCACCCACAGGCGCACAAGGCCCGATTTGTTGTGCTGGTTGATGAACGCCCAATCTTGCCCGCTGGCGGTAGCTGCTACCGGACGGGCTAATCCGTCGGCCAGCTTGTACACGTAGATCGGATGGCCTGGCAGGCGTCCGCGGGAAGCCTGATGGTCCACCTCGCAGCAGAAGTAGGTGACGTACGGCGCGATTGCCAATTGCGAAGGATCTGTCAGATGCGAGTTGACCGAAAAGGCGATCGGCTTGCCCCGCAGTTCTGCCGCCCGACGCGCATACTCTGCCACAAACTGCGTGACCGCTCGCAGTTGGAAATCGTAAAACTCCCTGGCCAGCGGAAGCGATCCCCGGCGGCTGACATACTTTTCGGCCGTTTCGCCCCTGGCTGTGAGGAACTTGCCGTAGTCGAACTTCTCCACATCGGCGATTCCCAGTTCGGCCAGCGATTGCTTTGGCAAATTCCCGGCCAGGTACTGCCGGAAGGCAGCCATACAGTGTGGGCAGAAACAGCCGCCCAACCACGTGACGCAACCGGCCGTTCCCGTGTAATCGTCGATGTGCAATCCGTCCGGCCTGGCCGCCATGACGCGCCGCAGCCGATCGTCCAGATAGCGGCGGAATTGCGGACTGTTGGTACACCACCAGTAGTAGGGGTGTCCTTTGTACCGATGGTCCCACAACCAGGGAACGACAATCGGTTTGCCTGCCAGGTCTTTGCAGGCGGCGTCCAGAAACTCGGCGGTAAAATCCATCACGCCGCGGCCTTCGGTGCGGAACCCGATGCTGGTAGTAAAAAGCCGCACACCCAGGGCGTGCGCCTTCTCGATATGGGCGGCATCGGCACGACCTGCCCAACCGAGAACCGTACACCCGTACGACTCGTATCTGGCCGGGTTGTCGTACATGAACACTACATCGGAGCGGCGCAAGGTTATCTCGGCCGGTGGTCGGCTTGCCGGCTCGGCGGCCTGCGCCGCGAGGCCATCCAACGGAAGAGCCGTGAAGCGATCCAAGGCAGCAGCCGTGAGGCGATGCGAGGGCGCAGCCGCGAGGCTGTCCGAGGCAGCACCTGCGGGACGATCCAAAAGAGCAGGCGTGAAGTGGTGCAGCGGAACAATAGTCCCGCCCAGTAACACTACCGCCACCAACAGTGGCCGCAACTGGCACATTCGGTTCATAGCAAGCCCCTTCGGCATGGCAGAGTCTATTTGTCGGCAGTCTTGATCGGCTGGTGCCAGTTGCTCCACTGCGACCACTGGCCGGTGCTGCTCTGCTGGCGGACGCGGACGAAATAGGTTTGCCCGGGGTCCAGTTGGTTCTTGCCGGCCAGCGGGCCGAGGAAACGTCCCGAGCGGCTATCCACCGTCACCGTATCGGCCGAACCGAGCGTATCGGAACGCCACACAACCTGATTTCCGTCGGGGTCTGCGGCCAGTTCCAACTGCCATGCTTTTTGGGTTCCCGGGCCACGATAAGGGGTTTTGGTCAGTGTGGGATTGCGGGGCGTGACCACCGGGCCGATGGGCCGCGTGGAGATCACGAAGTTGTCGATCCAGCGCGACTGCGTAACCGGGGAGCCTTCGTTCCAGTAAGTCTCCAGAAAAACAGCATTGATGCCGTGGCCGTCGTAGCTGCCGCGCCAGTCGAGATTGCGCCGCTCGGCTTCCAGCCGGCCGTCGATCCACAGTTGGTTCAAGCCATCCTTTTGGCCGGGAGTGTTCAGCTTGGCGCGAGATTCCACGCACACCCAACGCCCGGATTCCTCGCTGCTGCTGATTTTCATTGGCGAAGCCGGGCGGTTGCCCAGCCAGCGGAGCATCTCGAAGTCGTTATAGCGGCGGGTTACCACAGTGTCGCCGCGAACGCCGGTGGCCGGGTCCAGCGTCAGGGCTTCGCCGCTGCTCCACAGGTGGGCGATAATCGCCTGGTTCCACTTGGGCGAGACAATGCTGGTGGCACGCGACAGTTTGGCCGGCCCACCGCCGACCCAGCCCGGCTGATGCTTCACGTAAACTCGCCAGTACACGTCGTCGAACTTTTCCCCTTTGCGGACCACGCGGCCGGTCGGGCTGTCGCCAAAGAAAACTTTGCGATTGCCCACGCCGCGAGTGCCTTTCTCGTAAAAGCTCTTCATCGACCCGCCAGGGCCGCCAAACGACTGGCTGCCGTCGATATCGCCTTCCGACTCGGTGTATGCTTTGGGCGGGCCGTCGAAGTCGTCGTACCAGATCGTTGCCGGGTCCGACTCGTGCAGTTGCGGACGAAGCATAAGTACGTTGTCGATGCGCGGCACCGCAGGCTTGGCGTCGGGTTCGACTGCTCCAGCGGCGGTTGCTCCAGCGGCCGTTGCTCCATCGGCGGTGGCCGCCAAGAGCGGGCAAGCGTCGGACGCAGCCAGCACAGTAGTTACGATCAACTGCCCTACACACTGTACCAACACCACCACAGCCAACCAGCGCCCGAAGTGCAAACAGTTGCCCCTCATGACTCGGCTCCGTCAAAAGGTGGGGTTTAACAGGCGATCGACCACCGAGGCGTGAAAACGCGGCGTGATAGCGCAAGGCACCATCCCGCCAAGCACACCGGCAGGCCGGCAGCTTGCGGAAGACATGCCGCAGCAGCGGCGGAAGTCAAATGGCGGGCGGTTATTCGGCGCCGATCAGCGGTCGGACGGCATCGACGCGAAAGTACACCACGTATCGGGTTTTCCCGTCTTCACAGTCGGGCGGCAACCGGCGGCTTAGTTTGCGCACCAGTTCCGGATCGGCATCCTCTTTCAACATGGTGAGCGTAAGCCGCTTGCCCTTGTAGCCCTCGCCCTCCTCGATGAACAGGTACACCGCGCTGGGGTTGGATTTGACATTGTCGTGACTGGCGCGGTCGCCCATAATAAAGGCCACAAGAGCGTCGTCGTTGCTATCGGGAAAGTGGGGGCGGGCATAAATGGCTGCGTTGACTCGACCTTTCTTGTCGGCGGTGGCCAGCACCCCGATACCCTTGGCTCGTTTGAAATACGTGCTGAGCTTCATAGTAGAACCTTCTTGACACCTGTGCGATATCGCACCGCCAGCGTGACCGAGCCGGAACGGCTGCGACACGACCAACACCAGCAATATATTCCCGGCGCGCAAAGGCACGCAGTACCTGCTGATATGCGACAGAACGGCAGAAACTGTTGCTGCGTCGCCTGGGGCCGGGGCCGCCAGTTCATGTGCGTGGCCACGTCGCCGACAACGTGTGGCAAAAAAACTCGACTTGCATCACTGGCCGACGCAGGCAAACCGCCTGCCGTCACGACGTAACATTCTAGGCACAGGCTTTGGACGTAGCAAGTTATATGGACGACCAACAACAACGCCAGCGGAACCTGGAGCGGATACTTCGCTCGCCCAGCTATCGGGTGGCATACCGAGATGTGGATTTCCTGCTATCGCCCCGCTTGCGACCGGCGCGGATGGAACTGGAGCTGCTCAAGGCCGAACTGACCTTTCAGGACCACGGCATAAAATCGACCATCGTGGTCTTTGGCGGCACCCGGATCGTCGAGCCGGCCGAAGCCGCCAGGCAGCTTGCCGAGGCTCGGGCACGGCTGGCCCAGTCGCCCGATGACCCACACTTGCAACGGGAACTGGCCCGTGCGGAACGTCTGGCCGAAAAGGCGCATTACTACGAACTGGCCCGACAGTTCGCACGCATCGTCTGCACGGCATCGAAACAGGACAGGCAAACGGAGTACGTGATTTGCACAGGCGGAGGGCCGGGCGTGATGGAAGCCGCCAACCGCGGCGCGTACGACGTCGGCGCCAAGTCCATCGGACTGAACATCCGGCTGCCACGCGAGCAAATACCTAATCCCTACGTCACGCCCGAACTGTGCTTCCAATTCCACTATTTCGCCATGCGGAAAATGCACTTCGTGTTGCGGGCAAAGGCGCTGGTGGTGTTTCCCGGCGGATTCGGCACCATCGACGAGCTGTTCGAAGTGCTTACTCTGCGGCAGACAGGACGGATGCAGCACATCCCCATCATCATGTTCGGGCGCGAATACTGGGAGCGGGCGATCGACTTTCAGTTCCTTGCCGACGAAGGCGTCATCGACGACGAAGACCTGAATCTGTTCTGCTACGCCCAGACTCCCCAGGAAGCATGGGATATAATCCAGCAGTTCCACGCAAACAGATGATTTGATGATGGATGGCTCGCTACCAGCCCGACAACAATTGCCCCGCGCAAAACATTGGCGCTTGCGCACCTGCGTGCTTCACTGCGGTGATCGACCGTTGCTAATGGGCATTGTGAACGTCACGCCCGACAGTTTCTCCGATGGCGGACGTTTCCGCCGCTTGCCGCAGCAATCCAATCATCCGGCCGCAGGTGAAACCATCGCCACGAGCCGAACAAGCGCCCAGGGCGAAACGGGGGCCGAGAGCATCAACCCGGCCTCCGCGCCGTTCTCGTCGCTGGTGGACCATCAGGCGGCAATCCAGTACGGCTTGAAGCTGGTGGCCGACGGGGCCGACCTGCTGGACGTGGGCGGCGAGAGCACCCGGCCCGGGGCAGAGCCGGTCTCCGCCGAAGAGGAACTGCGCCGCGTGTTGCCGGTGGTGGCTGGTTTGTGCCAGCGGGCCGGAGTGCCGGTATCGATCGACACGTACAAGGCTCAGGTGGCACGTGCCGCGCTGGACGCCGGCGCGGAAATCATCAACGACGTGACGGCCCTGACGGCCGACCCGGAAATGGCGCCGTTGGCCGCCTCTTCCGGATGCGGCGTTTGTGTGATGCACATGCAGGGCACGCCGCAGACCATGCAACTTGCACCATCGTACACCGACGTGCTGGCCGAGGTAATGCAGTTCCTGGCCGAACGCCGCGATCGACTGTTGGCCGCAGGGATAAAGCCAGATCGCATCGCGGTCGATCCGGGAATCGGCTTCGGTAAGACCTGCCAGCATAATCTGACGTTGCTGGCTGGTGCCTGGCGGTTTCACGCATTGGGCTGCCCGGTGTTGATAGGCCCCTCGCGCAAGCGTTTCATTGGCGAAGTGCTGGGCGACATGTCTGCCGATCGCACGGCTGGCACAATAGGAGTTGCCCTGGCTCTGGCCCAGCAGGGGGTACAGGTGCTTCGGGTTCACGACGTGGCGGCCGTCCGTCAGGCTTTGCGGCTGTGGCAGGCGGCTGGCGGAACGCTGTAACCTGTTACTCCACAAACGGTTGCGTAGCCAAGAGTGGCCGGATGCTAGCGGTTTTCGCCGTTGACTTGCATCGGGGGAAAAGGGATACTTGCTGTGACGGCATGCCCAACCGACTGCCTTTAACCCAGGTTATCGTCAGCAACGAACAACGTCGCATCCGGAAATCGGGTGCGCGTTTTTTATCCCAACAAGTAAAGTAATCGCCTTCAGCCCCATACTGGCAAAGTATTCACCTTGCGACTATGACGTTGCCCATCAACGACTTGCAACAGTACTGCCTGGAGATGGCCCAGCGGGCGAAACGGGCGGCAGCCGAACTGGCCCAGGTTACCGGTGGGCAGAAGATGTTTTGGCTCCGCCGCAGTGCGCAGTTGCTGCTGGAGCGTTCGCTGGCCATTGCCGAGGCTAATCGGTTAGACCTTTCCGCCGCCAACGATTTCGGTCTGACCGATGCACAAATCGACCGGCTGCGCTTGACCCCCAAACGCATCGAAGAAATGGCCCGAGGCATGGAGGCTGTGGCAATGCTGCCCGAGCCGATCGGGGAGATCATCTCCAGTTCGGTGCGGCCCAACGGGTTGCTGGTACAGAAAGTTCGTGTGCCGCTGGGGGTGATATTCTTTATTTACGAGTCGCGGCCGAACGTAACGGCGGATGCCGCTGCGTTGTGCGTAAAGGCCGGCAATGCAGTTATCTTGCGCGGCGGCAAAGAAGCCGCTCATTCCAATGCGGCGATCGTGGAAATCCTGGCCGAAGCGGCTGCCGAGGCCGGTTTGCCTACCCACGCCGTCCAACTGGTGGCCACCGCCGACCGTGAAGCGGTGGGGCACTTCCTGCGAATGCCAGAGTACATCACAGTAACCATTCCCCGCGGCGGGGAAGGTCTGATCCGGCGGGTGACTGAGGAAGCACGCATGCCGGTGATCAAACACTTCGCCGGAAATTGCCACGTTTATCTGGATCAGACGGCCGACCCCGATATGGCCGAAAGAATCGTGGTCAACGCCAAGTGCCAGCGGATGGGCGTGTGCAACGCGGCCGAGTCGCTGGTGGTCCATTCTGCGGTGGCCGAGAGTCTTTTGCCCCGCGTGGCCAAGGCGTTGATCGACCGGGGAATCGAAATCCGCGGCGACCAGCGCACTTGCCAACTGGTACCCCAAGCCAAGCCGGCAACCGAAGAAGATTACTATGCCGAGTACCTGGGGCCGATAATTTCGGTAAGGGTGGTCGATTCGCTGGATGAGGCTATCGAGCACATCAACCATTACAGCTCCCAGCATACCGAGGCCATCGTCACCCGCGACCTGGAAGCAGCGCGTCAGTTTGCCGCCAGGATCGATTCCTCGGCGGTGATGATCAACGCCAGCACACGGCTGAACGACGGCGGCGAGTTCGGCTTGGGAGCGGAGATCGGCATCAGCACCGACAAGTTCCACGCACGCGGCCCCTGCGGCATCAACGAATTGACCAGTTACAAGTACGTCGCTTACGGCACAGGGCAATTGCGGGAGTGAACTTGAGCGAGCAACCGCGCAAAATCGCGATTGATTACCGAAAATGGCGGCTTATTCAGCTTCGCACATCGTAAAGACACGAAATTTCCTGGTTCTTGGCCACGTCGGTGTCCCTTGGTTTTGCGAAGGTCAAGAGATTTCGACCCCTGCGGCAAGAGCGCCGCGATAAGACGCTGACCAGTTTAGGCGTTGTCGATGTGGACTGCGTGCGGTTGGCGGACAACTCGACTGTGGCACGAAGATCAAAGTAACGAAGATCAAAGTAACGAAGTAACCAAGATCGAAGTAGCAAAGCAACTGATTCGACAGCGCTGAGTTGCGAGAAAAACACAATATCTTGGGGTGAAAGCACCAACGGCATAGCAAATAGTAGTTGCCAAACTGCCAGTTAGCGCTGTCGTACGAAGATCAAATTAACAATGCGGTCTTTCCGTCCTTGCCCATCAGCAGAACGAAATGTGCCAAGCATAGTTGACGTCAAGGTGAACCGGCGATTCGGTTGGTTTGCTAATCGCTGCTGGATCCGCAAAGCGCTAAACTCGTTTCGCTTGCGGCCGTAGGCCATTGGGAATCGGACCGGAATATGGGCGGCGACGTTCTCAGTCAGGCAGAGGTAGAAAACCTGCTCAGCGCGATGGCCGCCGGCGGTGTGGAACTGTCCGGGGCTCAGCCTGGGATAGGCCCTGCTGCCCACAAGCCCAGGGAAAAAATCACTACCTACGACTTCAAGCGCCCGGAACGCGTCGGCAAGGACCAGATGCGGGCTTTGCAGACGTTGCACGAGGGTTTCGGGCGGAACTTCGGCGCGGCGCTGTCGGCCATGCTGCGCAGCATCGTGGAAGTGAAACTGACCAGCGTGGATCAGCTCACCTACAGCGAGTTCGTCTTCAGCCTGGAGAACCCGACTTGCTTCAACCTACTAAAAGCCGAACCGCTAGAAGGCAATCTGATCCTGGACCTCAGTCCGTCGATTCTGTATCCGATCATCGACCGCCTTTTGGGCGGCGGCAAGGAGGGCGGCCCGCTGGCACGGCGTCCGTTGACGGAAATAGAGCTGCGCCTGGTCAAGCGGATAACCGACCTGTTCTTGCACGAGCTACAGCGCGCCTGGGAAAATGTGCTCGATTTGAAGTTCGAAGTGGTGCGCGTGGAAAGCAACCCCCAGTTGGTCCAAATCGTTCCGCCAAACGAGGTGGTCGTAGTCGTCAGCTTCGAACTGACGATCAGCGACCTGCGCGGAATGATAAATCTGTGCATCCCCTACAATGCATTGGAGCGGATTAGCGGGAAGCTTTCTGCCAACAGTTGGTCGGCCTACGGGCGGCGACAGTCCACGCCCGAGACCATCGCTCAACTGAAAAGCGTAATCTCGACCTCGCTGGTGAAAATAAAAGTCCAATTGGCGCAAACGACCATCAGCGCCAGCCAATTGGTGGGCTTGCGGGTGGGCGACATCATTACCACCGAAAAAGACATCCACAGCCCGCTGATCGTGGCCGTCGAAGGCGTGCCCAAGTTCCGCGCCCGGCCCGGGCAATACAAGGGCCGCAAAGCGGTGCTTATCGAGAGCATCATCGAAAACCCCGTCGAAGCGCTGGGCGAATGAGTTCCCGGGCATACCAGGCTCTCTCTGGTGGCCATCCGTAGCGCTGCGCTCGCTCGCGTTGCGCCCCGTCGCGGCCGTTTGGCCCGCTACATATTTCTTTCGGCGGAATGTAGTGACTGGCTGATATAACGTTTTCCCAAGGGGACCTTGTGGCCAACAATTGCGAATGTCAATTGATTGTCGATGCACGATGGCTCGAGCGGCCACGACGGAGCGTGGCCCCCAATTGACATACAACACAGCCGCTCCACAACGGGGTAGCCTCCATTAGCGCGCCGTGATTTCGTGCCGGTTTGCGCGGCGCGCGTGTAACCCACTCGGCGCCGGCGGGCAACGCTGCGACATATGCGGCCAGCGCAAGCTATGCTTGATTAACGCGGCATAGAGGGAGGATACCACCATGCAAACGGCATCAGAATACCTCTACTCGTCCTTCGGAACCGATCCCGATTTGCAGGACATCGTGGCCCTGTTCGTCGATGAGATGCCCCAGCGCATCCAGACTATACTCGAGCAGCTCCACTCGGGCCAATGGGCAGCGCTTCGACGCAGCGTTCACCAGTTGAAAGGCTCTGCGGGAAGCCACGGGTTCGAGGAAATTTCCCCCTGCGCAGCGGCGGTAGAAGAGGCCATCTTGCAAGGCGCGTCGGAAGACCAGATCCGCAAAGGCGTCGAAGAGCTAGTGGACCTGTGCAGGCGCGTTCGCGCCGGCGGCCCGCCGAAGGCACTTGGCTGAGCCAGGCGGTTGCAGTGCAAGCGAGGAAAGCAGTACTGTCGGTTGGCCAGTCGCAGCACTGCTGACCTCGCCTGACGGCCGTGCTAAATGATAGCCGTCCGCTTGTTCAATGTATTGCAAACCGCCAGCGTTTTCCCGCCGCCTGCGGACGCAGCAACCAATTAGCGGTATTAGAAGTGCGCCCTGCGGTCGCGTCCGCAAATGCCCTTCTGCCGACGGCCACCGACGGAGCGTCGCCCTCCGCCCCACCTTCAACACAGTCGCCCCAGGTATTGGTCAGCAAGCCTGAGTTTATGGGCATAGAAGCAGGGGGAGCACCGCCACAGGGCGTGGCCTCCAAATCGCCCGACAACATGCGCGCAAAACGCGCTCACTTTCCGCGCCAACAGACGGCCGCGACAAACTACCGTGCGCCACGGCAACTGCTGCTTCAAGGCAGCCGGTGCAGAAGTCATTCGACCGCCAGGGCTTCGATCCCGTTTTGAGTGGCCACGATCAAAGCCGGTCTGCCGTCGATCTCCACTGTCGCCAGGCCGTGCAGCGAGGCGCCGTAATTGAACTGGTCGATCAGGCTGCCGTCGGCCGCAAGGATGTGGATCGAACCGTCCGCACCGGGCAGGACCCACTGACCGGGAAGCTGGGCCGTGATGCGGCCGGGAATTATGCGCTCGATCGGCTGCTGGTAGATTCCCGACGGAAGCGTGTAGCTCCACAGCTCGCGGCCGGACAGGTCGAAGCCCACGGCAATCTGCTGGCCGATCTCTGGCGAAACCATTCCGCACCACAGCAGTTGGCCGTCGCCGCGCAGATCGGCGGCTACCACGCTCTGCAATCGGCGGCCTGGCAGAGCCACGTCGGCCTTGCGTTCCAGCTTGGAGTCCAAGGCCACCAGCGAACCGTCCGGATTGATGCAATACAGCAAGCGTTGCGACTGTGCGTCGGCTGGTCCGGGGGCTATTCCCCAGGTGAAGGCGATCAGCTTGTTGGCGGCTGTCCGTTTGCCCTGGAGCGAAACGGCATGTATGCCCACCACGCCCCAGTAGCCCACGTACAACTCGGGCGTGCCGTCGCCGTCCAGATCGGCCAGTTGCACATCGGAGATTCCCTCGTGCTTATGTTCCAGGGCATCTTCCGGATAGCTGAAAAGCTTGCGGAAGCTGGCGTCGAACACGTGGCAGCGCTGGAGCCGACTGCCGAAAGCAGCAAGATATGCGGCGCCGTTGGCCGCATAGCACGCGCGCAGGTTGAACACCCACTCCTGCCCTTCTACAAGCCCCAAATCGTGCAAGGCTACCAGTTTGCCGTCCAGGCCGATCTCGGCGATCGAGCGGTACGATTCCAGCACCAGCAGCCGCGGTTTTGCACGGTTGTGTTGCAGCACCAGGATATTGCCCGGCGAGCGAACATCCGTGCACTTCCAAAGCTGTTTCAGCCGCAGTTTTTGGGGATCGCTGCGTGGGGCGACCTGGGTGGGAGGCTGCTCGATCTCTTCTTCGAGGACCGGCTCGCCGCGGGCGGCCATTTCCTCGAACTTTTCCGTCTGCCGCTCGATCTGCTCCAACTGCTGCTGGTACTCGGCCAGTTGCTTCTCGAAAATCTGCTGGCCCTGCAAGAGGCTGGTTATTTTTTGGAGCAACTCTTCGGCCAGCTTGGGCCGATAGCCCAACTCGTACGCCTGCACGATGCCTTTGTCGTCGATCAGAAGCATATAAGGCACTTCGGCGACCTGAAGTGCCCTGGGCGTATCTTCGTCAACCACACGCGCAATGGGCAGCCCGACGCGCAACTCCTCGAAAAGTTGCAGCAGTTCCTTGTTTTCCACGCCCGGTTCGTCCACGCTGGCGGCCAGGATTGCCACGCGGCGGTCGTCTTTGAGCTTCTGATACACCTCGTTCAGCGCTGGCAGCGCTTGCCGGCACGGCCCGCACCATGTAGCCCAGAAGTCCAACACCACAACCCTGCCTTGCAATGCTTCGCGGGTAATGGCGTTTCCGTTCAGGTCCACCAGCTTGAACTCTGGCACCGGCCGGCCCAACAACTGCGCCGGATGGGGTAGCACGAAGAACTTCCCCACCCGCGCCCCCGGTGGCGGCGTCAGCTCGAAGAGCTTTGGGTCTATCGGGCTGTTCAGTTGAGCGGCGGTCAGTTCCACCACCAGCGACAGTCGCTCTACCTGGCCCTCGGCACTCAATTGCCGGTGCAGCCCACCGGTGGGCAACACCGCCCGCCGCAAAACCAGCGTTTGCTTGTCGATCCACAGCACCAGCGTACCGTCGGGAAACTTGATGTTCACCCGATAGCACGGCCGACCGTCGATTTCGCCCGGCTCGGCCAGTTCCGGCTTCTCCGTCGCCCCGTGCAGCAAGATCTTCACTGCTTCGTCGTGCAATAGCAGAAGCACTTGGGGCGGATGACCGGCAATGCCGCGGCCGATGACCATCGCCAAAGTCGGTTCGGCGTCGAAGACCGTCGTCAAACTGCATCGCAGCGGGGCTTTTCGCACCACCGCCTGGTCAGGCAATCTGTCCAGCAGCGCCACGAACTTCTCTCCGTTCGACGCTGCTATTGCCTGATATGCGTGCAGTCGGAAACGGTCGGGAGTCTGCGGCTCGTCGTTGGGGCCTGGACGCTGCAAGGCCGCCGAGAAGGGGAACTCCTCGTCGTACTTCTTCTGTCCTACTTCGGCGGTGAAGCGCACCACTCCGCGGTCGCTATAGGTGCGTGCTTTGCGATACGCCGCCGACATGGCCGCCAGCAGCTCCTCGGCCGAACGGTATTGCGTCTGCCCGGCCGCAGTCGCCGACGGCTTTCCGCCAGAGGACGAACTATCCGATTGCTGCTGGCCCTTGTTACCAACCGCCGTGCTCTGGTTGTGGCCGCATCCTGCCGCCAGCAAAACAACCAGATACAACAGCGCCGCCCAACGCCATGACGCAATGCGGTTCATATTCGCTCCTTCACAAATCAGCCAGCGCCCGGGCAACTGCAATGCGGGCACATCAACTCCTCGATAAACGCGGTACGGCGGACGATTCGCGCCGCCCTGGACTCCGGCATACCGAGGCGGCACGACCCGCTCCCGGCACCCACCAACCCAACTTAGCCCGGCTGCCAGCGACGCACCTGCACCGCCCAATTAGCCGCCGGTTAGCCTTGCTCAGCCGCCAATTATTCAAAATCCTGCCGTCTGGGTAAAGCTCGACTTGCGCTGGAGCACGACTGGGCCAAACCGTTGCGCCACCCGGACAGCCTAGCGTTGTATGCGTCGGTCTTATATCTACGCGTTCCGCAAACGGTCAGATGGGTAAATTGCGGCAAGCCGGCAAATCGCACGGCGCCACTGTACTGTGGGGGCGGCGAATCGGCTGGCTTCCTCCCCGAAGCTGACCCAACCAAAACTTTTCACCTACAATCCAGACGCACACACCCGCAAGCGCAAGACGCAAGACTGTAGCGTTGGTTTCGGCGTTGACGGCGCGTGGCAGTGCATTACAATGCTCCAACGTAGTCCCTCACAGCGGAAGCTGTGCGTGCAGCGCGAGAGCACTTTTGCGCGTCGCCTCAGCGCGTAGGACAAAGAAACTAAGACGCCAACACTGCCCATGGTCGCAGGTAAATTGGAGCAATGCGGAAAAATACAAAATAGCTCCACATTATTGCGAAAGTGGTGCAAGTGTGCGAAATACCTTCGTTTTCGGGGTTGCCAGTAGTCGGACTACTTCCAGTATTTTATTTTGTGTACTTATTAAGCCACGCGCTGCGGTCGCGCCCGTTGGGTATTGCTCGATGCCCGTAAATCAACCCAAACGCAGCCACAACGGCCGGTGGCCTTGCTAGTCGCGATAAAACGTGCGCGCACCGCGCTCACACAGTACCACATGAAACACTGCGTTGCCTGGCAGCCATTTCCCGTCGAAGCAGGGCATATCAATCAGCAGGATAAAAATGAGTACGACGCTTAGCCGACTCAGCTTTCGCAAGAAGCCCACGCCAGCCGACAGGGACAAAGTTCGCCATCTGGTTCAATCGACCGGCATGTTCTATCCCTTCGAGGTAGAGGTAGCCGTGGAACTGGTCGAGCTGCGGCTGACGCAAGGAACTTCGAGCGGGTACTTTTTTTTATTTGCCGAAAGCGGCGGGGCACTGATCGGCTACGCCTGTTATGGGCCAATCGCCTGCACGCAAGGCAGCTACGACCTGTACTGGATAGTGGTGGATAAGAACTACCAGCGGCGCGGCGTGGGGCGGGCCTTGCTGCGACGTGCAGAACGCGAGATCGGGCGCCGCGGCGGCCGCCGCGTGTATATCGAGACTTCCGGCCGCGAACAGTACATCCCCACCCGTGCCTTCTACCAGCGATGCGGCTATACCGCCGAGGCCGTGCTGAAGGACTTCTACGCCCCCGGCGACGATAAGGTCATTTACGTCAAACAACTCCCCAGCGCCGAAACGGTGGGCAAATAAGCTGGCACAAACGGTTGCGGGCAAGTGCCCAGCACGCCGGTCGAGTTTGAAAAAATACTTGCCGCGTCCGTCCGAGGAAAGCCGCCCCGGGGGCACACACGGCGGTCGTGAAGGCTAGCGGCCCGCTACTCTCCCGACTCCAACACCAACGGTACTTGTCGCGTCTGTCCTTCGCGGACGATTGTCAACACTACCCGGTCGCCGGGATTCTTGCCGTCGATGATCGACAGGAAATCGTCGGCCGTTTTTACCGGCTGACCGTCAACGGCCACGATCAAATCGGCCGCCGAGCGATCGATAGTCTGCGACTCGTACACGAACGGCCCTTGTTTCTTGCGCTGGCGGATAACCTTGAAACCGCGCAGGCCGGCCTTCTCCGCCGCCCCGTTGGGCACCAGACTGGCTATCAGCAGGCCGTGTTCGGTTTGATACACGCGAGCAATGCCGCTGTCGGGACGGCGGACGCGTCCGTTTTGGATAAGTTGCGGCACAACCCGCGCTATGGTGTTCACCGGGATTGCAAAGCCGACGCCAGCACTTTCGCCCGTCCGGCTGGCGATGGCAGTATTCATCCCGATCATACGCCCGCGACTGTCGAGCAATGGCCCGCCCGAACTGCCAGGATTGATCGCCGCATCGATCTGAATGATGGACTTGATTTGCCGGCCGGCACGTCGGGCGGGCAACGAGCGATTCAGGCTGGAAATAACCCCGGTGGTAAGCGTACGCTCCAGGCCGAATGGGTTCCCGATTGCAAATACCCGCTGGCCGACCAGCAGATTGGCCGAGTTGCCAAATACGACCGGATACAGCGATTCGGCCGGGGCGTCGATCTTCAGCACGGCTGTATCGGTGGCCGGGTCAACCCCAACGACCCGGGCATCATAAGTCTTTCCATCGAAAAGGGTTACGCGGATTTCCCTGGCACCGTCGATCACGTGGAAGTTCGTAAGGATATGGCCCTGACGGTCCAGCACGCACCCGCTGCCCTCGCCCTCGGATGGTATTTCGACAAACATAAACCAATCGGTCTGAACCGTCTTGGTGTTGATGTTGACCACGCTACGGTTGCCGTTTTCGTAAACGGCAACCGCTACACGTTCTTCTGGGGTCAACTCCGCAAACCGTTCGGCCGCAAAGGCCACGTTACCGGCCGGTCGTTCTGCGGTTCCGGTACCCGATGGCTGGCTTGATGGGACAGCCCATTGTGCCACAAGGGGCGGTTCTCCGGCGACAGAAGACTTTTGCAACGCAGACCTGCCGAGAAAACAAGCTCCGACGACACCTCCTATCACTGCTGCTAGCAAGCATAAAGTGGCGATTCGCTTCATTTTATTACTCCTACCCATATTGCCCGCAGACACTCCCCGATGCGTCCAAGGCGGCTGATTGCGGCCTTGACCCTCGATCGAGCTACCGATGCACGCTGACTTTTTTCGATACCGGTGTTTTATGGTTAAGTTGTTTCACCGTCAATTTCACTACGCCGCTTAGAGTGCTATGGTGCGAAGCCTCTCGGCGGGCACTTCGGGTTTTCGCAGCTTTGCGGGGCAGGGGCGCGCAGTTGGCAAAGTTTTGCCAAGCTGCGAGGTTTTCTTGGCCGCGCAGTTACAGCCCACGTAATCTGAATTACCCTTCCGAAAACAACGGCGTTATTTCCGCGCGATCACCCAATGCGATTCAACTGCGAATGTTTTCCATATCAGCAGACTTATCCATTTGCCGCCGATGCACATTATTGCCTAATGCCCCTAGCTTCTATTCTCCGATACGTTTAATCGAACAATAGCGCCCAGTTGATTGCCGGGCGTGGACTCTGAACCGTATCAACGAAACAGGAATTGGCCTTTTTCGCGAAGGAAACTGGACATGAACTGCTCTCGTGCTGTGATGTCACTGCTTGCAGCGGGCACCATGGCCGCCGCAATCGCTCTGACCGATGTCGCCGCATCAGCCTCGCTGGCGCGCCTCGATACCAACGCCAAATCACTGGTTTCCGCGCGCGGCTGCAACCACCGCAAATTGCTCGCCGATCGACTGTTCGGCCGACGTTGTTGCTACACGATCAGCCCAAGCACGTCGCCCAATACCCAGCCACAACCGAATGAAAAAGCTACGGCAAATACCGGCCGTCCAGATTTGTCGGAGCACCACGCTGGCTTGGACGCGCAGCCGTCCACCGATTCGACAAACACCTCGGAAATCTGGCAAGAGGGCTATGAAAACACGCTCAACGAGCAGACCGGGTTGCCCAACCGACCGTCGGCAGACGAGCACAGCCAAACAGAGGCGACCGAACAAGCCTCGGACCAGATGACCGGCCAGCAGGAGGACATCAACACGACAGATGCCGGGTACGCCGGCGCTGCGGAAGCTTCCTCCTACGAGTCCGCCCTTCGTCAGATGACCGAACAATTCCAGCGCTCTTCCCAGCCTGAGCATTTCGTCAGCAGCGGTTGGGCCGAAGAGCCGAACGCCACTGAAGAGGGCTTCGGTGACCAATGGCGCCCGGAAAACGAAGACCTCAACGAGCAACAAATGCTCGACGAGCAGGCGAAAGAAGACATGTCGGATGAGCAAACAGAGGAGCAGTTCGCCGACGAGCAGCCGAACCAGCAGCCTCTGGAAGAGCAACCGAACGACGACGGCCAACCGGCGGACCGCGACGACGATGCCACTGACGACCAGCAGCAAGCGCCGGCAGAAGATGCCATGCCCGATGTCCCGGACACGGATGTTCCAGATAGCACCGCTCAAGACGACCCCTATCTGAAGGCTGAGACTGAGTCGCAAGCCAACGACTTTTCGCCCGGCGCCGCAGCGGCCGAATCGGGCCATTTGGCAAGCCAATGGCAGCAGGACGAAAACCAGTACGACCCTTATGCTCAGCAGGAGGAACAGTCGGGCAGCGCCAAGTCTGACATAGGCCAAAGTGTTTCCGATTGGCAAGAAACGCCGGGCCAGTGCCAGACTGGCGACTACCTCCAGCAAAGTGAAGCAGTACAAAGCGATCTGTTTTCGGAAACCGACTCGGTCGAACCGAACAGACCCATCGACCAATACGAGGCCGCCATCCCCGAAAGGCAATACGGGGCATGGGATGACCCCAAGGCCGGCATACCGGTCGAGGCTGCTTCCGATGGCCAGTGCATGCCGCAAACCACCGAGTCATTTTCCGATCAGGGCACGCCAATAAGCGAAGGCTGCTACCGGTACGAGTACGAGTATCGTCCCGCTGACACTGCACCGCGATATGAGTACGCGCCTTCGGAATCGGCTTACGGGTGCCCACAGGCAAGCGACATGCAACAAGACGAGGACTCAGCGTATCGCCAGCCTTCTGAAACCACGGAAAGCCTGCGTGATGATGCTACCGGCGACGACCAGTTCCAGGCGGAAGCAGCCGAGCAGTATCAACATCAGCAGTATGGCATGGATTACGACGAAGCTTTCAACGCTGAGGCAAACCAGTCTGGTCGAGACCAGATCGGCAACGACATCCAGACCGATATGCAGACAGAGTCGCTTGACCAGGACAGCGACGGCGATCAGCGCTCGTGGGATGCCGAACAGTCGTATCAACAGTACGAGGGCTGGTCGAGCGAAAACGAACAGCCCGAGAGCGAAAACCAGCAGTGGTACAACCAGCAAATGCAGCTCGACGACCAGTCCTATCAGCACGTGCCTTACCAGCAGTCGCCATACGACGTCACCGACCAGGGCAATGACTCCCACGAGCAAAGCGGGTACTGGCCGGCTGCTAAATACCCCGAAGGGTACGCGGAAACGACTAAGCCAGAGCAGACCGAGCAGCCCTACCAGTACGATTACACCTACGATGACTTCCGGGCGGACGACCCGAACTTCAAGCCCTACGTTCCCCCGGAAGTAACCAACAATCAGGCATGGGAAGCACCTGCCGCCGACGAGCAGTCCAACGAAGCGACCGGCCATACCGATCAGTGGCCAGATGCAGCACACGGCAGCCAGACACAATACTCGGACTATAGCGGCTGCCAAAGGGACGCTGGCTACGGCAAGTATGGCGCTTCCGACGAGTCGGCCGGTTGCGACCTGCTGGAACAAGGCGGCAACCCTTCGGATTACCAAGAGTTGGAAGGTAATCAGCGTTACGAAAACTCTTTCGAGCCTAACGACAGCTGGCGTACCGCGGAAGATGCTTCGCACGAGCAGTGGGACGAACCGTCAGTTCCGGCGGAGCAGAATACCGACGACGGCCAGCAGTCCGATTGGCCTGGCGCCGAAGACGAAGGTCGGCCTGCTGCCGAAGATGATGACCTGTCGCAGCCTGCTGAGCAGCAGACCGACACTGCCCACGACAGCCAAACCGCAGGTGACAATGACGCGGCCGAGCGGTACGACAACTACCCGCGATACTGGGACCACTCGACCGACTCGCAAAACCAGCTCCCGGCAACCGAAGAGGATGAGGTGGGAGATTCATTCCCGCAGCGGCAGCAGTCGGAAGGTTGGGTACCATCTTCTCGCCAACCGGAAGCCCCCGTGCCGGCAGCCGAGCAGTCCGGCAACGGCCATAATGACCAGGATGAGCAGTCCAGCCCGGCCCCCGCAGATACCGAAAGCAACTGGATGCCGCTGCCGTACTACCGGTATCCTTTCACGCCCACGAGCACCGAGTACTTTCTTCCGCCCCATGTTTACTCGGACGCCTCGGTCAATTTTCCCAGCCGGTAACCATGGTTGATAGTTGTTGATGACCGACAGCGGCTGACCAGCGGCCGCGATAACAAAGGTCGTAACCCAGTAGCTGCGGCAAACCGACGAGCCGTAGGCCCCACCCGTTACTAAAGCCAAGCGCGATGCAAACGGCGGCCTGGACTGAGCAGCAAGTCCAGGCCGCTGTTCGTTTATGCCGGGGCCGGCCGTGCAAAATCACATTTGGTGCCAAGTTTGCCCGTCACCCCCGCTTTCAGGCAGCACGGCACCTCGACCGAGACGCAACCATAGCGGCACCGTTAGCGACGGCATAGAGTTGCCGGCAGGCCTGGGCATAATTACGGCGGCGTGCCACGTGTAAATAGTGGGTGGCCGGATATAGAGGGCTCGGAATGTGTTCGGCACGCCTCAGCGCCAGTCTGTTACTCAGCCGTAACGGCGTGTTGCCAGCCGGCGCAAGGCCCTGCCGATTCCGGCCCGGAACTTTTGGCCATTCGTCGGTCCTATTGGGGCAATCCGGAACCGGCGCATGTGCTTCCGAGCTTCGGTTTTGGTTTTTGGTTGCCAAATCGCAGAGCGTTTGTTTACAATGGACGTAGGCCCAAAACGCTGTGGGCAAAACGAGAAAGTTGTTTGCGTACCAAGGCTTCCGGCTAGCGGCGCGGTCGCCGTGGTAGCGCGTGGCTCTTGTCTGCTGGAGTCTACCAGATGTTGAACAAGCTCTTCCGACATGTTGTGGGAATACGTTTGGCAGCCATTGCAGCGGTGGTGATTACCGCCGCATGGAGTGCCGAGGGCAACGGACAGTCGGCGAACATCAGCTACTGGACCGGCCCGGATGGAAACAGTTACTTCGCCCTAGCGCTGAAAGCGCCACCGGCACAACTTAACGCCCCGCGCGACATTGTTGTGCTGCTTGACACATCTGCTACTCAGACTGGACAGTTCAAACAAGCAGCCTGGGACGCTCTGGAGGCGTTCCTGGCAGGTTTGGATTCCAAGGACCGGGTCGATCTGATGGCGTGCGATACCAGCACCCGCTCGTTTACCGATGGTTTCGTACCTGCCCGCAGCCCCGCGCTGGCCGAAGCCGTGAAGCGATTGCGCCTGCGCACGCCATTGGGTGCGACCGACATGGGCAGCGCAATCGATTCGGCCTTGTCCGCTCTCGAAGCCGCAAACAACAACAAAGTTTTGGTGTATATCGGGAAAGGGGCAAGTCGCGCCAACATTTTAGCGCCAGAAGAGTTTGCGGCCCGGGCCAAGAAACTCCGGCAGCAGAAAGTCCCGGTGCTGAGCTATGCCGTCGGCCCAAGAGACTTGCTCGATTTGCATCTACTCGGCGCCTTGGCCGCCCAAACCGGCGGCGTGGTAGTCCAGCACGACAAGCTCTCTGGGGCAGAGGCAGGCAACCGATTGCTTCAGGCGGGCGCAGTGGCGGTGTACTGGCCCACCAATGCTAAGCTCCCGGCAGCAATAACCGAATCGTTCCCGCAAGAAGTGCCGCCGCTCCGCTCGGACCGCGAGTCGATCGTCGTGGGCGTGTTCAAGCCGGCGCCGAATCTGGCGATTGAGCTGGAAGCCGATGGGCCGCAGGAGGCCAAGAAACTCCACTTCACCGTCTCACCGGCCCAGGAGGATGCAAAACTCAGCTACTTGCCCCAGTTGATCGAGCTGGCCCGGCGCGACGGCGGCGTAACACTGCCCCTAATCGACATGGCTGTGCTGGCCGAGTTCCGTGGTCTGGCATTGCTTAGCCAGGCCAACTTGGTCGACGAGGCCCGCCAGGCGGTGTTGGCAAACAACCTGGACGCGGCCGAAAAACTCATCGGCGAGGCGCTGCGGCGAAATCCGAACGATAAAGAGGCCTTGCGGGTGAAGGAAGATATCGTTCGCGCCCGGACGGCCGTCCCCTCGCCGCAAGATCAGGGCCTCCCACCGGCCGGTCCAGCTACCGACCTTGTGATGCGCGGCGGGGCGGAAACGATCGTTGACCCCGCAGCCGGTCGACAAGCCGCCGACTATGCCCAAGGGCAGAAGCTGTTGGCCCAGGTAATTCAAACCGAGGTTCAGAATACGGTAAACGCCGCGCGGGGCAAGATGGGCAGCGATCCGGAGTCGGCCCTTCAAGACTTGGCCCTGCTGCTCCAGCGTGTCAAACAGGCGCCGGAGCTTAACCCCGAGGCCCGCAGCCAGTTAGCCGATGTCATTCAGGCCGCGATTCGTGAAGCCAACCGCCGAAAAGCAGAACTGGAACAACAGCGGTTGCGCGATGCCGAGAACCTTGCCCGAGCACAAGAACGTGCCAGGCTGCTGGAAAGCCTCAATCGCAAGGACATCAAACTGAAGCAACTGATGGATCGGTTCAACGCGCTGTTGGATGAAGGGAATTACCGCGATGCGGAGACAGTTGTTGGTCAGGAACTTGCCAAGACCGATCCAGAGAATCCCACTATAGTCGCAGCCCTGGGTTCGGCCAGCGCCACCGGCTATCACCAGTTCAACATGGAAACCAGACTAGCCAAACAGAAAGGCATCGTAGAATCGTTGGCCACGATCGAAAAAGCCCAGGTTCCTGTAGCCGACGATCCGCCGATCGTCTATCCGGCCCGGGAAATATGGGAGGAGATATCCAAACGAAAAGAGAAATACGGTTCGATGGACCTGTCGCGCCGCAATAAGGCAGAAGAGGCGATCTACGACGCATTGAAGTCCACTACCGAGTTGGACTTCAACGATACGCCCCTGGACGGTGCTATAGAGGTCATCAAGGATACGCACAAGATAAACGTCCAGTTGGACAAGGCGGCTCTGAAGGAAGCGGCGATCGCTACCGACACGCCCATCACACTTAACGTCAAAGGCATCTCGCTCCGTTCGGCTTTGAGGATCATGCTCAAAGAGCACGACTTGACCTACGTGATCGAAGACGAGTCGCTGAAGATCACCACGCCCGAACGCGCCAACAAGTCGCTGAAAACTAAAGTGTACCCCGTGGCCGACTTGGTTGTTCCCATCCAAGCGCCAATGTCAATGGGTATGCCGTTCTTCGGCATGGGAGGCGCCTCGGGCATGGGAGGCTTCATGGGCGGCATGGGCATGGGGATGGGCGGCATGGGCATGGGTGGCTGGGGCGGAATGGGCATGGGCGGTATGGGTATGGGCGGCATGGGCGGCGGATTCTGGAACGTCCCGCCCGGTATCCTACCGAAAATTCCCCCGGGCGGATTCCAAGCTTTCTCAGTACAGGACGATCTGTCCATCCCGGCCGGAGAAAGCCCAGCCCCTGATAAGGCAACCCAAACCAACCCTCACTCGACTGACCGATCTGCAATTCAGGTGGTGGTATCCGAGAACGATGACCCCAATGCAGTCTGGCAGGAGTACTTCGCCACGCACAACCCTTCGCCCCAGGCAGTGCGCGAGGCGGCCCGAAAGCTGATGAACGAATCGGACCGCCAGCCCTGGAAAC
>Ga0209101_1000988_pt1 | contig 22354 bp, 19 predicted proteins | sample ConPoolayeCmetaG_FD_185481 | JGI IMG/M metagenome (GOLD analysis project Ga0209101, IMG submission 185481) | Hot spring microbial mat communities from California, USA to study Microbial Dark Matter (Phase II) - Cone Pool mat layer C metaG... ...
TCGCTGTCAGGGCAATGTAGCGCTGGCTGTCAGGCCGGTGTTTCGGCGTTAGTCAAAAGCCATCCGGCTGGCAGCAATATTTTCATTCATCGGAGTGCAGGGCGATAGCCCTGGCATGGGAGCTGCTGCTTCAAGAAACTAACCGCATCAACTATGCCTAACTCCTCATAGAGCAAAGGCCTTGCCCGTTTATTGATTTCCACTAAGAGCCTATCCGAAAAACCGTTACGTTTTTCGGATAGGCACTAATGGTTTGACTTCCACATTCAATCCTCTGGCGGCTTAACTCAGCGTTGTGGTCTGAATTACCAGATGTGTCAACGGCCCGCTATATCTCTCAAGATCGCCCCTTCCCCCGCCGAGGTGACCATCGCCGCATAGCGGGCCAGGTAGCCGCTCTTGATCTTGGGCGGCAGCGGTTTCCACTCCTTTCTCCGTCGAGCCAATTCCTCTTCTGAGACATGGAGGTGCAGGCGTTTGGCGGGGATGTCCAGCTCGATCTCATCTCCCTCCTGAACCAGCGCGATTGGCCCACCTGCGGCCGCTTCCGGCGAGACGTGGCCCACAGCCGATCCCCGCGTGGCCCCGGAGAAACGCCCGTCGGTCAGGAGGGCAACGCTATCGTCCAGGCCCATGCCGGCCAGCGCCGAGGTGGGCATCAGCATTTCCCTCATCCCCGGCCCACCACGCGGCCCCTCATAACGGATCACGACCACGTCGCCGGGATGGATACGCTTTCCCAGGATGGCCTCCTGCGCTGCTTCCTCACTTTCGAAGACACGTGCCGGTCCCCGGTGGCGCATCATCTCAGGCCGCACTGCTCCGGCCTTGACCACCGCACCTTCCGGCGCCAGATTGCCCCACAGGATGGCGATCCCACCGTCGGACCGGTAAGGTTCCTCAACAGGGCGGATGGTATCGTTCAGACGACGTATCCCATCCAGGTTCTCAGCGACGGTTTTGCCGGTCACTGTGGGAGTATCACCGTGCAAAAGGCCAGCACGTAGCAACTCCGACATCACCGCCGGTATTCCGCCTGCCTCATCAAGGTCCTGGATATGATGAGGACCAGATGGGCTGAGTTTAACCAGATATGGCGTGCGCGCACTCACCATATCAAACTTTTCCAAAGGCAGCGGGACACCTGCCTCGTGGGCGATGGCGGTCAAATGAAGTACGGTGTTGGTGGAGCCACCGATAGCCATATCAACAGCGATACCGTTCTCAAAAGCCGCCTCAGTCATCACCTGACGGGGCAAAAGCCCCTGCTCCACCAGCTTCACAATTTGCATTCCTGCGCGCCTGGCCAGTCGCAGACGTTCCGCAGTGACAGCCGGCACGGTGCCATTACCAGGCAATGCCATACCAAGCGCTTCGGTCAGACAGTTCATAGAGTTAGCGGTGAACAGGCCGGCGCAGGAGCCGCACCCGGGGCAGGCAGCCAGCTCCAGCCGGGCCAGCTCCTCAGCACCCAGTTTACCGGCCTGGTACTCCCCCACTGCTTCGAAAAGTGTCTTCAGGTCTACGTCCTGACCCCGGTAGCGCCCGGCCAGCATCGGCCCGCCGCTGACAAAGATGGCCGGGATATTGAGCCGTACTGCGGCCATCAGCATACCCGGGATGATCTTATCACAGTTAGGGATGAAGACCAGGCCGTCGAACTGGTGGGCCTGCACCATGATCTCGACCGAGTCGGCGATCAACTCACGGCTGGGGAGCGAGTAACACATACCGATATGCCCCATCGCGATCCCGTCGCACACACCGATCGTGTTGAACTCAAGCGGCGTGCCGCCGGCCATACGTACACCTGCTTTCACCGCCTCGGCCACCCGATCCAGATGAACATGGCCGGGCACAATTTCGTTAAACGAATTAACTATCCCGATGAGCGGGCGATCCAGCTCCTCAGGCGTCAGCCCGACAGCATAGAAGAGGCTACGATGAGGTGCACGTTCAAATCCTTGTTTTACCACGTCGCTACGCATGAGTCTCCTTTTTTGAAGCGTCTTAACCGGCAAGAGACAATGTTCTCCTGCTCGCGTGTTCATGTCGGGAAGAACTCTCAGTACCTGAATTCTATGACTTCCGCATCTGCCATCAGCAAAGATATGAGCTGCCTGTGAGAGTGTCTCCTGCCCACAGCCTGCCAGGTGTACACGACCCGGTCGCCGTGCTTCCACACGGATTGATGATAAATCCGCACACCACAACGGCGGACAGTTTCCTCGAGTGTAGCAAGGGTAGGTGAGCCGAGCGACAGGGTGACCTCGTAGTTGTGGGTATCGTGCATATTATCCAGCCAGCTCTCAAAGGCAGGGAATATCCAGAGCACGATCAGGATGATCAGTGTGGTGATACCCACCAGCAGATACAGGCCTCGTCCGATACCCATCCCCAATGCAGCAACCATCCAGATAGTCGAGGCAGTGGTCAGCCCTGCCACTTTGCCCCCTTCGCCGCGCAGGATGGTGCCCGCGCCCAGGAAACCGATACCGGTGACGATATTGGCAGCCACACGTGCACTGTTGTCCAGAAAATGGAGCGACAGTATGGTGAAAAGTGTGGCGCCCAGCGTGATGAAAATGATGGTACGAAAACCGGCGGATTTATCACGAAACTCGCGCTCAGCGCCAATCAGCCCACCAACCAGTATCGCCAAAACGAGTTTGATTATCTCTTCTGATGAAATGACCATATTTTTTCCTTGGGACAGCCATCCCCTTGAGCCTGAGCACGGTCCAGCGCTCCGGTGGTGAGGAGTCGGACGCAGGGCCTGGGAATCCAGGCTAATTTTCAGCGATCCTGGCGGCGATTAAGTCGCCCATCTCTCTGGTGCCGACAAGGGTGGCCCCATCCTCGCGGATGTCCTGGGTACGGTATCCCTCCTCCAACACCATCTGCACCGCGTCCTCGATAGCCTGGGCCTCGCGCTCCAGCCCCAGCGAGTAGCGGAGCAGCATTGCCGCACTGAGGATTGTGGCGATCGGGTTGGCCACATTCTTTCCGGCGTACTTTGGAGCTGAGCCATGGATCGGCTCATAGAGGCCAGGCTTACGCGCACCGATCGCTCCTGAAGGAAGCATGCCCATCGAGCCGGCCAGCATCGAGGCCTCATCGGTCAGAATGTCGCCGAACATATTCTCGGTCACGATCACATCAAAAACGGACGGGTAGCGTACCAGGCGCATGGCTGCGATGTCCACATACATGCTCTCGAACTCCACATCCGGGTAGTCCTGTGCCACCCGCGTGGCGACCTCACGCCACAGGCGCGAGCTTTCAAGCACGTTAGCCTTATCCACGGAGGTCACCTTCTTACGCCTCTTTCGCGCCAGCTCAAAAGCCACGCGCACAACGCGCTCGATCTCAGGAACGGTGTAGAACATTGTATCGTAGGCAGCCTCGACGCCATCCACCATCTTGCGCCCCCGCTCGCCGAAATATAGCCCGCCGGTCAGTTCGCGCACCACCACCAGGTCCACGTCTTTGATGACCTCCGGTTTGATCGTCGAGGCATGCAGCAACTGCGGGTAGAGTTTGACCGGCCTGAGATTGGCGAATACCTCAAGTCCCCCACGCAGCGCGAGTAATCCCTGCTCCGGGCGTACCGGCGCGCGTGGGTCGTCGTACTTCGGATCGCCTACCGCTCCGAGGAAAACGGCGTCGGCCTGTTTACAGGCCTGGAGCGTCTCGGCGGTCAGTGCCTGACCGGTCGCGTCAATAGCGACCCCACCGATCAGGTGCTCTTCAAATTCGAACTGATGGCCATACCTGGATGCGATGGCCTGCAGGACTTTAGTCCCCTCGGCTACAACCTCAGGGCCGATGCCATCGCCTGGAAGGGTGACGATTTTGGCTTTCATATCTCAGCAGGTCTCCTGTCTCGTGTTTTTGAATACAGGCCTGGAAAGGCCTGGGGGAATACAAGAGCGGATGCACGGCGTTGAAGATACACCGAAAACGGCTGGCTGTCAAGTCTGAGATGTCCGGTTGTCTCATCCATAGCCAGCATGACACCAGGAACGCGGACGCGCAGCACTGTTATACTGCGCACGGGTGAATTTTGGACTTTTCCTGAGCGTGGTAGCACGTGGTTAAATGATATTTATTCAGCCTGCGCCCGCCGGACCACAGTCCGGCGGAGCAGATGGCACCTGAGCCACCTGGGGGCGTCTCAGTGTAGCCAGTGTCTGCAAAGTCTGCTCAGTCCGGCGGAGCAGATGGCACCTGAGCCACCTGGGGGCGTCTCAGTGTGGCCAGTGTCTGCAAAGTCTGCTCCGGGCGGACTGTGGTCCGCCCGGCACAGCACGGGCAGGCTGAATAGCCACCTGGGGGCGTCTCAGGTAGCCAGTGTCTGCAAAGTCTGCTCCGGGCGGACTGTGGTCCGCCCGGCACAGCACGGGCAGGCTGAATAGCCACCTGGGGGCGTCTCAGTGTGGCCAGTGTCTGCAAAGTCTGCTCCGGGCGGACTGTGGTCCGCCCGGACCAGCACGGGCAGGCTGAATAGCCACCTGGAGGCGTCTCAGTGTAGCCAGTGTCTGCAAAGTCTGCTCCGGGCGGACTGTGGTCCGCCCGGCACAGCACGGGCAGGCTGAATAGCCACCTGGGGGCGTCTCAGTGTAGCCAGTGTCTGCAAAGTCTGGTCCGGGCGGACTGTGGTCCGCCCGGCACAGCACGGGCATGCTGAATAGTCACGTTAAATGTCCAATTCTTACCCGTTCCCAGTATATTTTATCTGGACTTTGAACGACAGGTTTTCGTCACAGATATGGCCCGCCTGAAACGCGACCAGATTCGTTCAAGATCAAATTTTATGGCAGGGCCGTGTAAACTTGCATGAAGCCCGTCTGAGCCTGGGGTGCTATGAGGGCAACGTTATCCCGGATGTGCAGGAGATGCTCGCGCACCGCCTCTGCACCGATTCCGGCGGGCGCATAAGTGGTGAAAAGTACCTCTCGTGTCGTGGAGGTGATCATTGTGCGCCGGTCAGAGCCGTAGAGAATACAGGAAAGTATGCCCCCGGCATCGGCGATGAACATGTCACCAGGCTTCAGCGTGTTCTGCTGGCCGGCAATATTGACAAAACTTTCACTGCCGGTAGCCACGTCAAGCCGCAGCGGGGGCACCACCAGCCCCATGTCATGCCCGGCAGTCAAAAGTAAATCGTCCAGCTCGGCCATAAACATCGCCTCGACCAGCGCTGCCACACGCGGGAGAGGCTTTCCCTTCAGCGCAACAGATTCAAGCTGGAGCAAGAGGTGATAAGTTTTATCGAAGCGTTTGTAGTAGGCCGTATATGCCTGGATCGTCGGGAGTGCCTTCAAGTCGGCTTTACTCTGACCGGCGAAACGCGTGCGCAGCCGTGTTTCCAGTTCGCTCTTGCGCGCCTCCAGCTCCGGATGGGATTCCGGATTCGTGACGTTGTGCAAAACCAGAATACCGACAGCCGCACCAGGGCAGGTGTGTTTCCATGCTTCGGAGATTTCCAGCATTGGCATCCTCGTTGGGCACTATGTTTTGGACACAGAACACGCGAGGCGAGAGTGAGATGCCCTTTGTCCCGATTTTTCAGACACGGTATCAGAAGCGTAAATCCAGTACCGTTCAAATAACGCCCGGGAATCGGGCCTTCGGGCAGAAAATCAGGTTAAAGAAGGGGCTGATGATTATCAGCCCCTCTACTATTACGGCGCCCCATTCGAAAAGCATGAAGCCTGAGCCTCAACTTTTGGTTTGTCGCCTCCACATATCAGTCCGTATTCGATCGCATCCGCCAGCGCGATCCAGCTTGCTTCGATGATGTTGGTGGAGGCTCCAACCGTGCTCCAGCGGCGCGTTTCATTCTGCATATCAATCAACACGCGCGTGGTTGCGGCTGTGCCGTGATCCCCATCCAGGATGTGTACTTTATAGTCTGCCAGGTCAAACTCGGCCAGGTGCGGATAGGTGGGCAACAGCGCTTTACGGAGCGCCGCGTCGAGCGCGTTCACCGGGCCGTTCCCTTCAGCAACGGTGTGAAAAACCTTATCACCCACGCGCACTTTAATGGTCGCCTCGGCGAACAGCCCTCGTTTCTCACGATGTTCGACGACAACCATGAAATCAAGCATTTCAAACGGCGGCGAGTAGCCGGGTCTTGCGCGATGGAGCAGTAACTCCACCGAAGCGTCCGCTCCTTCAAAAATAAAGCCCCGGTGCTCTAATTGTTTGATTTGCTGTAGCACCGCTGGCAGATTTTCTATCTCGTGAGGACTGATCCCGATCTCTTCCGCCTTGCTCAGCAGATTGCCACGCCCGGAGAGTTCTGAGACCAGCACTCTTGATTGGTTGCCCACCAGCCTGGGGTCAATATGCTGATAGCTACGCGGATTATGGCGCATCGCCGCCGCGTGAATGCCTCCCTTGTGCGCGAATGCACTGCGTCCCACGTAAGGCGCGTGACGGTAGAGCGACTGGTTGGCTACCGAGGCAACGGCGCGGGCGACGCGCGTCAGATGGACGAGCCGCCCCGGCGGGAGGACCGCGATCCCCATTTTAAGCTCCAGGTTAGGGATCAGGGTACACAGGTCCGCGTTACCACACCGCTCACCGTAACCGTTCATCGTTCCCTGAACCTGAGAAACACCGGCGCGTACTGCGGCCAAAGTATTCGCTACGGCCAGGCCACTGTCATTGTGAGCGTGGATGCCAAGCGAGACATCCGGGAAAGCAGTGCGCACTTCTCTGACGATAGATTCGATCTCCCAGGGCATGGAGCCACCGTTGGTATCGCACAGGACGATGGTATCGGCACCACCCTCTACGGCGGCGCGCAGGGTAGCCATTGCACAGGCGACATCGTCTTTGTACCCGTCGAAGAAGTGTTCGGCGTCGTAAACGACTTCCCGTCCGTGGGATTTGAGAAAAGCCACGCTTTCCCGAATGATGCGCAGGTTCTCCTCGGTCGTGGTGCGCAACACGTCCCGAATATGGAGCGACCAGCTCTTTCCGACCAGTGTGACCACCGGTGTCTCCGCCTCCAAAAGCGCCTGGATATTGGCATCCTCCTCCGGTCTGCTGCCTGTGCGGCATGTGCTGCCGAACGCCGCGAGACGTATCTGCTCCAGGTCCAGGTGGCGTACTCGCTGGAAGTACTCCACGTCCTTGGGATTGGAACCAGGCCATCCCCCCTCGAGATAGTGCACTCCAAAGCGATCCAGCAGGCGGGTGATCTTAAGCTTATCCTCCACGGAAAGCGAGATCCCTTCCGACTGGGCCCCATCGCGTAGGGTCGTATCGTAGAGCAAGACTTGTGTGGATACCAAGGCGTCCTCCTTTTCCCGGATTTTTTACATCACCCACCCTTCTCTTGCAGGCGTTTGATAGTATAAGGCACCAGTCCCCCACTTTGTACAATGCCCATGATGAACTCAGGGAGGGGCGCGACGTAGTATGTGCGTCCGGTGCGTTCGTTGACAATTGTACCTGCCCGCAGGTCTATCGCCAGCCGATCCCCACTCTCCGTTTCATCCACGGCCTGCGGACATTCGAGGATCGGCAGCCCGATATTGATCGCATTTCTGTAAAAGATGCGGGCAAAGCTCCTGGCGACAACGCAGGCCACACCCGCCCCCTTGATGGCAAGAGGCGCGTGTTCCCTCGAAGAACCGCATCCGAAGTTTTCCCCCCCGACAATGATGTCGCCGGGTTTGACTTTTGCGGCGAACCCGGCGTCCAGGTCCTCCATACAGTGTTGCGCCAGCTCCTCTGGTGTCGAGAGGTTCAGATAACGGGCCGGTATGATGACATCCGTGTCCACGTTGTCACCGTACTTCCAGACAGTACCGTTGATGGGCATGGTAAGACTCCTGGTAGCGTGTTGCGTATTGCGTGTTGCGTACTGCGTGTTGCGTGTTGCGCGACTACAGTGCATCCGGGCCTATGATCCGCCCGGCAACCGCGCTCGCTGCAGCCACAGCCGGGCCGGCCAGGTAAACCTCACTATCCACATGGCCCATACGCCCACGGAAGTTGCGATTGGTCGTGCTCACCGCGCGCTCCCCGGCAGCCAGAATTCCCATGTGACCGCCCAGACACGGGCCACAGGTGGGCGTGCTGACGGCTGCCCCGGCCTCGATGAAGGTCTCGATCAGCCCCTCGCGCAGCGCATCCAGGTAGACCGCCTGGGAACCAGGGATGATGATGCAACGTACATCAGGATGGACCCTGCGCCCGCGCAGGATGGTGGCCGCAATGCGCAGGTCCTCCAGCCGCCCGTTAGTGCAGGAGCCGATCACCGCCTGGTCAATCCTGACCTCCCCAACCTGGCTCACCGGGCGGGTGTGCTCGGGCAGATGCGGAAAAGCCACCTGAGGCTCAATCTTGCTCACGTCAATCTCAAGCACACGTGCGTAACGGGCATCCAGGTCAGGCTGATGCTCCTGGTAGGGGCGTCTGAGGCGGCCATTGACATAGGCGCGAGTGACTTGGTCGCAGGCAAACAGCCCGGCCTTGCCGCCGGCCTCGATCGCCATGTTTGCCATAGTGAAACGCCCATCCATGGAAAGCGCGTCAACCACAGGGCCAGCGAATTCCAGCGCCATATAGCGTGCGCCGTCCACACCGATCGCACCGATGGTGTAGAGAATCAGGTCCTTTCCGCCAACCCATGGCTGCAACTCACCGTAGTAGACGACGCGGAGTGTCTCCGGCACGCGCAGCCAGACCTGTCCGGTAGCCATCGCCACCGCTATGTCGGTGGAGCCCATCCCGGTAGCGAAGGCGCCGAGCGCACCATATGTGCAGGTATGGGAATCAGCACCCACCACCAGGTCGCCCGGCGCCACCAGTCCCTGCTCCGGCAGCAGGACGTGCTCGATCCCCATCCGCCCCACATCGAAATAGTTAGAGACGCTCATTTCCCGCGCGAAACGGCGCATCTGGGCACACTGTTCAGCGGACTTGATGTCCTTATTGGGCACAAAGTGGTCGGCGACCAGCACGACCTTTTCGGGATCAAACACACGCCGGACTCCCAGCTTCTCGAACTCACGTATGGCGATCGGAGCGGTGATGTCGTTAGCCATCACCAGGTCCACATTCACTTCGACCAGCTCGCCGGGCCATACCTCCTGGCGTCCATTAATAACATGAGCTGCGATGATCTTTTCAGCCAGTGTGTGTCCCATGCTCATCAGGCTCTGGAAAAGATGGATTTGGCATCAGCTTCGAACACGGCCAGACCATCCCACTTCAGCGCCCAGCTTCGTGGCTCCGTGAACTTTGCATAAAAGGAATCGCGCTGGCTGGGGTTCTGGGGTTCTTCCCTCAGGAAGCACACCATCTCATCGGTGACTACCCACTGGGCATCCCAATCACAAGGGTCAATAAACTTTCCCAAATTTCGAACGCTCATTTCACTTCCTCCTCAGTCAGTTCTGTTTACTTCCCTCCTGCCATTAGCTGCCTCTCGTCTGGCAGCAATGAGTCGGTTCAGAGCGAACATATATGCCTTGGCGCTGGCAGTGATAATGTCGGTGTCAGCGCCGTGGCCGCTAAATACACGCCGATCAGCACCGTTAACCGGCTCCTCGGCCTGGATGCGGATGGTGACCCGCCCCACAGCATCAATGCCTTCCGTGACAGCCTGGACGGAGAATTCGATCAGCTCATTTGGCTCCTTGATGACACGGTTGATGGCACGATATACGGCGTCCACCGGTCCGGTGCCGTGATCGGCGTCACAGTAGACCTCGCCATTGGGCCCACGGATACGCACGGTGGCCGTCGGAATGCTGTGATTCCCACAGCTTACCTGCACATGTTCCAGGTGATAAGTCTCCTCAAAGAACATCTGAGCCTCATCGGCCACGATGGCTTCCAGGTCTCGCGTGTCCACCGTCTTCTTTTTGTCAGCTACCAGCAGGAAGCGCTGATAGACCTTCTCGAACTGCTCATCGTCCAGCACATAGCCCAGTTCGGCCAGGCGGTGGCGCAACCCATGCCGGCCAGAGCGTGCCGACAGGATGATGGCCGAATCGGGCACGCCAACATCCCGGGGGTTGATGATCTCGTAGGTTGTACGCTCCTTCAGCACGCCGTCCTGGTGGATGCCCGAGGAGTGCGCGAAAGCGTTGGCGCCGACAATGGCCTTGTTCGGTTGTACCGGGATGCCGGTCAACTGGCTCACCAGCCGGCTGATCGGATAGATGCGGCGTGTGTCTATCCTGGTATCCACCTTGAAGATGTCACGGCGGGTCTTGAGCGCCATCACCACCTCTTCAAGCGAGGTGTTACCTGCCCGCTCACCGATGCCGTTGACGGTAACCTCGACCTGCCGCGCACCGTTAAGCACACCGGCCAGCGTGTTGGCCGTTGCCATCCCCAGGTCATTATGACAGTGCACGGAGATAATGGCCCGGTCAATGTTTGGCACGTGCTCACAGATGCCGCGGATCAGCGCCCCGAACTCATCAGGGGTGGTGTAGCCGGTGGTGTCGGGTATGTTGACAACTGTTGCGCCGGCAGCGATGACCGCTTCCAGTACCCGGTAGAGATACTCAGGATCGGCACGGCCGGCATCTTCTGCGTAGTACTCTACATCATTTACGAACTTCCTCGCGTACTTCACCGCTTCGACCCCACGCTCCAGCGCTTCCTCTCGAGTAGTACGGAGTTTATAACGGATATGGATGTCAGAAACGCCCAGGCCGGTATGGATACGTGGATGGGCCGCATCCTTCAACGCCTCAACGGCTGCGTCAATATCCTGTTGATTGGCACGTGTCAGGCCACAGATGATACAGCCACGGATTTCCCGTGCAATGCGCTGCACGGCACGGAAATCGCCCGGGGACGAGATGGGGAAACCAGCCTCGATCACATCAACCCCCATCTCCTCCAATGCACGGGCGATCTCCAGCTTCTCATCCACATTGAGCGCTGCTCCAGGTGATTGCTCACCGTCCCTTAAGGTTGTATCAAATACGATAACCCGATCTTCAATATTAACCCCACTATCGTCCATAGCATCATCCTCCTGAGATAACCTGGGTATTACCCGGCGCATAATGCGTTCCACCAAAACCCTCTCATTTCTTCCAGTTCTCAGGCCGCAGGCTACGCACTGCTGCACCCGCACGCCACATTTCTGACTCACGCATCTCGCGCAGCTCAGCCTCCAGTTTTTCCTTGTAGTCTGGGGCACTGTTTGCCTTGAGCACGATAGCCGTCTCCCGGCCGGAGACGACGCTTTCGTACAGCCGATCAAACACCGGTTCGACCGCCTTGCGAAACTCATGCCGCCAGTCCAACGCGCCGCGCTGTGCAGTGGTGGAGCAGTTGGCATACATCCAGTCCATGCCGTTCTGATCCACCAGCCGGATGAGGCTCTGAGTCAGCTCCTCGACCGTCTCATTGAAAGCCTCACTGGGTGAGTGGCCATGCTTACGCAGCAGGTTGTACTGTGCTTCCATAATACCTGCCAAAGCACCCATCAGCACACCGCGCTCGCCGGTCAGATCACTGTAGACCTCCTTCTGGAAAGTGGTCGGGAAAAGATACCCCGCGCCGATAGCGATCCCAAGTGCCAGCGTGCGCTCCAGAGCACGGCCTGTATAATCCTGGTATACAGCGTAGCTGGCATTGATACCGCTGCCAGCCAGGAAATTGGCGCGCACACTACGCCCCGATCCTTTGGGCGCGACCATGATCACGTCCACGTATTCGGGCGGCACGACGCCGGTCTGATCGCTGTAGACAATGGAAAAGCCGTGCGAGAAGTACAGGGCATCACCTTCCTTAAGGTGCGGCCTGACGGTGGGCCAGGTGAGCATCTGTCCTGCGTCGGAGACCAGGTACTGGATAATCGTGCCACGTTCCACAGCTTCCTCAAGCTCAAAAAGCGTCTCACCTGGGATCCACCCGTCAGCGATTGCCTTGTCCCAGGCCGCCCGGCCCTTCCGCTGTCCCACGATCACATTGACCCCATTATCGCGCATATTGAGCGCCTGGGCCGGGCCCTGCACGCCGTAGCCGATAACAGCAACCACCTCGTCCTTAAGTACCTCGCGTGCTTTCTCTAATGGAAACTCGTCCCTTGTCACCACTTCTTCGATCACACCACCAAAGTCTATCTTTGCCATCCTGGTTGCTCCTTAATTTAAGGTCTATCCGAAAAACTGTGGGGTGGGCTTTTCAACCCATCTGGACAGCCTGGAAAGGCTGTCCGTCTGGACAGCCTGGAAAGGCTGTCCGTCTGGACAGCCTGGAAAGGCTGTCCGTCTGGACAGCCTGGAAAGGCTGTCCGTCTGGACAGCCTGGAAAGGCTGTCCTACTTTGTCGGACAGGCTCTAAGCGCATTTACCGTTACCTCCACGCACCATCGCCACACGGCCGGTACGCGCCATTTCCTCGATACCGAACGGCCGAAGCAGCTCAATGAACGAGTTAACTCTGTCCTCCGGCCCGGTGATCTCGACGGTCAGCGAGGTCGCCCCCACATCCACCACTCTGGCACGGAAGATATTTGCCAGCTCGACGATTTCGGAGCGGGTACCGTGAGAGGCTTTCACTTTGATCAACGCCAGCTCACGCACCACCGTGGGCATATTGGTGACATTCAACACCTGGGTGACGTTGATCAACTTTTCCAGTTGCCTGACCACCTGCTCAACCACACGCTCGTCGCCATTAACGACAATGGTCATCCGAGAGATGCCTGGGGTCTCACTGTGGCCAACCGAGAGGCTCTCGATGTTGTAGTTGCGGCGGCGGAACAGCCCGGAGACCCGGTTCAGCACACCTGGTTTATCCTCCATCAGAGCTACTAACGTATGTTTCATCTGTCCTCCCATCAAATCTGTCTTTCAGGCTCCAATGGCCTGCGGATCATGTTGCAAATCGGGGAACCCGGGGCCACCATCGGGTAAACGTTCTCCTCCTGCTCGATGAGGAAATCAATCAAAAACGGCCCTGGTGTATCAAGAGCCTGCTGAATGGCCGGTATCACTCCGGACTTCTCCCGCACCCGCAGGCCAGGTATCCCGTAGGCTTCAGCAACCCTGGCAAAGTCCGGTCCCAGCAACGGGGTGCCAGAGTAACGTCCCTCGAAGAACAGTTGCTGCCATTGACGCACCATCCCGAGATAACCATTGTTGAGGATGGCCATCTTAATGGGCAGTTTCTCCTGCACCACCGTGGCCAGCTCCTGGATGTTCATTTGAAAGCCACCGTCACCTGCAGTGACCCATACCTGCTGGTCTGGAAGGGCCATCTGTACACCGATAGCTGCAGGGAGTGCAAAGCCCATCGTCCCCAGACCGCCGGAGGAGATCAATCCACGCCGCCGATGGTGGAAGAAGTACTGCGCCTCCCACATCTGGTTCTGCCCCACATCGGAGACAACGGTCACTTCCCCCTCTGTGGCCTGCCAGATCTGACGTACGACATACTGGGGTAGCAACCTGTCATCATCCCGCCCCAGAATGTCCCGTCTGGCCGAGTCCAACTTCCACTCCCGGATGCACTCCAGCCATTCCTGATGAGTGGCAGGCTCAACGAGCGGAACAAGCGCGGGGAGAATCTCCTTCAGATCGCCTGCCACAGCCAGGTCCGGCCTGACATTCTTGCCCAGCTCGGCGGCATCCACATCTATATGCACAATGCGGGCTTGCGGGGCAAACTGGTTGACCGGCCCGGTCAGCCGGTCATCAAAGCGGCACCCCAGCGAGACGATCAGATCGGCGTTGCTCAAGGCCATGTTGGTATGTGCCTCCCCGTGCATCCCGCCCATCCCCAGGCACAGCGGGTGGGTCTCCGGGATCGAGCTGATCCCAAGCAGCGTGGTGACGACCGGGATATCAGCCTTCCCGACCAATTCCAGCAGCACATCCTCCACCCCTGCCAGGATCACGCCATGTCCTGCGATGATCAGGGGTCTACTTGCCGTGTTGATCAGCTCAGCCACCTGACGCACCTTGTCCAGGGAGAGGGGAGGGACCGGCCGATAGCCCGGTAAATGAACTTCGTCCGGATAAACGTATTCCGTCTGCGCAGCCTGGACATCTTTGGCAATATCAATCAGCACCGGCCCCGGCCTGCCGGTGCGCGCGATGTAGAAAGCCTCTTTGATTACCGTGGGTAGCTCCTCCACATCAGTGACCAGATAATTATGCTTGGTAATGGGGAGCGTGATACCGGTAATGTCCACCTCCTGAAAAGCGTCGGTGCCAATGAAGGGGGTGGCGACCTGGCCGGTGATCGCCACTACCGGTGACGAGTCCATATAGGCGGTGGCCAGGCCGGTGACCAGGTTGGTTGCGCCAGGGCCAGAGGTGGCAATGCATACACCGACCCGGCCGGTCGCGCGGGCATAGCCATCGGCGGCGTGAGCTGCCCCCTGTTCGTGACGCATCAACACATGGTGAATCGGATAGTCGGGGAGAGCGTGGTACAGGTGGATGACTGCACCACCTGAGATGCCAAACACGGTCCGAACCCCTTCCCGCACCAGGCTCTCCCACACAATCTGAGCTCCTGATAGTTTCACGGTTTCCTCCTTCCCCAAACGTCCGCTTAAAAACTGAAGCCGCCCGGTTGGGCGGCTTCCTGTTACTGGTTGGCGTTACCTGCACCTGTCTACGGATGCCATCCCAACCGACCGCGGCTCTTGCCAGGCAAGAGCACGACGACAATAATAAGAGCAATAAGCAGGCCCAACAGTCGTCGGCCGACCAGGAGGCACTTCTGTGCAATCATAGACGATGATCGAATGGCTGAACAGCGGGAATTCATTATCAAACTTACCTTATAAAACGATTTGAGCCGCCCTGTTGGGCGGCTCATAAAACTCACAGCATAACCTGCCCAACAGGCCATCAACCCTTACCAACAACAATAAGGGAGAGGAGCAAGTTGGACAGGGTAATGATCAGATTATGCGACTCCGTTTGCCTGTAGCAGATACTCATCGAGCACTCCACTTTCCGACTATGCTACTATTATACGCATATTGGCCAATTTGTCAACCACCTGTGTTGTCATTCAAGCCGGGTCGCCTCCGCAGCAGGGGGTGCATCTGCCGCTGGTGCTGCGCAGCCGATAGCGGGCAACAGGATGGGTAAGGTGGGAGTCGCGGCCTTCAGCCGGACACCTGGAATGGTCAAATACGAGGAGGGCGGATTGAGGGTGTGAGACGCCGCAGTGGAGCAGATTGCTACCTCCAGGCGCCCCCGGCGCGATTCGAACGCGCAGCCTGCGGATTCGAAGTACTTTGGCTGTCAAAGGGCGTCGGCTACTGACAACCGCTGACAACCGAAGACGTCTTTCGGACTTAGCCGAGCATTGTGCTCGGGTATTCCGCTTTCCGCATTCCTCAGAGTATCCCCTGTCCCTTCTGGAGGTATCCTAATGGCTCGTGACGAAGCTATCAACAGAAATTCTGTGTTGCCCCCAATGTCTGCCATGTTCATCTATCAGCATTGGACAGCAACGGTCAGAAGGCTGGCAGGGTTCGAGTCGCCGCATTGCCTTCCGTGCTGCCCAACCACTTTTGGATTGGTGTGGAAGAATGATCAGTGCAGAAGTCGTCATCGTAGGCCGCCCGCGCCACCCAACAGGCCCAGGCTATCACCAATGCGTTCAACCTCTCCCTCACCGCCACCGCCCAGGCCATTGCAGCAAAGGCGACCGAAAGGTCACGCCCGCGAATTCCCTTGTCAGGTCGAGCACCTTGGTCCACGTTCCTGCCGCGATATCATAACGGTATAGACCGGTAGTGTAGTTGCTCATCAGGCTGGGAATGGTGTACAAATACTTCCCATCACGCGACATCGCCAATGCAAAAGTGCTTGTAACTACCCAGGCTGTGGCCGGTCTCTGACCGGGCCACCCAATCCAGCGGTTATTTGGCCGGATTACGGCATCCGCTTCCCATCGTGGCGACGTCGGGTGCAGTCTGGAGACCGGCCCGAGCCGGAGGGCCGGGTAGTTACAAGTGCTTTTCACCTGGATACCTTGAGCCAATTCCTCAGAGGTGTTCACCAATCCCAACGCGCTTCAGGATCTCTTGATCCACGTCAAAATGATACAGGTAGCCGTTCCAACTCAGGTAGTAGATCTGGCTGCCGTCGCGTGTCTGGCCATGGCGGTGACAAACTCGTTGCCATAGTCGTAACCTGGCCCCGGCCCGTAGTAAAACTCGCCACTTGAGGCAGGCAGCGTCGTGTATTCGCCGGTATTCAGGTCGAGCCGCATCATCAGTGAGCCGGCGAACGAGGTATAGATGCGATTGTATTTGGAGGAGTAGACCACGTGCCGGGAGACGTTGCGGCCGATGTATTGCACAGCGTCGGGGGTGGTATAGACGGTTGTGTGCTGTAGGGCCAGATCATAGACAATGATGTTACCGCCCGCCTGAGTAAAGCTCACGACCAGGCCCCTTTCGGGAATCACGTCAATACCAATGATGCCCTGATAGGGATAGAAACGCCGCCGGGATCGGTGGCGCTCAGGTCGCGCCAGGTTTCAGTGGCAATGTTCATCTCGAAGAGGTGGTCATCACGCACCGCCGGGTCTATCCTAAAGATGTCGTGGAAGCCCTGGCTGCCCATGTAGATGTTGCCGTTCATCTCGACGATGCGAGTGTGGCCTTTGGGCATTTTCTCACCGTTGAGCGAGTTGTCGGCTGCGCTGCTGACGGTGCGCAGAGTGGTGAGAAATTCCCGCTCGCCGGTCACGGTGTCGTACTTGACCACGACCACATCCTGGCTGTCCGGGGTTTGACCGCCAATCCCCATGTACACGTTGCCCTCGTGATCCCCACCGATGGCGTTCCAACACCAGCCATCTCTAAAGTGCAAATCCTGCGGGATGACATCGAAAAAGTCAATTTCGTGGACGCTCTCAATCTCCGCAGTGACAGGAGTGGGACTAGAGTTGCGACAGGCGTGGGACTGGGCGTTGCGACTACAGTGGACGTTGGGCCAGGCTGGTTCCTGCCACGGCTGTCTGCAACCAGTCTGTCCGCGAGGCCGTAATGGCCACCACGACCAAGGCGATACAGACAAACAGGCAGATTAAGTAGATTCTCTTGTTGCTATTCCTTGCCATTTTGACTATTCCAAACTCAGCCTCGACCAGCAGTGGTGCATCTTCCCAATCCTTGGGAGAAATAAAGGGTTGATTCCCACGGCTGGAAAAACGCCCGCCGCCCTGCACTCGCCATTGGTCGGGTCAATCCTGGCTGCCTGCGCCTTACTTCCAGCGGTGATAACATCCAACCGCACATACACGCTGACGGGTTCGCTCAGGTAAACCAGCAGTCAATCGCCCGGCGCGAAGCGGGCCACGGTGTTGGGCGCATAACCGCTCCTCGCACCTGAAGCGAGGAGCGATTGGTCTGGTACCAGGTTCCACCATCTGGCGCGGGAAGTGATGATTTGTTTGAATATTTGCAATTGCCCGGCTCCCGGAGTGCCGCCCCACTGTTTCCAGGTCATGGGCGCTTTCCAGCACTCATTGTGCCCACAGACGTAATGGCCGCCGGCCAGTTGTGTCCAGTAAGCCTGTTTGCGGATGGCGTGGGGTGTCTGCAATTTGCCCAACTCGACCCCTTCATATCCGCCCTCAGCCATGACCACCGGCTTGATTGACGCGCGGCCATGGTCGGCAGTGACAGTTCGGACCTGTTTGATAATCTGCCTGGGTAAATACGCACCACCTTCCCTTGCCAGGCTGAACCTGTCTGGCTACATATTTCGCTGCTGTTCGACCGTCACGCGCGTGTGAATCAGGCGATATTTTTTACGCAGATCGTCGTACATGTCACGCACGACGGCCTCGCTCCCCACGAAGCCACATTTGATGCAGTAGAACTCCCCATCCCACATCAACACCACGTCATTCTCACGCGAAAAACAGACCGGGCAACGCATCAGCACTTTTGGACGCTCAGGCATGTCCGCATCTCCTCTCCGACCTTGACGGTCTTTTCCAGTGTCAATGTGTAGTACGGGTTGAACAGGTAACCCTCAATCGCCTGCCCCAGCGCAGCCGGCCCATCGAGCGGCTCCAGGCTGACGCGCGTGTGGACCTGGGGGATGGTCGCGCTCACGGCGCGGGCGTTCCTCGTCTGGATGGTGCGGCTGCGATAGGCGTAGACCAGGCTGTGGGACGTATCGCCCTCCACCGCAAGCGTGATGCCGTGCATATTCTCCGGGTATTCGGTCACCCCGTAACAGCCCTTCAGATATTCCTCCATCTGCAAGGCCACGCCCGGGTCTGAGGCCCCCGCCAGGCGACGCTCGATCAGGATGTTGCCCCGGCCGACAAAGTGGTAGGTCGTCTCGATGGCGGCGGTCAGGCCGCTCCGGAAGGCGATTTCGGCCGGGGTCAGGCGCACGTGAGTGCCCCCCGCGTCGCGTGTCACTGCGGCGACGCGCGTGCGGCGCGCGCACAGGTCCACCGTCTCCCCCTGGAACGTCACCCTCAACGTTGTGCGGGCGCCATCGGCAAAATGATGGGCGAAGCCGGAGCGGTATTGCGAATGGATGATGTAGGGGTACGAGCCGTAGATCAGGTGAGGGGTGTCCGGCCCGGTCACACAGGCGAATTGCCCGGCGTAGGGGCGCAGGTCGCCGATGGAACCGCCCTGGGCAGCGTCCAACGTCACGCGGAAGTAAGGATCCACATACCAGAAGTAGTGCTTGCCGGAGCCATAGAGCACGTCCCTGGCCAGCGCGACTTGCGGCCTGCCGATCGGCACGTGCTGGCGATACCAGGCAGCGAATTCGCTCATCGTCATGTCCACGACCTGACCCTGCGCACGCAGATCGGCAAAATAGGCCAGAAAGTCGCGGTAGAGCTTTTTGGAGATTTCCTCCGGGTCGGGGACGTTGTGATTGGGCGCCAGCCATCCCGCACCGACGAAGACATGGCAGTAAGAATAGCCGTCGTTAAAGTCCTCCTGGTAGCGGTGCTGGTCCACCAGGTTGAACATGTAAGGGGCGTCCGTTCCGCGGTAAGCCATGGCGCGCTGGACGTTGCCGGGATGGGTGGCGAAAAAGTCGTTGCGCCCCTCGTAGGAGAGCACCAGGTCGCGTGTCAGGTGCGGTACGGCGACGATGCCGGCCCAATCGTCTTCATCCAGCGCCGGACGCAGGGAGTGCGTCTTCGAGGGATACCACGGTCCCCAGGGCATCCCTTCGTTAAACAGATACCACGAGTCGTTGCAGCCGTGAAAGACGCGCACGCCCTCCTCAAAACAGCCGGCGACGGCGACCTGCACCGAGGGGCACAGCTCTTTGAGCAACCCCATTGATCCGGCATCGAAGTGGTACGAGCCAACGGAGACCGGGTCGTAACCGAAGAGCTTGCGGAAGCGGCTCAGCGCGATCTCAAAGATGCGCCGCTGCTGATCCGGCGGATAGAGCCAGATAAAAACCTCGCGGCTGCCGATCTCCCGCTCGAACTCCGGCCCACCAAAGCCAACGAACCAGATGCCGATCTCGTCGCCGTATTTTTCGGCGTAGCGCTTGAAGCTGGCGACAGTTTCGTCATCGTACATGGACTCCAGGTCAATCAACAGGGTGACCTTGAGTCCCAACTCGTGCGCGGTGTCTTGCTGAAAGGTGAACAGGTGATGGTGTTGCCCTCGCGCAGGGCGGTGCAACAGGTTCAGGATCATCGCATACCTCCGATACATTCTGTGAGTGGCCCCGGCTGCATCAACACTCGATCTCTATCCACACAGGGCCTGTGCTGCCGGTACAGTCCACAGCATAGAACCCATCGCCGGCCGTCGGGGCGACCGGTTCGCCGTTCACGCGCACCGTCGTGGGGGCGTGCTCCGACACCCAGGCGAACCGTCCGCCTTCCCGCAGCATCACCAGGGTGCTTCGGGCGCCGTTGTGCTGCGCGGCAATGGCGGCGGGAGAGATGTATTTGTCCACCAGCCCAAGTGGGGTATGTGGACCGGCGACAGGCGCGATCACGTACAGGGCATACCCCCCGGCACTTAGCGTCAGGGGCAGGCGTTCGTCGCCGTTGACGACCCGCGCCCGGCGGCTGAAATGCTCATAGATGACGAACCGCTCGCCAGGCAGCCCCGGCACATCGCGCGGGCCGACCGTGCCGGCCACCGGCTTTTTATGCTGATGGATGTTGAAGGCCGCCACAACTCCCGCTCCCTGGCAGCGGTTCCATATCTTCAGCGGGATGGGTTCTTCCGCCGGGTTACGCAGCAAGCAATCTTCGGTGGGCAGGCCGGGTTGCTCGCAGCGCAGGATGCGGCCATTGGAGAGGATGAGCGGCCACAGCACTGCCGGATCGGTCGCACCGATGGGGTCGCTGACGTAGATCGGACCTCCGCTCACGGCGCGCAGGAGGGCATGGCGCGTGGCGTCCGGATGGCGCGTCCACCACATGTCGAAATCCAGCCACATCATCGCGCCGTGGTAATAAGCGTTGTAAGCATTCTGCAGCGTGTGCTGGATAAAGCCATCCTCACGTTTGGGGTAAAAATCATCGCTGTTGCGCGCCAGTGGCGAGATGGGGCGGTGCCACAGGTTCTCGCCGGGCATCCCCATACAGTTGATCATCCGGTTGCCAAAGTGACGGGCCACCGAGGTCTCCAGCGCGGCATGGGTGCCGGCGGCAGCCCTGCCGATCGCCAACTCGTTGCGATAAAGGAGCGCCAGACAGCCCTGATGGTCCACTTTGACAAAGTCAACGCCCTGCTGCGCCAATCGCCCGTGCCAGGCATCCCAGAAACGCAAGCCTCTTTCCGCTTCTGGCGAGGGGACCAGTTTGCCGCTGTTGGTCTTGTAGAGCGCATCCCGCATTTTCTGAGCCAGAGGGCTGGCGGGGTGGATGCCGTTCCAATAGCCGTTGATGGTGTGCCAGACGCCGACCCAGCGCAGGCCATGCTCTGTTTTCAACTGCCGGATGACCGGCGACAGCCCACGCGGGAACTTGTCGGGATGTGCGTCGAAGGAGCGCAGGTAGCGTGGCGCGACCTCGTCCAGCCAGCCATCGTCGAAGATGAACCAGCGCACGGGGAGACCGAGCCGGTTGAACTCACGCGCCTTGTCCAGGAGTTTATCGGCGCTGATGTCGTGATAGAAAGCGTCCCAACTGCACCAGCCCAGGTAGTCGAACAGTTCGGGGTACGGGCGCTGTTCGCGGATGCACGGGGGTTTACCCAACGCCGCAAGGCCCCCCAGCACAGTTTGCCGGGGCAACGCGAAGGGATCGCTCCCGCTGGCCAGTACACAGGCTACGGCCTCACAGTTGGTATATCCCCCATCACAGGCCGAAAGGGCGATCTGCAGCCCCTGCACGTCTCCATACAGCGCGGCCCTGAAGATGTCGCCGCAGACGGGCAGCAGGTGGTGATAGGCCACTCCATCGCTCCACAGGAGCGACTGGGTGTGCGGCGGGAGCGCGCGGATGTCGGCGCCGAAGTGCGGCGCAGTCCACCAGGGGCTGTAGAGGTAGTTGGCCAGCAGGCCGGTCACGCGGCCCACCCCGGCCACGTGGAGCACAAGCCCGTTCTCGGCGGCCAGACAGACGGGCCGCTCGCCGATGTTTTCGCCCCGGTGAGAGATGAGACGCACGCCCACCGCCAGCCATGACGCATAGCAGTGGAGTTCGAGCGTCAATGTGACGGTGTTTTCGATATCCCCGTACTCGACTCGGTAGCGGGTGCAGCCGTCCTCCGCCTCGTCAACCGACATCGTGCGCGGCGCGACCGCGATCTCGCCGTCGTCCGATCTCAGAACCGGTCGTATTCCCTCAAGGATGGGGTCGCCATTCCAGAAGAGATACAGGTTTTCCTCGCGCAATTCTACGCTGTACATATCATCCCCTCTTTGCACACCAATTTTCCAGCTCACGCAACATCCCTTCAGTGGCTTCACACGCTATTTGGCTACCGGTTTGTCATCTACCGGGTAACTGCCTACCCCTGCGACTGAAGTCGCCCACTTTGGGCCGCAGGCCTTCGGTCGGCCTGCGCCGACCGCTGTTTCCGCATCGGCGCAGGCCGACGCCCGGCGCCGCAGGCGCCCGTATAAGCTCGATTTCCAATCGGCACACGGCGGAAGGCAGCCGGGCAGGTAATTACTCTACCGGGTCAAGTACTCGTGCCCCAGCGCCAGGAATGCGTCGGTAAAGCGGCACAGGCAGGAGCGGCATAGGGATGAGCGGCATAGGGATGAGCGGCATAGGGATGAGCGGCATAGGGATGAGCGGCATAGGGATGCCGCTCCTCCCCCCTTACACGGCTTTTCAGATAGGTTCCAGGTATTGGAGTTCCATCTGTGCCGCCAGGTGATTGATGTCGAGCGCCAGCACCTGCTCGAAGGCGCGCCGG
>Ga0209101_1000989_pt1 | contig 22353 bp, 19 predicted proteins | sample ConPoolayeCmetaG_FD_185481 | JGI IMG/M metagenome (GOLD analysis project Ga0209101, IMG submission 185481) | Hot spring microbial mat communities from California, USA to study Microbial Dark Matter (Phase II) - Cone Pool mat layer C metaG... ...
GAATAGTGATGGGCGGTTGAGCCAGACGAGGGCCCGCGGACCCCGCCGGGGCTCTGCCCCAGACCCCGGCTTCCATCCCCAACCGGAGAGCACCGGAAGGCGTGCTACCAAAGGGTGCTCGAGTGCGGTGGGACGGTTGCCGGTCCGGGCCGGAACGGCGATCCTGCGCAAGGCTGGCGCAACAGTTGAAGTCGCCGACACCGGCCGTGCCGCACTGGAAATGGCCCTATCGGCCCGACAGGCCGGAACCTGCTTCGACGTCGTTCTCATGGACGTTCAGATGCCAGAGATGGACGGTTACGAAGCGACGCGGCGGCTGCGGGCCGCGGGATTCGCGGCGCCCATCATCGCCCTGACCGCCCATTCGATGCCTGAGGACCGGCAGCGGTGCTTGGACGCCGGTTGTGATGACTACGCGGCGAAGCCGATCAATCGCCGGCAGTTCCTTGAGATGGTGGCACGGCACGCGTCCCGTTGGCGTGCCGCTCGCGAGTCCGATTCCGCAGCCCACACCACGTTCCAACACAACGCTGGGCACACCCAGGACGACGGCGCCACGATGGAACCGGCAGCGCCAAAGGACGCCAATCTAAACAACTTCTGAATCACCCTGCACAATTCTACGACAAGGGTAGTGTTCTCATGGGGCTGGTCTTTGAGCACGGCGGAGCGCTTGACGCTGCCAGTATCGATACACGTGTTGCATCAGCTCCCACATTGTCGGGCAGCGCTGGTTGCGGGTGACTGCCGCGTGCAAGTCCCGCCACAGCCGCTCGACCCGGTTCTCGTTCGGACAATACGCCGGCAAAAAATGCAGCACGATGCGCCCGTCGAGCGCGGCCAGCGCCCGTTGCGTGATTCGGCTGGTGTGGATGTGGTAGGTGTCCAGGATCACGTGAATCACCGGCGCATCCGGACAGACTGTGAGCAGCCGGTGCAGCACGGCGATGAAAAGCAGGCTGGTCTTGCGTCCGCCGGGCACCCAAGTCAATTCGCCCGTCACGGCGTTCAGCGCCCCGGCCAGGTAGCGCTTCTCGTTCTGTCCGGGCGTCAACATTTCCTTTTGCTCGCCATACTCCATCCAGTCCAGTCCGATCCTGGGATTGAGGTGCACGTCCACTTCGTCGGCGTCGACCGCCACGTGCCGACGCGGCAACGCGGGCAGCAGCTCCCGGAGGACGCGCAAACACCGGTTTTCCCGCCGCGCCGACCACGGGCAGCCCACGGTCGGCCATGGCCAGCCGTAGTCTTGCGGCGTGTCCCGCACAATCCGGTCCGGCTCGGCTCCAAGCTCCGGGCGCTGTCCGGCCCGGCGCCCGCGGCGGCCAGGCCGGCCAAGGCCGCGACGCCGGCTGAGCAGCCGACCGCGAAGCGGCCGCCGGAAAGAGCGCAGGCCGCGCCGACCGCGAGGGCGCCCGTCGCGGACTGCACACGCTATTTCGGCAGATCAGTCGCGCCAGTAGCGGGCATGGGCGACTCCGCCGCCGTAGCGCTCATGGACCGCTAAACACCTGTTGGAATATATACAGATCGGCGAGGTCGACGTCGCCGTCCGATGGAGGCAGGTCGCTGCGAACGAACCACTCAGGCGGCACGCCAGCCGGTGGCGCAAGGATGCCCGGCCCGTTCAAACACCGCGCGAAGCAGACAAAATCCCTGGCGTCCGTGTCTCCGTCCTGATCGACATCGCCAAGACGGTCGGCCAGGCCGAATAAGACCGCGACATCCGTGGTGAGGTTGGTAATGTGCAACACGAGTTGGCCTGTATTCGTAGTCACCGCCAGTGCCTCAGCCGTGAATGTGCCGGCGTAGGTGTCAAACCACCGCACCCGGAACGTTGTGGCGGGCGGGAGCCCCGGAACCGTTACGGTCGCGGAGACTGGCGCGATGACGACTCCGTCGACCACGTTTCGCCACGTGTGGTCACGATGCTGTATCCACAGATGGCCACGATGGCTGCCAATACTCACCTGTCCGACGACGCGCAGCCGTGGGTCGCTCGCGGCGGCCCGGGCATCGACGAATGGGCCGCTGCCAGGGTCGGCCAACTCGAAGAAAACACGGTACGGACGGTAAACGTGGTACAGCGGGCCATGCGCGCCGTTGTTGCCCGTGATGTTGCCCGTCCACCAGTAGAGCTCGTACAGCACTGCGCTATCCAGCTGGGACCATGTGAGGTTGTGCAGCCACACGCCCGCGGTATCGAGCGCCAGATCGGGGTTCTCATCGCTCATGCCCTCGGGGCCCGCCAGCCCCGTCTCGCCGCGGACGATAGGCTTGCCAACATTGTGCGCGGCCAGCTCGCGCGCTTGCGTCAGGTGGGCCGCCGCCGCGTCGATGTTCTCCGGGGTGCCGTACGGCACGTAGGCGTGCACGTCGGCGGGTGACAGGTGCGGATAGGCCGGGTTACGCCAACACTCGAGCGGGAACGCGGCCCAGAACGAGGTCGAGGCGGCGTGCCGATGCGGATCGTGCATCAGCAGCCAGGCCGCTAAGTCGTCGGCGTGCGCATACGCCAGCGTGTTAAACGGGTTCTGCTCGTTGGCCACCTCCCACGACTGCACGCTGCGCTCCGCCCCCCAGCGGGCGGTCAGATAGCGCCAGTAGTATTCTTGATAGCGACGCGAGGGGTGACCCGCTGGTGCGTCGAAGTTCGCATCGTCCGGGTTGCGTTCCACGAAGCCGGCCGAGCCGAGGCGGGTCAGGATGTGATCCTGCTTCTCCGTAATGACCAGGCGGTAGTAGTGGCCGACCCGACTAGACTCCCGCAGGACGTGGTCGTACTGGAACGACACCACCGGATCAAAGTACATGTGATAGTTGGCCCGTCCGCGCCGCAGCAGCTCAGGCCCCAAGGTTGAACCGCTCAGCACCTCGCGCAGCGAGATTTCGTCCACGAACGCGACCCCGCTACTGGTGTTCTCCAACATCAGGCACAGATACCCGAGAAAATCCTCGGTGGCGACGAAGTCGCCCACGTACATCGCCCAGCCGCGCGAGCCGACCTGGTGCGCCACAATCGGCGGGTAAGCCGGCTGGAAGTCCGGCGGATCGGGCCAGCCGGTGCGTTTGACCGTCAGGCCGAAGGGGTAGCCCGGGCGCGCCGGCCCCACCACCTCGACGAGCTTGGCCCGAACGCGCACGCGATAGGTATGGCCGGGTATCAATCCCCGATCACCGCCCTGAAAGCCCGTGAACATCACCGGGTTGCCCGAGTCCAGTCGTGTGCTGAACAGGCCGTCGCCGTACGCTTGCTCCGCTGATAGCCCCGTCGGTGGCACGGTGCCTTCGTACTGGAGCGTGCGTGACGCCCAGGGAATCCACGCTGACCCGAAGATGTTGGCTCCGCTGAGCCAAAGGCGGAAGAAGTTCGCCGTGTCGGACCCCACTAGTGCTACGAAGTCATCAGCCTCGTAGGTAACGTCGTCGCCGAAACCCCAATTGTGTCCCACACCGGCAAACGGTGTTCCGTCCTCAAAACGCAGATAGCGTGGATCCAGCGGCGCCGTGCGCACAAAACCGTGATTCTGCGGCGACGTCGCGGCCGTGACGGTGAACGCCGTGGGCGCGGTCACCACGGTGCCGCTCGCATCCGTGGCGCGCAGCCGCACCTGCCACGTTCCGACCGTCGGCGGTGCGAAACGGACCATCCACGTGTCCACACCGGTGGGGTATAGCCACTCGCGACCCCCACGCTGCTCACGCTGGTAGCCGCGATAGTAAAACGCTGGCTGAACCAGCGTACTGACAAAGCCATCGTTGCTGAACTCGGCGTCCACCGAGATTCCAAGCCCCGCCGGAATGCCCGGCGGCGGTGCCGCGTCATACGGCCAGTCCAATGTCGTGGCGCGCGTGTTCAGAACGTCGAACGTCACGACCAGCGGCTCCCACCGCTCCACGCTCGACGGGTGCTGAACGTTGGTTACCGCCAAGCCCGCCGACGGGATGTAGAACACCACGCGCTCGTCCGGCGTCAGCGCACCGGTGGCCGACCACGCTCCCACGAGGATGCGGTTCTGGCCGGGTTCCAGTGGTATCAGCGCTGTGAAAGGATCGCTGCCGGTGGCCGTGCCAGCAGCGCCGCGGTCGGTCGACCAGTCCACGCGTGCCGCACCGGGTGCGTGGCCTACAAGTGTCACGGCCGACGTTGTGACCTCGGCTCCGTTGGCAGGCGCCGTGATCGTCAGCAGCACGTAGGCCGGGTCGGCGACCGTCACTCCAGCCGTCGCTTGCGCAACTGCCCCCAGATCGTCCTGCGCGTAGGCCCGGACGGTGTATTGTCCGGGAGCGACATAGGTGTACATGCCGCTTGTTTTCAGCGCGTGGCCGCCGTCACCGAAATCCCAGTAAACGTGCTCGATCGCACCGTCTGGATCATCACCGCTCAGCACGAATACGACTCGCGCCGGCACTGGGCCGGTAACCTCCGGTGTGACCGAGATGGTGATCTGCGGCGGCACATTCACCCCATCGTCGGGCAGGAGTGACGCGTCGTCGACGTAAAACTCGATGTCCGACGACGGGTGGGCGAACTTTCCGAACTCCAGCCGGACCAGCTCATCCCTGGCGGTGAAGCGCAGCACGATCTTCACCCACTGGCCAGTGCCGTGCGTGCTCGCGGTCAATGCAGCGACGTCGAGCAACGACCAGTCTCCGGCCGTGGCGGAGACGCTGATGTAGCCCCAATCGACGATCTCCGTCCGAACGATGTTCACCCAAACTGCCGCCCAGTAGGCCCGGCCCGGCTCCACCGCCACTGCCTGACGGATCCGAGCTTCCTGCCCGGGTGGACCTGATAGGCGGCAGGCCGCAGTACCTGAATGGACTGGCTGCGCGACCACACTCGCCCCAGCCATGTCAGACCAGCCGGCGAGCGTGCCCGTCTCAAATCCCCCGTTGGTCAGTAGATTCTGCCCTTGCGCGGGGAAAGTCGCGGCCGCCCCAAAGACCAGCAGGCCCTTGAGCAGAACATTCAAGGCCCATGGCCCTGAGTTCACGGTAATCCTCCTCTCTGCGACCGGGCCACGGCCTCTGGCCGCGTTGCGTGGGGCCGGTTTCACCGCGGCCCAGTGACACTGGCGTACCACACCGCCAAGTCTTGGGCGTCAATTATCCCGTCCAACGTCCAGTCGCACGCCGCGCAGGAACCGGTCGCCGGCAGCCCATAGCACGTCTGTAATCGAGCCAGATCGTGCAGATCTACGTCTCCGTCTAGATCAGCGTCACCCGGCAAGCTGCCGGTCACCGTCAGCACGGCCGGCGGGCTGGTGACCGCGCCGCACGCGTTGCTCACCCTGACGGTGTAGCTGCCGGCGTCGGACAGCAGCAGCCTGGTAATCACCAGCGTGTCAGCGGTCGTACCGGTGATGCGCGGCGTATCGCTCAGAGGCACTCCATCGTGGTACCACTGATAAGACCTACCCGGGCCAGAGGCCACGACGGAGAAAACAGCAGTGCCCCCAGCCGGCGCGGTGACATCGCCAGGGGGAATGCGTATCGTCGGTTCGGCACCACCACCACTGTGGGCGAAAACGAACAGATCGCCGCCGCCGCCGGCGAAAATCACCAGCCCGTCGGATACGACCGTGTAGCGGTTCGCGTAACCGGCGTCGGGGCCCTGCACGTTCCAATACCCCCACCAGCCGGGGCCGGGTTGAGTGCGGCCGTCGCCGAACAATACCAACGTGCTGCCCTCATACCAGTGGGTCTGAACGTTCGGCGCACCACTCGCTTCGATCCACCGGCAAAGCGACGGCCGCCGGGCAATCTGGATGGGGTTATCCCAGTCCGAGTCGAGCCCGCGTGTCGGACCACGGTCGGTGATACGTGCCTGCTCCGCAAAAGCCCAGTGGGCATAGAAAAGCGTGTCACCCGCCATCGTCAGCGGTCCCTGCTCGTCGGTGATGACGAAGTCGTCAATCCACTGCACACGCCGCAGATCGCCCGCCACCACGCCCGGGATAGTCTGATCGTCCAGCACCATCTCACCAACCTGCGAATCCCACCGGCCATCAACGGGGTTGCCGCCAGCCTTCGTCTGACCACACCGCCATAGCATATATGCGACCTCGCTCCCGTCAGCGTAACGCCGCACAATCGGCTGACAGCCGGCAATGCCGCCGACCATGCCTCCCTGCGAGAATATCTCAAGGTATCCCGGGCCGACGGCCGGCAGGAAGCGCACGCTTCCGTTGCTCAAGTCCAACGCGAAAAGGTTCTGCTTCGACGGCGTGCTCGCCAGGTAAGCACGGATCTCGGCGTTTGTGTTCGGGTAACGGCCCATCGGCCCGGGGCCCCAAAGGTCTTCGTAGTTCCTGGTCGTCTGATGTACCAACACCAAACCGTGACCGCTGGCGATCACCGGCCAACTGAACTCGAAGGTATTGAAATACTCTGGGGGCCCACCGGGCGTGTTAGGGCTGGGCTTTAGCCGCCACCGTCGCGTGCCGTTGTTTCCGTTGACCGCATGCACGTACAGGTCGGCGGTGCAGAACACAATCACGTCCTGCACTGCGTCGTAAGCTGGCGGCGTAGCGGCTGGACTCCCCGCGGTGTATACCCAGCGCGGCGTGAGCGTCCCGATATTCACCGAATGCAGGGCGCCGGCCTGCGTCACGACGTACACCTCGTCGCCCGCGATCAACACCGACTTGTTTACCGGAGCGCCTGCATTGTACGTGCCAAGCACCTCCCCGGTCGCTCCCGCGAGCTTGTACAGCACGCCGTCCCGCCCGCCGGCCAAGAGCGTGCCACTCGACATGTGGTACGCCGGCGTGGCATCGAACGCCGCGTTGGTCCGCTGCCAGGCGATTACCCCGTCGCACTTGCGCAAGGCGTACAGCCCACCGTCTCCCTCCGCGTCCAGGGCGCCGGCCGCAACATACACATGCGCGCCACCCGTGATCGGACGTGACTCGTGCGGCCCCTGATAGCGCCGGCCACCCAAACCGCCCTGCGCGTCACAGGCATTCCACGACCACAAGAACGTCCACGGCAGATCGGGCGATTCCAGCGTCACGCCCGTCCGCTGCGCGTCATGAGCGTCCTGAAACCACTCTGATGCGGCAACCGGTGTCAGCGGCGCCAGCGACAGCATCACGCCAAAGCGTAGAAACCTCCAGGTACACACGCGCGATACTCCCTGTTATCCCCCGGTAAGAACTTGAGGCACACCGGCAACGCGGAACACAAACCTCGGCTGACGCTCGACAAAAGCGCATTGAAGCCCGTTCAATGCTCGCTTGGTCTTTATGATACTATGGCGAGCGATAACTGCGGATCAATACCATTCTGCCGCGTGGTAACGTTAATTCCCGTGTGTAATTGTGCCGGGTTACGAAGGGCATTTCAGGCCACATAACACGCGGTTCGGAACTCCTTGCGGACGCGCATGGCGTACTTTGGAGTTGTAGTACGCCATCAGACCGTACACGATAAGCTCCAGACTGGCATCATTCACAAAGGTCCCGATGGAATCCGTCCGGCGGCGCACCTCCCGGAACCGCCGCTCGATCGGGTTGGTCGTACGCACCATCCGCCGGTGCGCGGCCGGAACCTCGTAGCACGCCAGCAGCTCAGAGAGATCCTGCTCCACACACTTCGCCGCCTGGGAATAACGCTCCCGCCGCTGCCGCGCCCGACGCACCACCGCCCGCTCCGCCGCCCGGCGAGCGATCACCTGGTACACCGGTCGCAGCCCCCGTAACGCCGCCGCCGCCTGGTCCTTTCGCCGCACCTTGCCGGCCACGTTCTGCATTTTGTGAAACCAGCAACGCTGATGTAGCACGCAGTGATAAACCTCCGCCACCGCAGCAACCCGGGCACCATAGCCATCGGTCGTGATCAACGTCAGGTTCCGCCCCTCCGGACCCCGGTGGCGCAGGCTCCCCAGGAAGTTCCGTCAGGCACGCTCGCTTTCCCTGGTTGCGCTCCAGGTTGTCTGTAAACTTGCCTCTGGTGTGACTCCTAGTACACACTTCTACCTTCTACGCCGTGGCTTTCAGCGGAGCAACCTCTTGCCGCAAGGCGTTCAGTTTTTCCAGATCCGCCGGCGTGACCTTCAGGCCGTGCCAGCGCTTGACAACGTCGACCGTCACCGCGCCGAAAACCGGCCGTGTGGTTCGTCATCGCTGCCCAGGCTCGATATCGATTGCAAATATGAGGCGCGTGATATAAGCTGCATGGGGCTGTTCGCGATCACGCAGGGCGCGGCGGCCGGACGATTTGTCGGGGTAAGCACAGCGTGGCGGGAGTCTTGGTCGTCTCAGCATCGCGAATGCCCACGCCGCCAGCGGGATAGTCCAGCGGTGCGCCTGGGGCGGTGATGTGCGGGCACAGGTGTGGAACCGTGCCTGGTTCCCACACACGAGAGGAGGCACTCATGAAAAGACGCAGATGGCGCAACGGTGGTGCAGAGCGACCCGTACCGAAACGCAGATTGGCGTACGCTCTGTCTGTGTCGGCACTGGCTTTAGCTGTGCTGGTGATGCCGGTACCAGGAGCCGCACAGGAGGATCAACGCAGTGGTGGCTCGATTGTCGGCTGGGGTGGGCAAGTGGTCGTTGCTCCATCCGAGCTGACAAATCTGGTGACCATCGCGGCGGGTGGGGGACACAGCCTGGGCTTGAAGGCCGACGGCTCGATCGTGGCGTGGGGAGGTAACGACCGCGGCCAGTGCAACGTCCCGACGCCCAACCGGGACTTTGTTGCGGTCGCAGCGGGAGGGGGGCACAGCTTGGGCCTGAAGGCCGACGGCTCGATCGTGGCGTGGGGATTCAATAACTTCGGCCAATGCAATGTTCCGGCGCCCAACCAGGACTTTGTGGCGGTCGCGGCGGGCGGGTCCCACAGTCTGGGCCTGAAGGCCGACGGCTCCATCGTGGCGTGGGGGGCCGGGCAGTGTGGACAAAGCGGGTACCCGCATTACGGTCAATCCTGCGTCCCAGTGCCCAACAGTGGTTTTGTCGCCGTTGCGGCGGGCAGCTTGCACAGCCTGGGCCTGAAGGCCGACGGCTCCATCGTGGCGTGGGGAGACAACTACTATGGCCAATGCAACGTCCCGGCACCCAACCAGGACTTTGTCGCGGTCGCGGCGGGCCAGTCACACAGCGTGGGTCTGAAGGCCGACGGCTCGATCGTGGCATGGGGATCGAACTACCACGGCCTGTGCTACGTCCCGGCGCCCAATAGCGGCTTCGTCGCCGTCGCGGCGGGCCAGTACCACAACCTGGGCCTGAAGGCCGACGGCTCGATCGTAGCTTGGGGAGCCGGGCAGTTCGGACAAACCGGGTACCCGCATTACGGTCAGTCCTGTGTCCCGGTGCCCAACAGCGGCTTTGTCGCCGTCGCGGCGGGCGGCGCGCACAGCCTGGGCCTGAAGGCCGGCGGCTCGGTCGTCGCGTGGGGATCGAACCAAAGCGGCCAGTGCAACGTCCCGGCGCCCAACAGTGGCTTTGTCGCCGTCGCGGCGGGCGGCGCGCACAATCTAGGCCTGAAGGGGGACGGTTCGATCGTGGCGTGGGGAAGTAACGACTACGGCCAATGCAACGTGCCCAAAGGCACCTTCGTCGCTGTCGCAGCGGGCATATCCCACAGCCTGGGGCTGAAGACCGACGGCTCGATCGTGGGGTGGGGAACGAACTCATGCGGCGTATGCAACGTCCCGGCGCCCAACAGCGGCTTCGTCGCCGTCGCGGCGGGCGAGTACCACAGCCTGGGCTTGAAGGCCGACGGCTCGATCGTGGCGTGGGGAGACAACTACTACGGGCAATGCGACGTCCCGTCGCCCAACCAGGGCTTCGTGGCCGTCGCGGCGGGCGAGTACCACAGCCTGGGCTTGAAGGCCGACGGCTCGATCGTAGCGTGGGGAGCCGGGCAGTGCGGACAATCAGGGGACCCGCATTATGGTCAATCCTGCGTCCCGGCGCCCAACACCGGGTTCGTGGCCGTCGCGGGAGGCAGGCGCCACAGCCTGGGACTGAAGGCCGACGGCTCGATCGTGGCGTGGGGAGACAACTACTACGGGCAATGCGACGTCCCGTCGCCCAACCAGGGCTTCGTGGCCATCGCGGCGGCGGGCATCCATAGCATGGGACTGAAGGCCGACGGCTCGATCGTGGTCTGGGGATCAGGGCCGGGTAATCCGCCGGCGCCCAATAGCGGCTTCGTCGCCATCGCGGCGGGAAGGGCCCGCTGCCTCGGCCTGAAGGGCCCGACGATTTGCCACGGAGATCTGAACTGCGACGAGCAGATCGACTTTGGGGACATAAATCCGTTTGTCCTAGCACTGACGAACTGGCCGGAGTGGAAGAACCGATATCCCAACTGCCCGGAACAAAACGCCGACATCAACGGCGACGGCCAGTACGGCGGTGCGCAGGGCTTCGGCGATATCAACCCGTTCTTCGTGTTGCTTTCCTCCGGCGGCGGCCAGCCGATTCCGTGTCCGTAAACGCGGCACCAGCAGCTAGTCGTGGCCATCCAAGTCGCCTTGGGCTTGCTTCGACCCTGCGGCGTGCTTGCCCGTCGTCTGTTGTGGGTCCTTGGCTACGTCCTATTTGGGTGGTTCGCGGGAGCTAACCTCAGCGTGTTAAGCGCGCTGACGCCGGAGCAGGTGCGGAGCTACGCGCGGAGTTTGCCGGTCGACCGTCTGTGCGTTGCGACGCTGGGCCCGCGGTCGCTGTAGGAGGGCTGGTTCGCTGGCGGTGGTGCAACGCGGGGGCAGCCAAGAGGTATTCGCCTGCTTGACTCGACGGGCTTAGCGCAATTGACGCCGGCGCCGGGCTCAAGAGGGCGGTTGCCACGTCCGAAAGCTTATACAAAGCGTGACATGGGCGATGCTTTCCCACGCCGGAGGTGCGCTTGTGCGATACCGCAAGGTCGTTCTCATGTACCACTCCGTTGGGACGCGGGAAGTTCCCGCCGTCCTGGGGAGCTTCCCGATCCCGCTGGCTCGCTTTCAGCACCAGGTTCGCCAGGCCCTGGCGCACGGTTGGCGTTTCGGGCGCCTTTCGGAAGCCCGCGCGCCGGTATCGGCCCATACACTCTACATCACCGGCGACGATGGCACCGTGGACTGGGCCCGCAACGTCTTGCCCTGGTGCGAAAAACAGGGCATTCCGACCCACACTGCCCTGATTACCGGTCCATGGCTGGACCCGCCGATCTATCCCGTTGCCCATCGCCTTCAAATCTTACTGGCTTTGCCAGGGCGCGAGTTGCCGATTCCCGACCTCACGGCCGAACAGCGGGCCTACATCGACCGGATTTACGGCTACGAGAAGGACCCGCGGCGGCGCTACCTGAAGGGGGCCTGCAACCTCGTGTTCGATGACGCCCGCGCTCGTGAGCTTCTGGGCAAGCCCGATGAGGAGGAGCTGCGGCTTCTCCGTGCGCGTTTCGCGCGCCCGGAGGAGTACCGCGCCTGCCGGTACGCCGAGTTTGGTGTACACACGGTCAGCCACAAAGCTTTCGGCGGTGATCCGGAAGCCTACGTGCGCGAGGAAGTGTTGCCGTGTCGTGAGGAGCTGCGGCGGCGGGGACTCAACCCGACCCGCTATCTGGTGTTGCCCATGCGACCGCAGTTCGGGGCAACGATCGAGCAGATTGCGCCAACATTGCAAGCGGCTGGTTTCGAGGGGACGCTTGAGGGACCTGGCGAGTGGGACGGCGTTAGTTTCGCCATGCCGCGCATCGACGCAAAGGACGTAGAGCGCCACCTTGGTCTTGAGCCGTGGACGGAGGAGCTCAGCGATGCAAAACCCGGCTGCTTGGCGCGGCATGAAGTACCCGGACAGTGATCTGGTAGGGCTGCTGTTCCGATTTGCCAGGCCAGGGCGCGATTTACACCAGGACAATCCGCCAGCCGTCGACGTCGGGTGCGGCGCGGGGCGGCATGTACGGCTGCTCAACGAAATCGGATACCGGGCCATCGGCATAGACAACGATCCGGAAATGTGCGCCGCGGCCCGCGAGAATGGCGTCGAGGTTCTTCAAGTTGCCGTGGAGGAGTATCGGCCGGCTGTGCGACCGGCACTGGTGGTGTGCTGGGGTATCATGATGCTGCAACCACGGGTGGCGGACATCGTCGCGGGCTGGGAGCCGGATATTGTGATCGCCGACTGGCGTACCCCAACTAACTCCTGCTTTGAGTGGCCCGACAACACCCTGGTTCCCGGACAGCCGGGGTGGGTGCGACTGTGCCGTCCCGGCCATGTCTTGCATAACTGCGTGTATCGCAGCCACAAGCTATCCGAGTGCCGGATCCCGGGCTATGAGCTCGTTCACTGGCAGCGCTCGCTGCGCGAGACGGCCGAAGACCGGCACGAATGGTGGCAGACGGTGCATCGCCGGGCAGAGCCGCACGTTGGCGCAGACTAGCCAGTTGTGCGGGAGGCCAGAGCATCGCGTAGTTCTGTGCCAGGCGCCGTATCCGCCCGTTGCTGAATCGCCACTTGGCCACGCGGCAACCCGTTGCGGCAATGTCTGTGCCACCGGCATCTCTGTCCGCCATGGATGGCGAATGTCCGCAGTGCGTTGGTTCCGGCGGCACTGAACCGCGAGCATAGCCAATAGCGCGGTGCAAGCCGCAACGGTCCGGCCCCGCAGGCTCCGTGGCATGCCCACTCGGAACAGCCTCCGCATGAGCACATCTAGGTTCTACGCCGCTGCACGAACCCCGTAGCGTTTGGACACGTTCCCCAGCTCTCGTAAGCGGGTCACCCGTCCACCTCGGTCTCGCGCTGGCGCGCCGCTGAACCTCTAGGCAAACAGCAGCACCCACACCCCAACCGCGATAATCAGCACGCCCGCCGCACGCTGCAGGACCTTCGTCCCCAGGTCCCAGCCTTTCGAGTCAGCTAGCTTCTGGACCAAGCCCATCGACGTGCCGCCGACCACAACCAGCCCGCAATGCCCCAAACTGTAGGCGACCAGCAACAGGACTCCGAATGCCATGCCGTACAGCGGGGTGACTACGATCAGCGCCCCGAGCACCGGTCCGGCGCATGGCAGCGAAATGACGCCGAACAGCAGACCCAGCAGTAATGCGCCGATCACGCCCTTCTGTTTCGGTTTCAAACCCGCCGGCACCGGCAGCGTGAAGTGCAGCGCACCCAGCAAGTGCAGCCCCATCAGGAAGCAGACCGCCGCCGCGATGTAAACCCACCATGTCTTCGGTAGCACACGACTGGCCGACCACACCCCGAACCACATCAAACCGAACATCATCGTCAGGCCCACCGTGAACGCAAGAGACAGCAGAAACGACCGGGCCACGCTCTTGTTGTCCTGTCCGGCGACGTAGCCGACCATCAGCGGGGCGGCGGCGAGCACGCACGGATTGGCCGCCGTTAGCAGCCCCCCAACCATGGCCGCCAGCGGCGCAAGCCAAACGTTAGTTTTGATGACGTTGGCCAGAGTCTCGGCGAAGCTGTCAAGCACTATTTCACCCCCATCTCGGCAAACTTGGCTATGAACTGCTCCTTGGACAGGAAACCTTCATGGCGCCAGACCTCGTTGCCATCGGCGTCAAAGAAGATCTGCGTTGGGATCACACGGATTCGGTACTGCTCGCCGGCCTTCGGGTTCTTCCACACGTCGATGAAATCAACGACGACGCGCCCCTCGTACTCTTTACGCAGCTCGACCAGAATCGGCGCCATCTTCTTGCATGGAATGCACTTGTCCGCCCCCAGATCCACGACGCGCGGCAGCTTCTTCGGCGCTTCGACCGACGTTGCCGGTCCTTCTGAATCTTGCCCGACTGCCACTGTCGGCTGCGAGGTCGGCACGGGCGGCGGCGCGGCGGCCGAATCCCACCCGACCGGCTCCGGCGATTCCCCGCCGACAGCTTTCGACTGATCGCCTACCGGTCTGGGCGCCATGGTTGCGGCTCCATCGGTCGCCTCTCCCACTACCTTTGCTGACACTGTCGGCGTCGCTGCTGCGTTCCTCGGCGGTTTGTCCGAGGATGTGGCTCCATCCACTGACTGCTGCGTCGACCGATACCAAGCCACTCCCCCGACCACCAGCACCACAGCCAGCACGATCAGAATATTGCCCGTCTTCATTCTTCGGTCTCCACGACAGCAACGCGGTGTTCACCCAATCAGCCGCCTCTGCGCCAGATGTCTACCAGCCGATGAGCAGCGCGCTCACCCACCCAAGAACGCGGCCACCTCGCTGACCACGTAGTCGCCGAACGCCGGCGGATTGTCCACCAGCTCCCACACACGGCCCAGTTTGACCCAACGGCGTACCGTGGCTCCTTCTATCTCCACCAGCACGAGCGCCTGCGAATCCAGAGCAAAATCGGCCTCAAAATGCTCGTTGCCCGCTTCCTCGATGTTGATCGCCCGCCATTCCAGCGTGCCAGCGCTCAGCTCGCCCGCGAACATGGACTCGATGGCTTCAAGTGATTGCTTCTCGATCGACAAGCACGTCGGGCACCGCAGCGTCCTGTGAAAGTAGTAGGCTACGAAGCGCTTGGCGCGCGGCGTCAGCGACGGCTCGTCCGGCGTCCCCGGCCCACCCGGACCAGCTTCAGCTACCTCCGCCTTGAACAATGGTCGCGTGGTCGCTAGCGGCGTTGCCGGGGCTTCCGCTGCCCGCGCGCCGCTAGCCGTAGCGCATCCTGCCGCCGACGCGAGCAAACCCACGAACGCCACCATGCCGGCGCAGGTCAGGATCGTGCCCGTCCGAACCGATCTATTCAACGCTGCATTCATTCCCCATCCCGCACGACAAACCGTCTAGTCAGGCTACGTCGTTGCCTGACTCAGCAGTTTCATCAGCTCCGCCTCGCTCGGCACCTTACCGGATACCACAACTTTCCCGTCGAGCACCAGCGCCGGTGTGAACATCACTCCGTAGGACGCAATCTTTCCCAACTCCTTAACATGCGTGAGTTCGTACTGTATGCCAAGTTTGTCCGCGGCGGCGCGGGCCGCCTGCTCCAGCATGTTGCACTTCGCACAACCGGTTCCGAGTACTTCGATCTTCATTCCTGAGCCCTCGGTTTTCAGCCGTCAGCGATTGGTCCCACGTTACCCGCAGCAGCCGCGCGGCGGCGCGGAGCCCGCGCCGAGCTTCTGCTTCACGGCGTCCACGACCTTCTTCGCGTCACTAATCATGTTGGGCCGGGCGGGCTTCTTCTCGACGCCCAGGTCCGTGAGCACGACGTGGACGTCGGCCGTCAGCCCCCCCTTCTCCAGCACCTTGCGGACGCAGTGGTCCTCGCAGCCGTCGATGGCGACCCGTCGGCCGGCCTGGCGGGCGCGGTCCATCTTCTGCGGCACGTCGGCCGCCACGGCGGCGATGCAGAACAAACTGCCCGCGCCCTGCTCCATGAGCTGCACGCCGCTACGATTCGCCACCTGCCCACTGTACGCTGCGCCGGCGCAAGTGAAGATCAGCGTCTCGCCGTTGCCGCCACAGCAGCCCGTTGGTCCCGTTGACATGGCGTCTCCTTGCGTGGCTATCCGAACGTGCCGTAGAGCAGGCCCGCCACCGTGGACAGGGCCGCCACCAGCGACACGTAAACCAGCATCTTCTGCGTCCCGATCACCGAGCGGATCACGAGCATGCTCGGCAGCGACAGCGCCGGCCCCGCCAGCAGCAACGCCAGCGCCGGCCCCTGGCCCATGCCCGCGCCGAGCAGCCCCTGGAGAATCGGCACCTCCGTCAGCGTGGCGAAGTACATCAGCGCCGCGGCCACCGACGCGAACAGGTTCGCACCCAGGCCGTTGCCGCCGACCGATTGTTCGATCCACCGGCTCGGCAACAGGGCCTCGTGTCCCGGCCGGCCCAGCAGCACCCCCGATACGAGCACGCCGATGAACAACAGCGGCAGGATCTTCTTGGCGAAGAACCAGGTGCTGCCGACCCACTGCTTCAATTCGTCGCGCGTGAACCAGCGCACAATCATGACGGCCAGCACCACGCACAGACCGCTGGTGACCGGCCACTTCACGCGAAACAGCAGGTCCCACACCGGGTTGGCGGCAGCGGGCCGGGCCCAGTTGGCGAACACGAGAATGCCGATCATCACGGCGAAGTAGGCGGCGGTTTTCCACAGCGGGCGATCCGCGGCCTCCTCGGGCAGGACGAACGCGCCGCCGGCCTGGGCCGCATCCGCCTTGGCGCGTTCCTCCTTGCGGTAGATGAGGTACATGGCCAGGCCGACGACGAAACTGAACCCGACGGCCGCCACGGCCCGCGCGGCGCCCAGCTCCCAGCCGAGGACGCGGGCGGTCAGGATGATCGCCAGCACGTTGATCGCCGGCCCGGAGTACAGGAACGCGATCGCGGGTCCCAGCCCCGCGCCGCGCGTCCAGATGCCGGCGAACAGCGGCAGCACCGTGCAGGAGCAGACGGCCAGGATCGTGCCGGAGACGGAGGCGACGGAGTAGGCCAGCAGCTTGTTTGCCGTCGGCCCCAGATACTTCATCACCGACGCCTGCGACACAAAGCACGAGATCGCGCCCGCGATGAAGAGCGCCGGCACCAGGCACAGAATGACGTGGTGCCGCGCGTAGTCCTGGAGCATCAGCAGCGCTTCGCGACCGGCTATCGCGGCGCGCGATCCCTCCGCCGGCAGCAACTCCATCGGCAGCCAATAGGCCAGCGCAAACACGCTGACCATCGCCACCAAGATGGCGAGCTGCCGGCGCGTCTGCCGAGACAACCGCCCGACTGTCGAGCCGACGGTCCCTTCGCTGTATCTTGCCGCCGTCGATTGGGATGATGAACTCACTGCGCTACCGCCTCCTGTTGAGCCTTGAGATTCTCGCGCAGCACGGTCTCGATGCACTCCCACATCGGCTGCAAGCAACAGATGCGCGGACGGTAAAACGTGCGCGGCCCCTCACGCCGGTCCACGATGATCCCGGCCTGCTTGAGGATTGCCAGATGCTTGGACACCGTGGACTGGTCCACGCCGGCCAGCTCGACCAATTCGCAGACGCACTTCTCGCCTTGTGAGATGGCGTCCAGTATCAGGAGTCTGGTCGGGTGAGCCAGCGCCTTGGCGACCCGCGCCCGAGCGACGTACTTGCCATCCTGCCGAGCCTTATCTGGACTCATTGCCATATGGTAATTATGCCATCAGTGCTCTGGTTGTCAAGGCGGCGCGCGACTGGTAGGCTTCCACAGACTGTGCCTGCCCCGCCAATCCCGCCCCCGGAATTGTCGGATAGTCTATCTAAGCTCTTGTACCAGCAACGGTTAGCGTGTTGCGACTTGGGCCGCCCCCCCACCGGCAATACTAGCGTCTGTCGTGCCCCTCACACTTCCACTTGCATGTTGGTCGGCCCGCAGCCGCCGCCCAGACCGGGAGCACTGCGGATTGCCTGCATAACAAATTCCTTAGCGGCCTGCACTGCCGCTACCAGTGCCTCCCCTCGCGCCAGGCGCGCCGTGATCGCTGCCGAGAACACGCACCCGGTCCCGTGGGTGTGCCGCGTGTCAATGTGCGGCGTGGCAAAGCGATGCACTTCCCCGTCTGCATACAACACATCTACTGCTCTTCCCTCGAGTCGTCCGCCCTTGACCAGTACGTTAGGGACGCCGCACAAGCTGATACGTTCGGCGGCCCGCGCCATCGATTGCGGATCGTGCACCTCCATCTCAGCCAAGGCGGCAGCCTCGGGCATGTTGGGAGTGACCAGTGTGGCGTGCGGAAGCAGGCGCGAGCGTAGCAGCGCGACGGCCTCCTGATCCAGCAATGGGTCCCCGTGCTTGCTGATCATCACCGGATCGACCACCAACGGAAAACCGAACGTTGCCGCCCGCTCGGCCAGCGCCGCGACCAGCGCCGCGCTCCCCAGCGCGCCAGTCTTAGCCGCTGTCGGGGGGATATCGTCTAGCACGGCGTCGAGCTGCGCCAACACGAAGCGTGGCTCGACGAAGTGCACACCCGCCACGCGACGCGTATTCTGCACCGTCAGCAGCGTGACCACGCTCATACCGTACACACCATGCCGGTGAAACGTCTTCAGGTCGGCTTGCAGACCCGCTCCCCCCGACGGGTCCGAACCGGCGATGGTTAGCGCTACGGCGGTCATGACGAGAGTTCCAGCGGCGCCGAAAAGAAATCGTGCTCGCACAGCAAGGCGTAGCGATACGCATCATGCACTGCCGGCTCGTCGTCCGCCACCGCGTCGAGTAGCGCTTCCACCCGCGCGGCCAACGCGGCAAACTGCGGATCAGCGTAGGTCTCGATCCATGCCCCATACGGATGACCCGGGCGGCAAGCCGACGCGGCGACCTGCCCCAGGTGCGCGTACAGCCGCATGCACGGTGTCAGCGCTGCCAGGGTCTCGCCCAGCCCGGCATGCCAGGCCGAGCGCATCAGGAAGTTGACGTAAGCGGAAGCTGCCGGCAGCGGCTCGACGGTATTCAGATCGATGCCCAATTCGGCGGCATAGCGACGGTGCAGCCGCAATTCCTCCAAGGCACCACCAATGAAGGCGTGCAGTTCCTCAGCCTGTTCGGCTGCCGGGCTGCGTGCCAGGGCCAGCGCATACGCCCGCACAAACGCCCGCAAGAAAAAGGCGTCTTGGGCGACGTAGCGTCTGAAGGCATCGCGCTGCAACGTGCCGGCCATCAGCCCCCGAACGAAAGGGTGCGCTTCGCAGGCCGCCACCAGGTCGGCATTTTCCAGCCACAGCTTCTCATGCAGTCGCATCAGGTGTCCCAGGTCATCTCCCAGAAATCACGCTCGTGCTTCAGAACCTGATTGAAATGTTCCGCCTGCTGCGGATGCTGGTGGTGCTGTGCCAGCGCCCCCAGCCGGCGGACGTACTCCGCAAACTGCGTATTCGACCAGCGGGCGATGAACTCCGCGTATGGACCTGCCGGCGACAGGGCACTCCAGGCCGCCAGGTACGCCGCCTCCACGGCGAACAAAATGGCAGCCTGCACGCCGAACGGTTGCACGTACGCCGCGGCGATGAGGTAATCTACGTAGCGGCGCCCCACCGGATGCACCGGGCTGTTCAAACGCAAGCCGAGCCGCTCGGCGTGCCTCTCGAACCAGGCCAACTCCTGCTCCAGCGCCGCCAGCCCGCCGATCAACAGCCCGTGCCCTTCGCGCGGCGCCTTACTGGTCATGACCGCCTGAAAGCTCAGCAGACCATTCGCAAAATGGTAGTCCTGCACCAGCCAGCGCTGAAACGCCGTCGGCGCCAAAGTACCGTCCGCTAGCGCCCGCAGAAAACGCGGATTGACGGCCTCGCGCCACAGATCACCCGCCGCAAGTACTAATCGTGATGTGGCGATTTCTTGCATGACGAAACACCAAGCCGGCAGACGAGCTTTGCTCCGCCAGGTCCACGAACTTCCACGAAGGAGAGAGGCCCGCATCTCTCTTTCTTGCCGGCGATAACGCGCCGGCAGACCGCGCTCGCCCTGGCTTCGTCAGACATTGTGGCAACTCGTGGCTGCGGAAGTTCAGCGCGAGTAGGTGCCGACCAACTCCGCTTGGGCCTTGATGTGCCCGCGCATGGCCTCAAGCAGCTTCTCTTTGGTCAAGCCGGCCGGCACCGACAAGGCGCTGTCCAGCGCATACAGCTTGAAATGATAATGGTGCGTCCCGTGACCAGGCGGAGGCATTGGCCCGCGGTAGCCCAGCGTACCCCACGAATTCTTGCCTTGCAGAGCGCCGGTGGGCTCGACGACTTTTTCCACCCGTTTGATGCCCTCCGGCAGCCCCGTCGCCGTCGCCGGAATCTTGTAAATCACCCAGTGCACCCAGTCGCCCGCCGGCGCGTCCGGATCATCACAGATCAGCGCCAGTTCGACCGTACCGGCAGGTACTCCGCTCCAACTCAAAGCTGGCGACACGTCGGCCCCCTCCCCTGTGTATTTGCTCGGTATGCGCTGCCCGGCAGCGAAGGCCGTGCTGGTTATCGTAAGTGTCATGCTTGGTTCTCCCTGTGACCGCCCGGTTGGTGCACTGCTGGCGGCTGTGGTCGTTGATTGCTGGCCAACCGCGACGGTGCCTCTGACCAGAAAAACCCCGCATAGCAAACCGACAGCCCAACGCCGTTGCTCCAGCAACCACATCGGCAGGCACTCCCTGAACTCGGCCGCCTGACATGTTATCCTACGCGCGTCGGTTGCCCAAGAGCGGCCGCCGGTGGGAGTTTGTAGCGATGCGCGCCATGGTCCTGACAGACATCGCTCCGATCGAACAGTCACCGCTGGTCCTGCAAGAGCGCCCCGAGCCGGACCCGGCCCCAGGCGAGCTGCGCATCCGTATCCGCTGCTGCGCCGTCTGTCGTACCGACCTGCATATCATCGAGGGCGAGCTGCCGCGTCACACCCTCCCGATTGTCCCCGGACACCAGATCGTCGGCACCATCGATGCTCTCGGCCCCGGTTGCTCCGGTTGGCAGGTCGGTCAGCGCGTCGGCGTGGCCTGGCTGCAACACACCTGCGGGACCTGCGCACAATGCCGGTCCGACCGCGAAAACCTGTGCGAAGCTGCTCGCTTCACCGGCTATCATGTTGACGGTGGCTACGCCGAGTTCGCCCTGGCCCCGGCCGACTTCGTCTATGACATCCCCCCGCAATTCGAAGACACCCACGCCGCCCCGCTGCTGTGTGCCGGGATCATCGGCTACCGGGCCTTGAAACGCTGTGCGTTGCCTCCCGGTGGCCGACTGGCGCTGTATGGGTTCGGCTCGTCGGCACACGTCGTTCTTCAGATCGCCCGCCACCGTGGGTGCCAGGTTTATGTCGTCAGTCGGACTGACAAACACCTGGAGTTGGCCCGCGCGCTCGGTGCGACGTGGGTCGGCAGCAACCCGGCCCAGATGCCAGCTCGGGTGGACAGTGCCATCATCTTCGCGCCGGCCGGTCGTCTTGTGCCGACCGCCCTGGAGCAGCTCGAAAAAGGCGGCACGCTGGCACTGGCCGGCATCTATATGTCGGCGGTCCCCGCCCTGGACTACGAGAAGCACCTGTTCTATGAGAAAAACGTGCACTCCGTGACCGCCAACACGCGCGCCGATGCCCGCGAGTTGTTGGCCGAGGCAGCGCGCCTCCCGGTCCGTCCCCACGTCACGACTTACGATCTCGCCGACGCCAATCGCGCCCTGCAAGACCTGAAAGCCGACCGCATCAGCGGCACGGGCGTTCTCTTGGTTCGCTAACCACCAGACTTTCGCCGCTCCTCAGCGCCGCCCGGCGCCGACCAACGGTCGGAGCAGCTTGATCACTTCGTCGTCTTCCGGGAAACGCCCGGTCTCATGTTTGCTGTAGATGACCTTGCCGTCAGCGTGTACGTCGAAAACACCGCCGCCGCCGACAATCAACTTCGGCTCGATCCCCAGAGTTTTCTTGATTGCGGCCGCCAAACTGGTGGCCTTGGGAAGGTAGTTTCATACCTGGCAGTAAGTGATGCTGACATTGACGCTCATGCGTTTTCTCCCACAACCGCATCGCACAACCTGATCTTAGGTGCCCGCCCCGGCGCGGACAACCCGCCCGTTGGCAGCACCATCCGCGTTCGGTAAGCTGCTTGATCGTTGCAAGTGCCGGCACTTGCCGGTCAGGAGACGCGTCATGCCACTCAAACTGCTATCGACTCTCTTGATACTCGTCGCTTCGCCGCTCAGTGGGGCCTTGGCGCAAGGTGAACCCGACCAGGAGCCGGAAGCCCCCGCTGCCGGGCCGGCCAAGGCTGTCCTTGGTGAACGCCTGCCGGAACTAGTCGCCGCCGACTGGGGCAATACTGAGACCCGTCCGACTCTGGACCGCCTGCGCGAGCGTATCGTCGTGCTGTTCTTCTTCCGCACTGATGACACCTCGGTAGATGCCTTCCCGATCCTCAGTCAGGTCCACAAGAACTTCAGTCAACGTGGAGTGGTCGTCATCGGCCTGACGCCGCAGTCCAAGGAAGCCGCTGAGAACATCATCAAGGGCAAGGAGTTGCGCTTCATCGTCGGTTACGGGGTGGCAACCGAAGAACGCTACCAGGTCTCGGCGTTCCCCAAGGTCTACCTGCTGGACACTGCCGGACGACTGGTAGACCGCTTCCACCCCGGCGACGGACTGGAAGAGAAGATCAGTGCCCAAATTCGCCGGACGCCGCCGGCCGGGTCCGACGTCGCCACGCTCAAGTCCCGCTACGAGCAGGCCCGTGGGGCCTACACCAAGGGTGAGTATGGAAGGGCTTACGCGCTGGCGCAAGACGTCAAGAAGGTGGCCGACGAGAACAGCAACATTGGCCGAGCGGTAGCCGAACTGCTCAAGCAAATCGAAGAGGCCGCCCGCAAGTGGCTGGACGAAGCCCGCGAAGCAGCCGGCGCCAACGAGCACGACAAAGCCTGTCGCATCTTGGCTGAATTG
>Ga0209101_1000990_pt1 | contig 22347 bp, 14 predicted proteins | sample ConPoolayeCmetaG_FD_185481 | JGI IMG/M metagenome (GOLD analysis project Ga0209101, IMG submission 185481) | Hot spring microbial mat communities from California, USA to study Microbial Dark Matter (Phase II) - Cone Pool mat layer C metaG... ...
CCGCCACGGCGAACTGTTTGGATGTCGGTCTTGCTTGCCGGGCTACCGCAAATCCGTCCAGTCACAAATCTTTGCTATCAATCCCGGTCGCGTGGTGCATTAGGGGGCAGATGTCGATCGCTTGGCGGGAACATTTTTTGTGCAGCCTGCACATCCGAAACGCCGCTAGAACAACAGTGTCGTGCCCATCGGTCCGCGCGGCTGCCTTCTGGCCTGCGGAGCCTTCTTGAAGGTGCGCAGGTCGCGCGTCGGCGGCAAGTCGATCCGCTGACCAGCCAGAAGTTGTTCGATCGTAACCAATTGCAGCTTTGGATGCCGCGTGCCCCAGGGAGACTGATAGTAGCCGGCCTGGGCGGCCTCGGCGCGCATGGCGCGAGTAGGCTCCTCCAGGCAGATCAGCACTCCCAAAGCTGCGTTTTCCCGTTGTACCACGCCCAGCAGATCACGCACGTGAGATACGCTCACACTGCCCGACTTGACAGAAACCACTACTTGCCGCGTCTGCTGCGCGTCGGCGTCGTCGTGGAAGAACAGCCGGCCGTCGATGCCTTTGTCTGCGCCCCGTTTCTGTTCCACCGGTCTGGCGCCCACCAGTCCCAGCGCCCACCATTGGAACTGAAACGGGTCCTGCTCGGCCAGCGCGCGGGCGCTGGCCAAATCCACCGGCTCGCCGATCACCGAGTAAGTTTTCTCTATCTCGTCGCCGAAGGCAGTTCGCAGCCGATGGCGGATCAAGGATATTGCCAAATGCGTGATGTCTATGCCGATCCAGCGGCGGCCCAGGCGCTGCGCCACCGCAATCGTGGTGCCGCAGCCGCAAAATGGGTCGAGCACCACATCGCCCGGATTGCTGCTGGCCTGGATGATCCGCTCCAGGAGCCGTTCGGGCTTCTGGGTGGGGTAGCCCAGGCGTTCAGCAGCATGGGCGGAAATCGGGGGTATATCCGTCCAAACGTCCCCGAGCGGTGCGCCCTCCAGCGTGTCGGCGTACCATTTCAGCCGGGGCGTACCGCCGGGTTTGTCGGGCCAATGGATCATGCCTGCGGCATCCAAGGCATCGAGTTTCTCTTGAATCGTGCCGCCGCTGATGCCCAATTTCTCGAGCAGCTTTCCCGGCAACGCCCAGTGACGCCCGGCCGCCGTCGGATCGATCCCCCGCCACGGCTGGCCGCTCTGGCCGCGTCTGACACCGGCACCAGTCAAGTCGACGGCTTGGAACCGCCGCCCCTGTGGATCCTGATGTGAAAAATACTTCTCAAGGTATTCGGGGCTATGCGGAACCCTGACTTGATTCCATGTATATTGTTCTCCCTTGGAAAAGAAAAAAATCATGTCGTGTACCGGGCCGTACCGCTTCACCTTGCTGTGCGCCGAAGTGCGCTTCCATACAATCTGGTTATGGAAGTTCCGCACGCCGAACACAGCGTCCATCAGCAGCTTCAGATAGTGGCCGGCCGTGGGATCGCAGTGCAGGTAGATGCTACCGGTGGGCTTCAGCACACGGTGCAGTTCCACCATGCGGATGGCCATCATCGCCAGATAGGCCAGCATGTCGTTGCAGCCCAGCAACTGGCGCATCCCCTGCATCGCCAGCGAAACGCGACCGCCGGATTCGACCACTTCCTGGTAGGCGGCGGCTGCGGCCTGGTCCCACCGCCACGTGTCCTTGAAGGCCTGGATCTGGGCGGCCGAACGGGTGCCATTCTGCTCGGCGAACAGCACGTTGTAGTCCTGATCGCTCTTGAAGGGCGGATCAAGATAGATCAAGTCCACCGACTCATCCTTGATGTGCTGCCGCAGCACCGTCAGATTGTCGCCATAGTAGAGCAAGTTGTCCATGCGCGCTCCGCGAACAACCGTAGCAGCAGGCGGTCGGCCAAACAGCAGAGTATTTTCCCCTGTTTGCCTTGATTGGCAAGTCGAGCAGCGCCGCGCCTACATGGCCTTCATGTTCAGCGACATGAGGAACTCGGCGTTGCTCTTGGTCTTCTGGAGCCGGCTGAGCAACAGCTCCATGGCCTCCGGCGGGTTCATCCCGCTCAGCACCCGGCGCAAGATGCATACCCGGCGGTGCTCCTCGGGGTCCAAGAGCATTTCTTCGCGGCGGGTGCCGCTGCGGTTGATGTCGATGGCCGGCCAGATGCGCCGATCGACAAGCTGCCGGTCGAGCACGATTTCCAGGTTGCCGGTGCCCTTGAATTCCTCGAAAATCACTTCGTCCATGCGGCTGCCGGTGTCGATCAGCGCTGTGGCGATGATCGTCAGCGAACCGCCCTCTTCCACCTTGCGTGCCGAACCGAAGAAGCGCTTCGGACGCTGCAAGGCGTTGGCGTCCACGCCGCCAGAGAGGGTCTTGCCCGAGTTGGGGCACTCGGCGTTCCATGCGCGGGCCAAACGGGTGATCGAGTCCAGAAAGATTATCACATCGCGGCCGTACTCTACCATCCGCTTGGCCTTGGCAAGCACCATTTCGGATACTTGGATGTGCCGGGCGGCAGGCTCGTCGAAGGTGGAGCTGATGACCTCGCAGTTGCGGCCTTTGACCTGACGTTCCATGTCGGTTACTTCCTCGGGCCGCTCGTCGATCAGCAGCATGAAGACATACACGTCGGGATAGTTGGTCAGGGCGGCCTTGGCCATCTTCTGGAGCAGAATGGTTTTGCCTGCCCGCGGCGGGCTTACGATCAATCCCCGCTGCCCAAAGCCAACCGGCACTATCAGGTCCACTACCCGCATGGAAAGCTCATCGGGCGTGGTTTCCAGGCGGATACGGGTATCGGGGTGCAAAGGCGTCAGGTCGTCGAAGGGGATCTTGGTCGCCGCCAGGTTCGGGTCTTCGTAATTGACCGCTTCCACCCGCAACAAAGCAAAGTAACGCTCGTTCTCCTTCGGCGGTCGAATCTGGCCCGATACCGTATCGCCGGTCTTCAGCGCAAAACGGCGAATCTGGCTGGGAGAGACATAGATGTCGTCTGGGCAGGACAGATAGTGATACTCCGGGCTGCGGAGGAAGCCGAAGCCGTCCGGGAGCACCTCCAGCGTCCCCTCGCCGTACATCAGACCGTTCATCTTCACCCGCTCTTTGAGAATCCTGAAGATCAGGTCCTGCCGCTTCATGCCGGCGTAGTCGGTCAGGTGTTCTTTGCGGGCTTCCTCGATCAGTTCGGCCATGCTCATCCGCTGCAACTGAGCGATGTGGGTGTCGCCCGAGGCCTTGATCTGCTCGTAACGCGCGTCGATCTCGTCTTTGATGCCGGCGGCTTCTTGGGCGACTATCTCCTCGGCCAGCGACAGCGGCTCGTCCTCCAGTTCGTAATCGGTCTGGTCTGCGCCGGCGGTTGCCCTGCCGGTTTCGCCCGACGCCGTTGCGTTTTGCGGGCGTTCCTCCAGCTCGGTCTGCTGCCGCAGCTCCTCGGCGGACTGCTTTGGCGCAGCCGTTTGCGTTGTTTGTTTTTCCCTGCGGGATTCTGTAGTTGTTTTCGACTCTCTGGTACGAGCCATGACGAACGTCCCCCTATGTTGACAGGAAACTCTCGGCCGACGCTCGGAAGGCGCCGGCGGTGGGTACCAAACTTGGTTGACGAATGCGGAAAGGAGAAACCTGTTTCCGATCAGCCGAACAGCAAGCCGACATGCGCCTTTCAGTCGCCAAGCGACTGCCATAGGCGCTCGACTTGTTCTCGGGTGTACTCGACAGCAGCGGAGTTATCGATGATTAGGTCGGCTTTGGCGCGCTTCTGCTCGATGGGCAGTTGCGCCGCTTCGCGTGCGATGAACTCCTCGCTTGTCCATCCCCGTTGTAACGCCCGCTTGTGCCGCGATTCCAACGGTGCGTCGACGAACACCAGCATCTTACATAGCTTATCCCATCCGGCCTCCAAAAGCAACGCGGCATCGAGCACGGCGGCCTTTTTTCCGTTTTCGGCGTATTGTTGAGCTTGCGCCGACAGCAGCCGGCCGATCTCCGGATGCGTCAGTTCTTCGAGAAACTTCCGTTCTCTTTCGCCTTGCTCGCCCGGCGCGAATACGATCCGGGCCAGTTTGTGACGGTCGATCTGGCCATCGGGACCTAAAATGACCTCGCCCCAGCGCTGCCGCGCAGCGGCCATTATGTGGGGAAGCTGCAATACCTGGTGACCGGCCCGGTCGGCATCCAGCACGCCTGCCCCCAGCTCGGCAAGCAGCCGGGCAACCAGGCTCTTGCCGCTTGCCACCCCACCTAGCAATCCGATTATCTTCATTTCTGCTTGCTGCTCCCTGGCCATTTGCCGGAAAGCAGTCGATTTGGCCACAAGCTGTCGCGACGCTGGCACGCCATGTAGCTAGTGGCCGAAAAATCTTGCTGCTTGCTGCGGCGATGAGCAATTGTCGGCCAAATGGGCTGCTCTACCCAACTATGCTATACTCCCCACGCGTTGAAATGAGATGTTTTTTTACAGCAAAAATGGTCTATTCTTGCCCGCGCGAAATATAGCAGAGGGTTGTCCCAGGACCCTGAGCCTCAGCGCCCAGTCGCCTCAGCCGGCTATGGCGGTACATGCCAGGCAACAGCCGCTCAAGCCTACTGCCATGTGCCAACCCGCCAGATTGGCTTATCGTACCACTGCTTGCCGGCTGTCGTCCGGTAGCGTGGCGGTGCTGGTAATCTGTGCCATCCTGGGGCTGGCCAGCCGACTAGCCGAAAGCTGCACACCTACAAGACGATTTCCCGCGTTTGCGCCCAAGGTGTGCGCCTACAATGCGATTTCCTGCGTTTGCGCCCAATTTGGTCCCGCACTCAGGTCCACCTTCAAGGGCACCCGGAGCGGATACACGCCGGACATTTCGTCGCGCACTAGGCGGGCCAAGTCGGCCAGATGTTGGGAGGAAACCTCGAAAATCAACTCGTCGTGTATTTGCAGCAACAACCGGGCGTGCAACCGCTGCTGTTGCAGCCGGTGGTGGATCGCCACCATCGCCTTTTTTATCAGATCGGCTGCCGACCCCTGTACAACTGTATTTACGGCTGTTCGCTCCGGAAGGTTCCTCTGTCGGGTAGGTTCGGGACGAATGCCGCGGATAGCTCTCCGGCGGCCTAACAAGGTCGATACGTAACCCTTTTTCCGGCAATCGTTTAATACGTCGATCAAGAATCGCTCGATACTCGGGTAGCCGGCGAAGTAACTATCGATGAACTTTGCAGCCTCTTGTTTTTCGATGCCCAGCACCTTTGCCAACCCGGCTGGGGTTTGTCCGTAAATTATGCCAAAGTTTATCGTTTTTGCCACCCTGCGCATCTGCGGAGTTACTTGTTCTAGCGGCACGCCGTTGACTTGAGCTGCCACGCGGGCGTGGATGTCCTCGTCGCGCATAAAAGCCTGACATAGCCCCTCGTCCCCCGACAAATGCGCCAATACCCGCAATTCGATCTGTGAATAATCGGCCGACAGCAGTACCCATCCTTCCTCGCCGGGCACGAATGCCGCACGGATCTCGCGTCCCTCTTCGGTGCGGACGGGTATGTTCTGGAGGTTCGGATCGCTGCTGCTCAGCCGCCCGGTGGCGGTAACGGCCTGATGAAACGATGCATGTACTCGGCCGGTCTGCGGATGGACCATTTGCGGCAGTGCATCGACGTATGTGCCCTTGAGCTTCGCATATTGGCGGTACTGGAGGATCTTCGCCGGCAGAGGATGCTTCGGCGCTAGGGCCTCCAGCACTTCGGCATCGGTACTAGGCCCAGTGCGGGCAGTGCGTTTGACGACGTGAAGCTTCAACTGATCGAACAACACTTGCTGAAGCTGTTTTGGCGAGGCGATATTGAACTGTCGGCCAGCCAACTGATGGATTTCCGCCTCCAGCGCTTCCATTTTTTCAGCGTATCGCTGGCTCAACCGTGCCAGGAAGTCAACATCTATCCGCACACCGGTGTACTCCATCTCCGCCAGTACTTCGACCAGCGGAAGCTCCAGTTCCACCAGCAGATCGTGCAGTTTCTGTTGCTCGATGCGTTTGCTCAGAATCGGCCGCAACTGCAAAGGCAGCAGCGCATGATCGCCCGCGTATTCGGCGACCCTTTCGACCGGCACCTCGTCCATTTTCTTTTGTTTCTTACCGCTGCCGATAAGCTCCTCGATCCGGATGGTGGGCCGATCCAGGTAGCGCTTGGCCAGTTCATCCAGACTGTGGGTTCGCTGCCCGGCCTCCAGCAGGTAGCTGGCAACCATCGTGTCGAAGGCTATGCCACACAGGCGCACATCGCCCGCCGAGCGTAAGACGATCATGTCGTACTTCAGGTTCTGTCCGATTTTTTCAATATTCGGGTTCTCCAAGATCGGCTTTAGCCCCTGAAGGACGGTAGCAAGCGGAAGACAACGCTCTCCGGCCGGTGCGCGCAACGGCAAGTACCACGACTGATGGTCATCCCAGGCAAAGCTGATTCCTACTAGTTCCGCCCAGCGCGGCCACAAGTGCGTGGTTTCGGTGTCGACGGAAATGCACTTTTGCTGTCCCATCTGTTCCAAAAAGGCTGCCAGCGCCTCGGGAGTGTCGACCAGATGCCGGATGATGGCCGGCCGCGTGGAAACAGGGGCAGCCCGGATATCCCTCTTCAAGCTTTGCACCTGCTGGGCGAACTTGCGAAAGCCTAGTTCGCGGAACACATCCAGGGCCTTTCCCACGTCGATCTGTCCTGCCTTGCCCGCACGCCAGTCGATCGCCACCGGCACATCGTCTTTAAGCCTGACAAGTTCCCGGCTCAGCAAGGCCTGCTGCTGATGCTTGCGCAGCAGCTCCTGGATTCTTTGGGGTTCTACCTCCGCCAGTCGCTCCAGCAGGTTATCGAGGCTGTTGAAGCGCTCGAGCAACTGCCGTGCCGTTTTCGGGCCGATGGAAGGCACGCCGGGCACGCCGTCGGCCGAGTCGCCCACCAATGCCTGGAAGTCCACTACTTGCCGCGGTGCGATTCCCCACTCCTCTTCCAGCGCTTTGCGGTCGAAAACGGTGTCTTTGCGGATGTTATAGATCTTTACGCGGTCGGAGATCAGTTGTCGGCAGTCTTTGTCGGACGTGACCAACATACACTTGCCGCCAATCTGTTCGGTTATCCGCGCCACTGTGGCCAGGATGTCGTCGGCTTCGTAGCCTTCGCAACCCAGCGCCGGGATGCCCAACGCCTCGATCACCCGATACACGTAGGGCATCTGCGGCAGCAGGTCGATGTCCATCGGCGGCCGCTGCTTCTTGTAGTCTTCGTAGATTTCGTGCCGGAAGGTCTTGCCCGGCATGTCGAACGCGCAGAACAGGTAATCGGGCTGTTTGTCTTGGAGGATGTAGAGCACGTCGCGGGTAAATCCGAAGACGGCACCGATCGGCTCGCCGCGGGGTCCGCTCATCGCCGGCATGGCGTGAAAGACCTGATGGATCAAAGAATGGGCGTCAATGACCCACACCACCTGCCCGGCAAGGCTCTCCGGCGGTGGAACGTCTGCGGCCAGTGTGGGCAACCGCGGCGGCTCGATGGGGTGCCGATGATGCGGCGGCGGCTCTTCAGGCTCGAAGCCAGGCAGCGTAGGTTGATGTGGAGATGCAGACATCGGACGTCTTGGTGCCTTACGGCGTAACTTGTGCGCGTTTTGCGCGTATGTGTTCGTGTGATCCGGAGAGCCTTTGGATGATCTGAAAGGCCAAGCTCCGTCGTGGCCCCGCTGGGCGATCCAGCCGCCGCGACCGCAGTGCATCCTTGCACATGACGGCAGCAACTGCCGCCATTATCCCCATCTGGTTCCCGCCGGAAGCCCCCTTGCAATGCAAACGCTAACTTCTGTGGCGCGCCGGCTGCGCCAGTCGAAGTGCAGCAGCACTATGCAACAGCACCTTCAGCACGTTCTAATGGAAACAGGGCAAGGTGGCAAGCTGTGCCCCCGATGAACAATGTCCACGGCGCTGAGAAAGCTGTTGTGCCGAGCTATACTGCGCGCTGGCGAAACTGGAGCGTGCGTGGGCCACTGCCCGAGGAAATCGCCGCCGAGATACTCATCCCTAGATAATCAGCCAATGATTGAACTAATCGATTTCACAAAGCGTTACGGCGAGCTGGCAGCCGTCGATCGCCTGAACCTGTCGATTCCCCGCGGCGAGCTGTTTGGGTTTATCGGGCCGAACGGTGCCGGTAAGACTACCACGATTCGCTTTTTGGCCACGCTGGTAAAGGCCTCTTCCGGCGAAGGGCGCATCGATGGATTTAGCGTCACCCGCCAGCCGCTTCAGGTTCGCCGCAGCATAGGCTACATGCCCGACGGCTTCGGCCTGTACGGCAGCATGACCGTCCGCCGGTTCTTGGAGTTCTTCGCCAGTGCGTACGGACTGGGACGCTCCGCTGCCCGTCGCCGGGTAGATGAATTGATGGAAACATTGGACTTGTCTTCGCAGAGCAACCGCCGCACGGCAACGCTGTCGCGCGGGATGAAGCAACGTCTTTGCCTGGCCAAGACGCTCATCCACGATCCGCCTGTGCTGATACTCGACGAGCCTTCGACCGCGCTTGACCCTTGGGCACGGATCGAACTGAAGTCGCTGCTGAAGCGTCTGCAAGCCGCAGGCAAAACGATCTTGATCTCCAGTCACGTGCTGGCCGAACTGGCCGATTGCTGCACTTCGATCGGGATCATTCACAGCGGCAAGCTGGTCATTCACGGGCCTATAGACGAAGTGTATCGCCGCATCGGGCACAACCGGCAAGTGGAAATTCGCTTTGCGGAAAACCAGGAGCTGGGTCTTTCGGTACTACGCAGCCGCACCGATGTGCGAATTGTCGAGGCCGACGGCTGGCGGGCAACCGTGGAAGTAGCCGGCGACGATGCCCAGGTCTGCCAGGTGCTGGAATCGCTGGTCCGCGCTGGCGCAAAGGTTCACCACTTCTCGCAAAAACAGCCCACGCTGCAAGACGTATTCATGAGGCTTACCGGCGCTGACGAGACCACTGATCCCCGCCGGGCGTCCGGCTCACACGGCGATTGGCGGTCTTCGGCCCCTGCGACGACGGAAAACGTTTAAGCGCCGGCGCATCGGTCGTCGCCGTGAGACAGCACACCGCAATAGCAGCGCAGGGGACGCCTGCCCGCTACAGCGCAACTTCTGCTCGTTGGCCGTTACCGCCCCGCAGCGCGCCGCGGTCGATCCTACTGTTGCTGGTAAACCTCAATCTGCAACTCGGCCGGCTTCTGCCGGTTTGGCGTGAAGCGCACCGTCCAGCCGTCGTCAACGCTGCGGTTGGGGACGATGCGCACCGCCAGCCCGTGATTCGGCTGGCCTTGCGCCCAGGCGCGCACGGCCTGTGTTACATCCAGTTCGTATCGCTTCGGCGGGTCGAAGGGTTTGCTGGGATCGCCTTTGTCGACGATCGTGCTGCCCAGCATCCGCCCCAGATTGGCAAAGTCGTACGGCTTGCCTGGCTCGAAGGGTGCATCGAGCATTACTGCCGCCACTTGCATGGGGGCCTTGTCGTGCGCCTCGTGAACGTAAATTGCCAGCTTTGCCGAGGCGAGTTGCTTCGGTTCGGGCAGTTGCTTCAGGTCGAAGGCCACCAGCAGAACCCAGGCGTCGGAATTGTCCTTCAGCCACTTGACGAACTGGTGCGAAAAGGTCTGCCCCTGCTTGCTAACGTAACCGACCTTGGCCGGAGCGTAGATTGTGCTGGCAGTCGGACGCTGCGGCATCTTGGGCGGCGGTCGGGTGCCGACGGTCCACGGATTGGGCAGCGTGGCCAATTCCTCGTTGGGGCCAACCGTGGTAATCGACGGCGGCGCCGGCACTGGCAGCGGCTCTTGCCCCGGCGCTAGCACTTCCCGCCGCAGGAATAGCATCCGCGGATATACCGGTTGCTTGCCTTTCGGCGTAGGCACAATGATCTCGAATGTACACGGCAGCTTGTCGATGACCTTCTGCACAACTACCGGCTGCGAAGACCACTCGGCGCTGTGTGCCCGGGCGACCTCCGCCCCGCGATCGAAAAGTTGCTCCGGAGTAGCGTTGCGCCAGCCCGGACAATAAGCGTAGGTGACCACCAGCCGATTGCTGCCCAGCGCCGCAGGATTGGCGGCCGTGACGGTGATGGTGTTCTTGCCGGGCGCCAGGTACGGCAGGGCCTCTTGGTTGTGCTGCACAATGCTGACAACGGCAAGCTGAGCCACCGGCTTGGTGAAGGTGAACCGAACCCAGTAAGTGTACTTGCCTTTCAGCTCATCGATATTCGCCCCCGACTGGGTCGGCTTCCAGGTCTTCTGGTCGGCCGAGTACTCGATCTTCACGTCGTCGCCTTCGGCTTCGGCTTTGGTCAGTACCGCTATGTATGGAGACGACATTTCGACCACGGCCACGGCAGGTTTCGCGGAGTCTTGGGGCGTCAGTTTGCCGTTTTGCCAGGCGACGTTTTCCGTGTGCTTGAAGCTGCGGAGAAAGGCGTCGTTGCGCATATCCGGCCGAAAACTCAGGGTGCCGTTCTCCCACGAGCGCGGCCCCTGGTTCAAATACGGCTCCAGCAGCGGTCCGATTGCCGGACAGTTGCGGATGTCCTTGTCGCCGCAAGTATGTCGCGGATGCTGCTTCGCGCCGCGGTGATACCAGGCGTCGGGCACGCGCGCCCAATCGAGCGTCAGGCTATACCCTGGGGCCAGATTCACCGCCGTGCAGTAGTTCGAATCGTCGAACTTTATCGCTCCCCAGCCGCGTGGGCTGCCGGCGTTATTGCTGCTGCGCACCCCGGAAAGCACGCCGGGAATGTCGTCGCCGCAGACCAGAAACGGCATGGCAGTCCAATTCACCCGATCACCGATGTAGGCCAGTTGATCCTCCTTGCAGTACCACACCTTGCGCGTCTGGTCCATCACTAACTGCTCGGTCACCAGCGCCGGATTGGCGCGGATGTCCTCTTGCGAGGCGATGGTGCGGCCGCCGGGAGCTTTGGGATCGGGCGCCCAGCAGTAGAACTTCAGGAACGTATCCAGCCAGTGCCAGCGATCGCCGTAGAACACTTCTACGGTGGTATGGCCGGGACTGCTCCAGCCCCGGTAGCGATACTTGTAACCGGCCGCATCCCAGATCGAGGCCATCACTGTGTGCAATCCGCCGCACAATCCCCAACCGTAGGCGTGAATCAGCTTCAAGGAAGAAACACCGCCTTCTTCGGTCGGATAGGCATAGTGATAGTACACATAGCGCTGATGGTTGTAGATGGCGATCATCTTCTCGTCGTCGGTGTTGCACCCGCGTGTGACCGACTGGAAGATCGCCTGAAGCGAAGAGCAATCGGGCGCTTGGTCGTTTAGCACCTTGATGTCCTGAAGCGGCTCGGCCCAAACCCAGCCGCTGCCCAAGATAATCGCGGCAGCCACCAGGAGCAATCTCATTTTTCAGCCCTCCCTTTGCCGCTGGTGAAATAGTAAGCCGATGCTACAAGAAGCACTTGCTCCGCCCGGCGCGGCCACGAAGCGATGCCTGTGATCCGCCGCATTGCGGTTCGCGCAGGCGGCGCCATCGAAGAAACGGTCAGTGCAACTGAATCGTTGGCCGGCGTTACGGCATCCGAACCGGCGATAGTTGCAGCGTCGGCCGAGGTTTGGCGTGCGGCAGCCTACAACTGTTTGATTCTCACGTTGCGATAGGCGACCTCGGCGCCGTGGTCCTGGAAGCCGATATGGCCTTCGCGCTTGAAGTCCTTCAGCGCTTTGCGGAATTTGTTATTGGTGCCATCGGGGTTTTTGCCCGGCTGGTCCCACTTGTCCAAATCCATGTCGATAATCTTTTCGCCGTTGAGTTCCACGGTGATGCGGTTGTCCACTGCGGTGATTACCAGCCGGTTCCACTCGTCGGGTTTGCTGGGGTCTTTGCTGGGGGCCAAACAGTCGTAGATCGCGCCGCAACTGTGTTTGGTGGGTTGCTTGGCGGGCCGTTCGATCTGGATTTCGATGCCGGTTTGCACGTTGTCGCGTGGGTTGTCGGTGCGGATGAACACGCCGCTATTGCCCTTGGTCTTGTACTCCAGTTCGAGCACGAAGTTGCCGAAACGCTGTTTGGTCCAGATGTCGCCTGCCGGTTTCTTGCGGACCATCGCCCCATCTTCGATGACCCAGCCTGCTCCCGGAGGCCCACCGGCCGCATTTTGCCAGCCGGAGAAATCCTTGCCCGAGAAAAGCTCTACAAACTTGCCTGCTGCCTCGCCGGCCCCAACCGGAACGACAAAAGCGACCAACAAAACGCCACAAACCAGCATTGCCGCCAAACGGGTAAAGCGACACGCAATCAGACACGACATGGGCCAACTCCTCTATGCAAAGACAAAGGTAGGTGAGATAAAACGAAGGAAACTGTGCAATCGGTAAGCGCCGATTATTAGCGCAGGCACGCCGTCGGATGTCAAGCGCCGACCGGCTGCCGCTTTTTCCCACTTCCGGTTTGCCGCAGTCGTCGGCTTGGCAGATTCCAAGCGTCGACCGGCTGCCGCTTCTTCCTGCTAATGTTGGCTGCCGCAAAAGGCGGCGAAAACATTTGGTTGCCGCAAGCGGCGGCGCTGAGTTGGCCAAAGCCGCGTGCCAGTGTGACATGTTGCCTTGCGGCGCACAGACGATATACTACATCGGTAGTTGCAACCTTCCCGCGGCCCGCCCTAAAAAAGGCACACCTCAATGTATACCGTCTCCCGACAATTGCGGGTTCTTTGGCGGCAAACTGCTTGTTGCGTTTTGCCCTTGATGGCTTTTTTGGCAACGCAGACAGCCGACTGCTGGGCGTGCCGTACACCGGTCTATCGCTACGCGATGTACAACTGGCCCGCTGCTCCCGGCTATGTTTTTTACTTCCACTATGGTAAGCCCCGGGAGGAAGATGAGCAGGTCAACCAGTCGATACGGGCTATGCTGCACGACAAACAACCGGCCAATGTCGTGCTTCAGGAAATAGACGCTTCGGGCCAGGACGGTCTGCGGCAGTTGCCCAAGGTCGTGGCCAGCGATTTCCGCAAACACACCGACGGGAAGTCGCCGATGTATCTGGTTTACACGCCCTGGGGAGTGAAGTTATTTGCCGGACAGATCGACGGGGGAACTCTACGGGCGATGTTCGAATCTCCTGCGCGGCAGCGATTGGGAGAATTGCTGCACCAAGGGCATGCTTGTGTGTGGATCGTGCTTTCCGGCAGCGACACGCAGGCGGCCGAGCGGGCCGCAAAGACCGCCCAAGAGGTGGCCGAGGCAGTTGCGGCAGGCAAGATTCTGGCAGACTTGTTGGCAGACGATGATGACCCGTCGCTAACCCCAACCGTGCCAATCCAGCCCGCGCCGGCGGCCTCAACAGCCACCCCCCAGCAGTCGCCGGATGAATCTTCGCCGAAGCAAATAGAGGCTGCGGCCCCGGCAGAAGCTCAGCGCCCGGCTGGCAATAGGCCCCGACTTACCGCCGCAGTAATGCGCGTTTCTTGCGACGATCCGGCCGAGTGGTGGCTGGTGCACACCTTGCTCAGTGTCGAGCCGGACCTGGATCAATATCAGAGGGAGCCGATGGTTTTTCCGGTATTTGGGCGCGGACGTGTGCTGCTGCCGTTTGTGGGCAAGGGGATCACCGCAGAGAATCTCACCGATTGCCTGGCGTACGTGGCCGGGCCGTGCTCCTGCCAGGTAAAGGATGAGAATCCCGGGTTCGACCTGCTCATGCGGTGGGACTGGGAAGCAACGGCCGAGGCGCTGGCCAGTCAGGAGCGGGAACCTCGCGGCCGAGAAGTGGCTTACATGGAGGTAGAGCCTGCGCAAGGCGGGCCCTCCGCCAAGCTTACAACAGGTGGTGACTCACAGCAGGCCCCGGGACACGGAGAGCCATTGGCCGCGGCAGCGTCGCCGGAAAATAGCAGCGCCGGGCAGCTTCCGCAGTGCTGCCAGCAGGCCGCTGGTGCGCCGGCATCTGGCCGCCTTGGGCATTCTGGCGACAGTTCGCCCCCGGCGGAGTGCTGCTCCAGCTCTGGCAGTTCGTTTCAGAACCGGCTATGGTTGACCGTGGGTTTGGTGCTGGCCGGCGCGGTGGTGGCGGTGTTGCTGATAGGTACTGCGGTGCTGCGCGGTCCATCGTGAACAGGGCTGAGCAGCGCTTCAATGTCCGTCGCTCGTGCCTGAAGGCCGACCGGTTCGCTCAGGTCCAACCATGCAATGTGAGGCGTTTGTCGAACTTGACCGAGTGAGCAAAGTCTACTACCGCGCAGATGGGCCGGTGTACGCCCTGGACGACGTCAGCTTGCGGATCGGCCAAGGGGAGTTCGTCGCCGTGCGAGGCCCCAGCGGCAGCGGCAAATCGACGTTGCTGATGCTCGTCGGCGGTCTGGGGAGACCTACCCAAGGCCGCGTGATAGTGGGCGGCAAAGAGCTGTCGGCTGCCACAGCGGCCGAACTGGCAGAATACCGTGCGGCCGACGTGGGGTTCGTCTTTCAGATGTTTCACCTGCTGCCGTATCTGACGGTGCTGGAGAACGTGCTTGCCGCCGCACCGGCCGACCGCTCGGCCGATGCCCTACCGCGGGCCAGACAACTCCTGGAACAGTGCGGTTTGGCGGAGCGGATCGAACACTATCCCGGCGAACTCAGCACCGGCGAGCGTCAGCGGGTGGCAATAGCACGAGCGATGATCAACAATCCGCGTTTGATACTGGCCGACGAGCCTACGGGCAATCTCGACCAGCGCAGCGGCGAAGAAGTGCTCCGACTGCTTTCGCATTTCAACCGCGAAGGCGGCACAGTGCTGTTGGTTACCCACCAGCAATGGGCGGCAGATTTCGCCCAGCGCGTGGTGCAACTGGAACGAGGCCGTATCGTGGGCAATTGAGATGGGAATCGGCAGCGGCCATGCCATCCGCGGCTTGGGAAAAACCGTCCGGCAACGTTGTTATCTTCAGCGCATTAATGGCGTTTGCGGCACAGGCCGAAGCGGAAAAAGCGGCTAAAGCAGTTGCCCTTGCAAAAAGAGTGTTTTTGGGTTAGACAGAAAAGTGAAACTGCGACTGTCCGGGAGGCGGCAAGACTAGGCAGAGCCCGTTTCCCATTCAGTCAAGTGATCGCGGGAAGCATTTGTTGACGTTTGCGATGCCTGGGCACACAAACCGATAAGAAAAATATCGGCCGGTCACTACCTTTCGCGAAGATCAATAGGTGGATCGTGCAGCGGTCGGTCGCGCCCGCGCGCTCGTCACCACCGTTGCAGTACGCCTGTAGGAAACAAAACGCTTAATAGGTCCACATAATTGCGAAAGCGGTGCAGGTGTGCGACATACTTTGTTTTCCGGGCTGCTGGTAGTCCAACCACTTCTGGTATTGTGTGGACTTATTTAGGAAACTGAACATCGGTTGGCGTGCAGGTGGAAGTCGGCCTACTTGCTGCCATGCAATAATGACAGGGCGACGCCCCTGCGGCCGATGAGACGATAGCGCGGATATTTGCCAGTAGGGAATAACAATATGTCCCAATCAAGTGTTCCACCGCAGCCGTCGGCGCAGCAGCCGGCACAGCCACAATCGAAAGGCAAGCGGATTTTGCTGGTCGACGACGACCGCGAGATCGTCGAGTCGATGCGAATCGCGCTGGAAGCCCTGGGCTACGAGATACTTGTGGCTCGCGACGGCAACCAGGGGCTGGTGATGGCAGAGCGCGAAGACCCGGACCTGGTAATCCTCGATATGATGATGCCCAAGCGCAGCGGCTTTCTGGTATTGGAACGGCTGCGTCGCACCCGCCCCATTCCTACCCGAATAATCATGATCACCGCCAACGAGGGCAGCCGCCACAAGGCTTACGCCGAAATGCTGGGCGTGGACGACTACATCCGCAAACCATTTGCCATGGATCGGCTGATCGAGAGCGTCGAGCGCTTGCTGAAATAGCGCGGCCGGCGCAATAGCGCGGCCAGCGCTGGGCGGCGATTTCCGGGCCGAATTTCTCCGCACCGCCGATGGCAAAAAGCCGCATTACAGGGCCGAGTTGTCCCTTCCCGACCGGTTTGCGAACGACCAGTAACGAAAGGTGGCGCCGCGGAAGTTGCGGCCCGAAGCGCCTACCGATAGGTCAACTGCGCCGAAGCGGTGCAATCGGCATCACTGGTCACTCGTATCCAATACGCCTGGAATGCCGCCGGAAAATCGTACCGGACCGTCTCTTTTGGCGGTACCTGGAATGTGCGGTACTTGGCCCATAGGCCGTCCCCGTGGACATCCACTTCCAGGGTGATGTTCACTGTTTTGTCGGCATTGTGCGACAGGGACAGGGTTTTCTGGTCGTAGCCGGTCATCAAATACGGATCGGAAGGCACGCCGGCTCTGACGGGAGTGTCTTTCCAGGGGCCGCCGTGGCCGATCGGCTTTCCCAACTTCCAAAGGTCGTCTACCACTCCTACCCATACGGCGGCCTCGCCGTCGTCCGAGCGGATGATATGCCTGTTGTCCGCTGTGTCGGCCGGGTCCACGCCCGTCAGCACCACCAGGCCGCGATACGAGCAGTAATCGACGATCAGCCGGTTATGGGTGGCCACCGGTCGTATTCTGGCGAATCCGCCGGCATTTTCCGCTGGCAGTTCGTAGAACGTGCCGTGGCAGTTGAAAAGATCGCGTTCGGTGACGACTTCGCGGGCGATGCGCATCAGCCCGAGGCCAGTCAGCTCGTCGAACGCCGCATCGCCTTTGGGAAGCCGCCAGCGTCGCCCGGCGTCGTCCACGCAGATTGCCGAGGCCTGGTCGACCGTCAGGAAACCCTTGGGAATTGCCACGGCCTGCTTTAGTGCGGCATGGGCGTTCGGGTTTCCCACGCGGCGCAGCTCGATCCGCTCGTCCAGCTCGTAGTAGCCTACGTCTTCGCTGTGCTTGGCTTTGATGCGCGTTGCAGCAAGCCCCAGCCTGCGCTGGTTGTTGCCCAGACAACGAACCAGGCCGCCGAGGACTTCCGACTGCCCGGGCAGCGCCAATCCACCGAACAGCGGCTCCGGACGGGTTTGGCGCGTATCTGCATTGGCATAATGGAATTGAACGGTGGCCTGGCTACAGTCGCGGTCGCTCAAGACGCGAATCCACTCGCCTTGTTCCTCCGGTGGAAAGTCGATCCACCGGTAGCCTTCCGGGCCGACAACCTCCTTTCGCAGCACCTCCCAGCGCCCCTGTCCAGATCGGTCAACCTCGAACACGAAGGTTACCGGCTCGGGCTGGCTGTGCAGCAGATGGGCAGCGCGGCGCTGGAATCCGGCAAACAAGTACGGTTCGGAAGGCTGGCCGGCTTTGACCTGCTGGCGGACCCACACCGCGCCGCGCCCGATGACCGGCCCTAGCCGGTCGAGCTGTTCTGGCTCGACGAACCACAGGTTCGATTGCGACTGGCCGGCCGCCGCGGCCCCGCCTTTGAGTTTGCGGACGTTTTGGAACTCGGAACGGGCGGCGTCGTCGCAGCCGAAAACCACCCGATCGTGCCACCGGCAGAAATCGCCGATGATCTTCAAATAGCTCGACCGGGGCCGTATGCCGGCGGTGTTGCTCGCCGAGAATGCCAACGGAAAGCGCCAGAACATGCCGTGCATGGTCATCAGCAGATCCGCCGCGCCGTCGGGTCCGATGTCGCGGATGCGCGGCCACTCGGTGTACCAGCCGTGTGTGCCGTCGTAGGTGTGCGAGGCCTTTGGCAAGCGGAACGAGTGCCACTGGCCCCGGTCGCGAAGCATCAGTATCAGCGAGCGGTCGTCCCAGCCGATGCTCCAGATGGGATCGGTTTCTGGATTGCTGTTGCCGTAGATGCCGCCCGGCCCGGTTACATCGCAAAACTGGTTGCGGCGGACGACGGTCCACTGCTTGCCGTCCCACTCGGCCAGGCAGCCCGACGGGGTATCTAGCGGTTTGCGTGCCGCCCCGTATTCCCCATTGTTGGCGTACACGACCACGCCTTGCCCCGTGTACGCCCCTTTGCCGTGATAGCCTGGCAGCAGCGCCCCGGCGTGACCGCCTTTGTCGGCATTGGCGTCGGGATAAAGCGTCTTGACCTCCAAAGTGTGAACGTTCACCTCGTAAAAGCCTTCTTCCATGGTGGCGTAGTACACGCGGTTGGCCGGGTCGGTCAGATGGCGCATGGTAGCGGTGTGGCGGCCGGGCATGACCGAGTAAGGAATGGCTCGCACGCGCCGCTGCTGGTCGATCGCGTACGGCCCGATGAACAACTGGTTCGATTCCCGATGGATCATCCGGTTGGCTGGGGTGCCGCCGATGCTTTCCGGCCGAATGGTCATGTTCAGTTGGTCGTCGATTTCGTAGAGTTTGTCGGCCGAGCCGCGCGGATAATGCTGCCCGTAGGTGATGATCCACAATCGTCCTGCCCAGGGGACAACCGCCCCCGTGCCGCACTCGCCGGCGTCGTTGAAGGTGGCCAGATGCGGATAGATGCCGGAAAACTGCAAGCGGTTTGCAAACGCGTTGGGCGAAGACTGCTCGGTGCGGACTGCCGCAGGCACGTCAGGCTTGGCGTGCTGCTGGTCTGGCTGTTGAACAGACCCTGGCGCCTGTAGATAAGCTGCTGGCGGATTTTGGTCAGGCGCTTGCAAGTGCCCGGAAGCGGTTGCGCCTGCAAGCAACATCGTAGCAAGGCAGCAGAGCTGATGCATGATCGACTCTCCAACTTTCTACATCAACGGCGTGGAATTCGGCGCCGGGCGAGTGGGCTGGGCGGCACGGCTGGCGCACAGACGCTGCCGGCTGCAATGTTGTTGCGCAGCAGTTGCACAGAAGTTGGACGCTTGGGCAAAGTGCCGCCACCGGCGCAGCGACGCAAACTTGGTTGTAATGATAAGTCAACCGCCGGCGCAAGTCCAACAACCGTCATAACACGACAGCCCTAAGTTGCCATTTCCCAACGACCAGTCGTGGGGCTGTTGGCGCTTTCCCCCAAGGTTTTGTGGTATTCTGCTAACTTAGCGCTGTCGTCCTAAATGCTGCCACTGGGCGGCGGCGTCGTGGCGGCCGGGTGGCCGAAGGCTTGCCTTTTGCAGCGCAGCGTGGGAAAATCGGCATATCGTCTGCTGTTGACCCCATTACGGTGGGGTAGCCCGGGGTGTTCGACCGCAGGCGGCAGGAGGAACATGATGAAACTGGTACCCATCGGCGACAAGGTAGTAGTCAAACCGTTAGAGTCGGAAACCGTCACCGCCGGCGGGATCGTTCTGCCCGACGTCGCCCAGGATAGACCCCAACAGGGCCGGGTGCTCTCGGTGGGCGACGGCCGACTGCTGGCCGACGGGACGCGGGCGGCTCACCAGGTCAGCGAAGGCGACAAGGTGCTCTTTGGCCGCTGGGCCGGAACCGAGGTCGTCGTGGATGGCCAGAAACTGCTCATCCTCGACGAAAGCGAAATCATGGCAGTCATCCAGTAGCGGCCCACCACGCAGCAAGTCGAACACCCGCTCGTCGCCGCCGAGGTTTCCCCGTTGGCCCGGGCTGGGTGCAGTAATCTGGCCAGCCAGCGGTGATCGGACCAGCCAGCGGCGATCTGGCTAACCAGGGGTGATCGAACTAGCCAGGCCATTAGACCAACCAGCAGCAGAGGCGAGGATATGGAACTATTCGAGGCAATTGGGAAACGGCATAGCTACCGAGAAGGGTTTACTGATGCGCCAGTAAGCCGCGAAGACCTGCGCAGAATCGTAGAGGCGGGCATTCGGGCGCCGTCGGCCAAGAACGAGCAGGTGGTGTCCTTCATCATCGTGGACGATCCGCAGGTGCTCGAGCAGCTCAAGCAGATCATCGACCGGCCGGCCTGCAACACCGCCAAGGCGATGATCGTCTGTGTGGTCGATCCGCGACCGGTGCTGGATGACATATCGTTTGCCGCCGAAGACTGCGCCGCGGCGGTCGAAAACATGCTGCTGGCCATCACCGCCTTGGGATACGCCAGCGTGTGGATGGACGGTGTGCTGCGGTACGAGAACCGCGCCCAGCGGATTGCCCAACTGCTCGGCGTTCCTAACGACAAACAAGTGCGCGTGGTGCTACCGGTGGGTGTGCCAGCCGTAACAGTGACGCAAAAAGAAAAACTGCCTTTCGAGCAGCGGGCATGGTTCAATCGCTATGGCGGAAAGTGACTCCGGCACCCTCGTACCCCGACCGTATCTACCCCGACCGTATCGCGGCGCTCGTCGCATAGTCCCATGGTCGCCGACCGGCCAGGTGTTGCTGGCCGCATTCGTGCCGCTGTGGATGTTATGCTGCTTGGTCGAAAAGGCGGCCGGTCAGACGCAAGTCAATCGCAAGTACACCGAAAAGCTGCTGGCGCCGTTTCCGGCCGCCGTGCGCGACTCGGCGGTCATCAGTCCCGACGGCCGGCGAATCGCTTACATCGAAAAGGTCGATAACAAGCAGGCGGCGGTCTTCGACGGCCAGCGCGAACAGCCGTTCGACGAGGTGGCCGAGCTTACCTTCAGCCCCGACAGCCGCCATCGGGCGTACGCCGCGAGGGACGGCAAACAGTGGCTCATCGTGGTCAACGGTCGGCCGCAGCCGCCGCAGCTGCGCGTAGGCCCGCCCAACTTCAGTCCCCACAGCAAACGGCTGGCTTACACCGCCTTGTTGCCCGACGGCGAACACGTGTGCGTGATGGAGCTTCCTGGAGGGCCGGGCAAACAATACGAGCGGATTTTCGAAGGCCGACTGGTCTTCAGTCCCGACGGCAATCGCCTGGCATACGGCGCCCGCAAGGGCGACAAGTGGCTGGTGGTCGTTGACGGTCGGGAATCGGAACTATACGACTTCCTGGGTTCCACCACCGGCATACACTTCAGCCCGGATGGCTCGCGAGTGGCCTACGCTGCCCTGGTGGACAAGAAGTGGCGATTGGTGCTCGATGGCCAGATGCAGCAGCCGCACGACAACGTGGGCGAGTTGGCTTTCAGCCCCGACGGCAAACGAGTGGCATACGCGGCGCAGGACGGCGGCAAGTGGCGGGTCGTCGTCGACGGCCAGCCGCAGGCCGATTACGACGCCATCGGCGAGGGGACGCTGATGTTCAGCCCCAAAGGCGAAAGGCTCGTTTACGCCGCCCAGAAAGATGGCAAATGGATGGTGGTGGCCGACGGCAAGCCGGGGCGCGGTTTCGACAGTATCGGGCAGATAATATTCAGCCCCCACGGCAAACGCCTGGCCTATGTGGCCCGGGATTCCGGGGCCGAAATGGTGGTGCTCGACGGGCAGCCGCAACGTATTTTCGACCGCGTGGGCGACGGCACGCTGGTGTTCAGCCCCGACAGTTCGCGGCTGGGGTATGTCGCCCGGGTGGGCCGTGCCGCCTTCGTGGTCGTCGATGGCAAGCGCAATCCGCGCTACGAAATGGTAGGTTATCTGACCTTCAGTCCCGACAACCGCAATTACGTTTATGCCGCCATCGCTGAAGGCCGCGCGCTGACGGTAGTGAATCAGCAACAGGGCATGCACCGCTACGATTCGATCTGGACAGTGCCCGAGGCCCGACTGCTGTTCGACGACCGCAGGACTTTTCGCTATCTGGCGGGCAAGGAAGACAAGATATACTTGGTGGAAGAGCAGATCGATTAGCAGAACAGGTCGATTAGCATGGTGCGACGAAACATATCGGCGCGATGTGAGGGAAGTTTTCTGGCAGCTCGTGTCGTCCCGGCCGTCGGCTTCGGTGCATAACGTCCGATGAAGCTTGCTCACCTGGCGGTATTGATTCCCTGCAAAAGTTTGGACGAGTTCTCGCTCCAACGCAGCGCGCAAGAGGCAGAGGAGTTTCTCAGTTGCGTCTGCGCGCTGTGGCATCCGCTGTTGTTGCACGCTGCTCAAGAGATTATTCAGTTCTTGCCGGCCGATGAACCTCCGGCGGATCCGGCCGAGTACCTGATCGCCTGCCCTGGCATGTCCGAGCCGCTCGTCCCTCCCGACTGGTTCCAGCAGGCCGAGCAGTGCCAGGCGGTGATAGTGCGGCAACCGGCGAGTTTGCAGCAGGCGGTCGATGCCTGCTTGAGCGCCATCGAAGCACCGCCGGTCGAGTCGATCGACCAGGACCTGGTGTGGGATTTCCTGGCGCTGGGCTTCTGCCACTTCATCGTTGAGATGCTCACCCGGCAATTGCGTTACATGAGCAATTTGGACGAGGTGTCGCTCCGGGCATCGGCATTGCGGGCAGCCGGCGCTGCGGTGGAAGGCCACGCCGACGTCGCCCGGGATAATCTGCAATCGGCCTTCGATCGACTGCGCGATTCGCGGGAATACTACTACCCGGTCGAGGCCCATCTGATCGACCTGACGCTGGTGGCCCCGACTACGTTGGGCGAGCCGTTGCGGCACCAGTTGGCCGGGCGGTGGC
>Ga0209101_1000991_pt1 | contig 22337 bp, 16 predicted proteins | sample ConPoolayeCmetaG_FD_185481 | JGI IMG/M metagenome (GOLD analysis project Ga0209101, IMG submission 185481) | Hot spring microbial mat communities from California, USA to study Microbial Dark Matter (Phase II) - Cone Pool mat layer C metaG... ...
ACCAGCCGGGCGTTGACCTCGATCTGGTCCACTTTGTAAGTCACCGGCGGCGGTGGCGGCGGGGGGATCGGCCGCGGCGGGGGATAAGGCGGCCACGGCGGTGGATAGATGATCACTGGCCGCGGCAGGCGGACGTAGTCCGTCCCGTCGGAGATAACGAGCACCCCCTGTGCGTATCCCGGGGCTGCAAACGTGGCAAACAACACCAGCGCTGCCGCCAGTGCAAGCAGCGCCACCGGCAAGGTGACCGACCTGACCATAACCTGTCTCCCCATGAAAGAACCGCCTAGACTATTGTTCATTCGCAGGCTGACATGTATTAGACGATGCCGGTGACCGGTTGGTTCCGTTGCCGACGCTCCCGCCCCGCTGCGACTATCGGACGGAACCCACCCGGCTTGCATACCGGCAGCCAGCATATTTTTTCCAGTCGCTCCATCTTTCTGGGGAGACCGGGAACTCGGCGCCTTTCCGCCGCCCAGTAGCCATGGCGGATGTGCTTGGCGATTCCTGCGACGCAACTGGTTGCTGTGTAAGAGATTGCCAATCGAATGGCTGCCATGCTTCGTGCCTCAATCTGGCGCTATAGCGTTCGGCCGGTGCCGGTCGCCGAAAGTCTGTTCTGTAAAGGACGTACGTCTCTTCGATGCTGGGCGTGTGCCCCAACAGCTTTCGACTGCCTATTTTGACCAAACCATACAAAGCGGCCATTTAACAAACAGTCCGCAATTTCCGCTGTTGACATATCTCGGAGCCGCCAAATTGTACAAATCCCGAAGTTTCCCCTGTTTACCACCCGGCAAAATCGGCCTTTACATCATCGCCCGGTTTTGGGACACTCCTGCCTCCACTGGGTGCATCGGTGGGACAGTCAGCAGATGCAACTGCCGGTGCAACCTGATCGCTCAGTACAACTAATCTGGTACTGCTATACCCTTCTTCGGTGCCGAAAGTTCGCTTGTCGTGTGTGTATCAGGAGGCTTTCGCCAATGCGCCGCTTTGATTTTCTGGTTTTCGTAGCGGGTATCGGCTTGATGCTATTGCTGCCCAGGATGGTGCAGGCCGCTTGGCCGTGGAGTTCCGAACAGAAGAAAAACAGCGCCGCCAAGCCGGCCGCCAGCGAGCCGTCGGTGCTAGAGAAACTGGCCGCTGGCACGCAGAAGTTCTTTCAAGATGTGGGCGACACCGTGACGCTCAAGAAAAAACCCTTTGCCAAACAAAGCACTCCCAAACGCAGTTCCAACTTCGGGCTGAACCCCTATCCGAAAAACACTTCCCGGCAACCCCAAAAGAAATCGTGGTTCGGCTCGCTTTTTTCCAAAGAGCCTGAGCCGGTGAAGTCGCCCAGCGAGTTCCTCGGCCAGAAGCGGCCGGACTGGTGGGAATGAAAACTTCGACACAGGCACGACCTGCAGGGCCGGTTGGCGATGTCGCAATCCACTCGGTGCCCCAGCACCATTGCTAGGCGATCGCGATGGCCATTGCGCGCTATCGCCGCAGCCACGCTGTTGATCGGAATTACCGCAGGCTGCAAGACCTCGTCTGCGCCGCACGCCGCGCTGGTCGATCAGCTCAACCCGCTGGCGGCAAAATCCAGGCAAGAGGCGCTGCGCAAGGCAGTCCAGGCGGACCCGTTCCCCACTGCCGCTCAGGCCGGACTATAACCGCGCGTTGAGCCTTCCGCCGCAGCTAAATACCTTGCCGCTAATACGACAGCGCTAACTCGCGACAAACTCACGACATCTTCCGGCAATAGCGCAAACATCACCCCAACGGGTCGTTACGCAGCGGCAACCCGGCGATGCCGTACTTAGAACGACAGCGATAAGTTACGAGAAAACCACAGTATCTTGGGGTGAAAGCGGCAACGACACCACAATACCTTGTTGCCAAATGGCAACTTAGCGCTGTCGTGTTAGTTTACGCCCCGAACTTCTCCAGTCGGCCGGCATGCGCCATTGCCAGCGACATCAGGTACATTGCCGGAAACTGGCCCAAGCCGCCCTGTAGGCATTCCGCTTCGGAGAAGGCTTCGCAGCCGTCGGGCCGACAAGTATCGGCCGCCAGCACCACGGGCACTGGGTGCCAGCTATGCGAGGCCAGTTTGGCCGGTGTGCTGTGATCCCCGGTAACAATCAACACCGTTGGCCGCAGCGCTACTACCCGCGGAACGACGGCATCGAATTGCTCGATCATCTTCACCTTTTCGGCAAAGTTGCCGTCTTCGCCGCGGCTGTCGGTATACTTGAAGTGTACGAAGAAGAAATCGTAATCGCCCCAGGCACGTTCCAGCACGTCGATCTGTTCTTCCAAAGTCTTTGGCTCGCCGACTACCTGCATGCCCACCAGTTGCGCCAGGCCTTTGTACATCGGGTAAACGGCGATGGCCGCGGCTTTCAGCCCGTACACCTCTGCGTAGCTGGGAATGCGCGGCGGGGCGGCGAATCCCCGCATGGTCAGGCCGTTTGCCTTGGGGTGATTGGCCAGCAATCGCTGCGCCTGGGCGACGAACTGCCGGGCGACTTCGGCGGTCCACTTGCTTTGCTCGTCGAGCGGTTTCGGGTCCAACGGCGGCACCCCGGTGCGCTGGGGGTCGGTGTCGGCCACGTTTTCGCCCAAATCGTCGCCGCGGAAAATGACCACGAAACGATGCTCGCGCACCGGCTCGACGAAGATTTCCACTCGCGGCACTTTGATCTGCCGCAGCATGATCGCCAGCGGTGCGCTCTCTTCGCTGGCGATACGCCCTGCCCGGCGGTCGATGATGTTTCCCGCCGCATCCAGCGTGCAAAAGTTGCAGCGGACGGCGACATCTTTCGGCCCCAGCTTGAAGCCTACGCCAGTGGCCTCCAAGGCGCCGCGGCCGATGATGTATCGCGTCGGATCGTACCCGAACAGCGCCAGATGCCCCGGACCGCTGCCCGGCGTTATGCCAGGGGCGATCGGATGCATCAGGCCGCACACGCCGTTACGGGCCAGAGCGTCCAGATTTGGAGTGCGGGCTGCTTCCAGTTCCGTAGGTCCGCCCGGCTCGATGGGCAACCCGCCCAGCCCATCGGCCACAAGCAGTACGATCTTCGACTGGTTGCTGGTGCGTATCTGGCGAATCAGGCTTTGTATCTCCATCGTCTGGAATCCTCAGTCTCTTATGGCGTAAGTCTCTTATGGCGTAACTTGTGCGCGTTTTGCCCGCGTGTTTTTGAGCCATCTGGCGCGACTGTGTTGTATGGGAACTAAAGGGTTGTATAGGAACTAGGGCCGCGGTCCGTCGTAGCCGTATTCGGTGTTGGTGATTCGACGGCCATCGACGGAAGCACAACGGACGCGACCGCAGCGCGTCCCTCCAACACTATTTGGTTGCGGCTGAAAGCCGCTTTGGGCGCAAAGAACTATACTACCCAATCCAGCAAGATTGCCCAAGCCCACCGCCCAGCCCAGCCCAGATCCATATCGGCGACACCAACTTGCGGAAAACTCCCGCCTAGACTACCCTGTTGACGTGCAGCGAGCCGGCGCCAACAGGCCGCGCATACTGGCAGCACCCGCTTGTGCTCGGCATACATAATCAGTACCGTATCAGTACCGTGATCAGCGTGGCGTCGATGATCGCGCCACCCCGGGTTGCGCGGCGCTAAACAGTGCGGCCGACGGCCTCTTCGGCGCGCCTGCCAATTCCTTGATGTTCTGGCAGCGTGTGTGAACCGTTTCCTGCGTGTCCTGCATGAGCATGGAATTCAGGTGGCATCATGAACATTCGGTATCTTCTTTCGGCAACTGTTGCCGGTTGGGTAGCACTGGCCATTCTGCCGCTCGGCGCAAACGCACAACAAGTGGAAGTTGCAGAGCAATCGGGAATCGTTCAGTTTTTGCTTGACAAAAGACCGGTCATGGTTTATCGGGCGACCGGGGCACCGAAGAAACCTTACGTGCTAGAACTTCGTACGCCTGCCGGCCTTAACGTGCTGCGCGACGCGCCGGCCGATCACAAGCATCACCACGGGCTGATGCTGGCTTTGGGAGTCGACGGCGTAGACTTTTGGTCCGAAGAGGCTAACTGCGGCCGCCAGGTGCAGAATGACCTCCAGACGCACTGCACCTCTGAAAGCACCACCGACCCGGCCGGCAGGCAAACCACTCGCTTCCAGTTTTCCCTCCAGCAGCAACTGGCATGGCTGGCGCCGCAAGGTACCAGGCTTCTGCTCGAACAGCGAAAGCTTAGCCTGACGCGGTCCGAAGATGGCAAGGCTACGCTCCTTTGCTGGCAGTCGCTGCTTGAGCCAGCCCCCGACAAACACAAGGCCGTATTGGATGGAAGACATTACTTCGGCCTGGGAATGAGGTTCGTAGCCTCCATGGACAAAGACGGCGTGTTCTTCAACGCCGACGGCAAGGATGGGGAAGTGGTCCGGGGAACCGAAAAACTCACCCCAGTACGCTGGATGGCATATACGGCCAGCGTGGACGGCAAACCTGTTACGGTTGCAATCTTCGACCATCCAAAAAACCCTCGCCACCCGGCCCCAGTGTTCACCATGACCGGCGGTTTTGCGTACATGTCGGCCACGCTCAACCTGTGGAAGGAAAAGCTCGAGATCCCCGCCGGCAAGCCGTTACTGCTGCGCTACGGCGTAGCGCTGTGGGACGCCAAGGCAGAACCACACCAAGTCGAGGCCCTCTACCGCCAGTGGGCCAGCCAATAAGACCTGCCCGCAGCGTTTGCCACATCTTTGCTTTACGGCGCTAGTTGTGCGCGTTTCGCGCGAATCTTTTCGGACGGTCTGAAAGGCCCCCCTGCGTCGTGGTCCCGCTGGCCGCGTCAACAGCCGCGACGGCAGGACCTCGTTCCACTCCGCTCCATTTGGTTGCGGGCGCAAGCTTTTTGGGAAGCCGCTTTGGCAAAAAAGACATCAAGGGGCTATTGTGCAGCCGTCTGTAGGCCACTGGCCAAAGCGTCAATCGACGCTACCAACGCTACACGCCACTGCTAGAGCAATGGGCCAACCGTTTCCAATATGGTAACAGTTCAGCCGAATGAAGTAATTTCGACGCAAACCATGACAGCAAAGGCAGTTATGAGGATCTGCAACCAACCAAGCTAATGGAAGACTTTAGGTTGCAGTAAGTTATTTCGGCATCAAGATTTATGACCATGCAATGGCCTTGTTTGCTTCAGACGGCTGAGCGGTTAGCCGGTTAGCGGGACTGTGTTCGCGCCAATTCGCCGCGAGTGCGGCGTGTGGGCATATTCCGACTGCGGAATGTGTGCATCTTGCGAGTGCGGAGCGTGCGAATCTCGTCGGCACAAAAGTTGGTGGGTTAGCCGGGAAGAGCAGACTGACCGATTTTCCGCTCCAGAATTACAGCAGTTACACGCGACTGCTGGCCTGCCCTCACATTATCGCAACTTTCGCGTGTTAAACACTTAAATGGAGGCGGCGGGAATCGAACCCGCGTCCCGCGACATCGACGGCGCAAGCATGCTACGTGCGTAGTCGGTTATTAGTGATTTCGCCGGTTGGCCCCCAACCGACAGGGTGCGTCGCCGGCTAGCCGGGCACTGGTACTACGTCCCGGGCGTACCCAGCGTTGACCCGGGCGAGGCCGAATTTGTCGGCCGGCTTTTGGGCCTCTTCGGCTAAGGCCCGCAGCCGGTGCTGCTAGCTATTAAGCAGCAAGTGCGAGCGTAGGCTCGGCATTTTAGGTTTGGTCGGCTTTTAACGTGGCCTGCTGACCAACCACGGCACGCAACTTGCGCTTCGAGCTGCCCGGTCGAATCCAATTCGCCCCCGATAGTCGAAGCACCAATTATATATACGCGGAATCGGCCATCTTGGCGGTAACCCCACAAGCCAGATTTTGCAGTGGGTGCCGCGCAGGGCCGCTTTTCCGGTGTATTGTACCATATCGTCATGCGAATTAGTGCGACATCGTCATGCGAATTAATACGACAGCGCTAAGTTACAGGAAAATCACAATATCTTGGGGTGAAAGCCACAACAGCATCACAACTGGTAGTTGCGAAACGGCAACTGAGCGCTGTCGTATTAGTATGGATCGTTATCCTGGTTGTAGCAGCTCATCAATCCGAGCGGCAAGCAATCGCGATCGCTGAAAAGCCGGTTGCGGTGTGCCGAAGGCGTAGCGGGATGGACGTTTGGCGAGAGTATGGGCCGGGCGTTGCTCGCAAAAAGGTTTACTTCCCCGGTGTTTTGTCTGCGCAAGGCTCTTTTCGGCGGATTTCTCGACCAGCCTCGATTTGGCGCCGGGTTTGGCTGCTGTGCGATATCGTCGCCGCCGTGAAGCGGCCGAAAGTCAATAGCCGGTGGCGCTAGCCCCTGGAAAAATGGCCCATTACCCCGAACGAAATCCCTGAACGGGGCAGTAGACCGCGCCGGGAAAGACCGAACATCCTGCACAGCGGTGCCACCAAGATGCGGTTGCATAAGGGCCGCCACTTCGGGGATTGATTGCCTGGTGGGACTACACTGCCAGGGGTTGCACCACTTGGTGTTGACGGACGCACCTTTTGGGGCAAATGATTTTTTCTCCGGCACTTTGCTGGAGCAAGGAAACTTTTGCCCGGCACTCTGCGGAAGGAAGGAAGATGGGTGGGGCAGCTTCGGGCTGGAAGCTTACCAATTTTCCGGCCTAAAACGGCAGGTGGGTGCCACTGGTTGACAAGCAAGCTGCACCGCGTGATTTGTACTGTTCGGGCAGTTTATGTATATCATCGTTCCACAAAGCCCAGCTACAAAGCTGACGCACACGCAGTGGCGGTAGCTGCACCGCGCGGAAAAATCTCATGTTTTTGCTGAAAAATACTTGACTATTGCTGCGCCCCCACTTTAGCAATAAATTGTTAAAATCGGCAAAATGGGTATACAAAATACTTGACGCAGTCTAGGAGTACAAGATAAACTAGTGAACGTTTGGCGGCGATGGGGCCGCGAACTGTGTTCTCGTCTGTTGTGGGTAGCGGCGGGGGGCTGCCGGTACTTTTGCTTTCATCGGAGATGCATCATGAGAAAAGTCGCAGGTTGTCTTTTGGCTTTGATTGTTGTGCTTTCGATGGGAATCGCTTCGTCGGCACCGGCAGGACAGGTTACTATCCAGTTTCCCAGCGGGTTCAATTTCGCACTGTCCGGGGGAAACCTGTATGATGCATCAGGGCCGGCATACGGTGCAACAACAGCAGTTAATGACGGAGTGGATTTCTTCTATAACTCAGTGCTCGTCGGCACAATACCTTCCGGCGCGTTGGCAGACCTGCTAATTACCGGGATCCCACCCATTCCGACAAATGGCACTGTTTCTGTGTCTGGTGGGCCGTTCCATTTCGACCTGCTGACGCCAGGGTACGGCCCGAACTCCGGCGTGAAGTTGACGTTCGACCAGGGAAGTGTATCGTACGTTGGCCTCACACAATTCTTCATGTCTTTCACTGGAACCGCCACGGTCCTGCAACAAGAGATGGACTACCCGTTCGGCCAGTTCTGGTTCGACGGGGCGAATATTAACTTTGCAATATGGGGTAAGGTGACGGACCCGCAGTTCGACGGGCAAGGGAACTTGATCGGTTTTAGTGGAGTCGAATCTCCCTCCGGCAATATGTACGGCACTGGTGGTTACATCCCCGAACCGGCATCGCTGGTGATCTGGTCGGTGCTGGGGGCTGGGGTTTGTGTCGTGGCCTGGCGGGCACGAGCCAGAAAGTGATTACCAGCCGATAAGTGATTGGCGTCCGCCGACTGGCCAAGCCTTGCCTGCAACAGAACATTGCTTTGCCCTAGCGACTGACGGCACAGACCGGGCGAAAAGAAGCACAACAATCGCAAAGCAGGCCGCTCGCAGCGGCCTGTTTTGTTTTCTTGCAGGCTTTCGACTGCGGCCGGAGCCGGTTGCTGCGATTACAGCCAACTCAGACGCGGTGGGCGGAACCGGCAGCAGGGTGCCGGACAGTTGCAAAGCTAGGGCTGCAGACCCGCACTGCTGGACTTTTCCAGCAGTGGCACCCGGCGTAATGGCAAACGCCCGCATTGCAAGCGGCCGCTTGCTATTTTGGTGCAAGGGTGCAGACGATGCGGCGTCCCTGATGGCTGGGCGGGGTTTCGACCTTGGCCAGGTCTTCCAGTCGGGCGATGATATTGTCGAGCACCTTGCGGCCTTCCTCGACGTGCGCCAATTCCCGCCCCCGGAACCGCACCGCCACGACCACCTTGTTCTTTTCGGTGAGGAACTCTCTGGCCCGATTGAGCTTGACCTGCAAGTCGTGCTCGCCGGTGCCGGGGCGAACCCAGATTTCCTTGATCTTCGTCTGGCGGGCGTGGATTTTGTGCTGCCGCTTTCGTTGCTGGTACTTGAACTTGCCGTAATCCATGATGCGGCAGACGGGCGGGCGGTCGTTGGGGGCAACTTCCACCAAGTCCAGCCCGACCTTGCGGGCTTCCTGCAAGGCGTCTTCGATCGACATGACGCCCAGTTGTACGCCTTCCGCGCTGATTACGCGGACCGGAGAGACGCGGATCTGCTCGTTGATCCGCTGCTTGCCTTCGAGCGACTGTTTGGCCATCAAACTCCCTGTGCTTCGAGCTACCGAGGAATACCGGTCATCACACTCCAACATGACCACCAAAACGCAACGCTACTGTAACCAATAGCCGGATGTAGCCAACCGCGGGCTGTCGGACCGGATTGTGCTACCCTGCTGGTTGACGACGCGAGCCGGTTGCGACGGAAAACTCCTTAATGACGACGCTGACTCCTTTTGACGAAAGTATGCTACGCCGCAGGGTGCAAGTCAACTTTTCCACAATCGCCGGCCAAAGCCGTTGGCGGCTATCACATCGAAACCGCTTCGATCGCTTGGCCGCCGCCCGCCAAGCTGCCTGTGTTCGTATTACGCGCCGCTCATACGCGCCGCTCATAGTATCTGCTTGGAGGCGATCTCGGCCTGTAGTTTGGCCAGGGCTGCCTGGAGGCTCATCGTGCCCAAGTCGCCCTGGCGGCGGTGGCGAACCGAGACCTGTTGCTGCTCGGCTTCGCGGCCGCCGACGACGAACATATAGGGCACCAGTTCCAATTGGGCGTCGCGTATTTTGGCGCCGATTTTCTCTGCCCGATAATCGCCGGTGACGCGCAGCCCGGATTGGGCCAGCATCCGCTCTACCTGTCGGCCGTACTGCTCGAACTTCTGGCTGACGACCATCACGCGCACCTGTTCTGGCGCCAACCAAAGGGGAAAAGCGCCGGCGAAGTGCTCGATCAGCATCCCCACGAACCGTTCCAGGGAGCCGAACGGGGCGCGATGTATCATTACCGGCTGGTGCGGCTGGTTGTCGGGTCCGATGTACTCTAGCGCGAACCGTTCCGGGCTGGGCAGATTGTAATCGAGTTGCACGGTGCCAAGCTGCCACTCGCGGCCGATGCAGTCGCGCACCAGGAAGTCGGCTTTGGGTCCGTAGAAGGCGGCTTCGCCGGGGGCCAGTTCGACATCGGGCAGGTCCAACTCGGCGCAAACGGTTTTCAGGGCGGTCTCGGCCCGCTCCCATACTTCCGGACTGCCTACGTACTTGTCGCTTTTTGGATCTCGCAAGCTCAGCCGCACGCGATACTCGGTCATGCCCAGCGTGTGGAGCACAAACTGGGTCATTTCCACGCAGGCGCGGAACTCCGCCGGCACTTGTTCTTCGGTGCAGAAGATATGGGCATCATCCTGGGTAAAGCCGCGCACACGTATCATGCCGCTCAGCTCGCCCGACTGCTCGAAACGATACACCGTGCCGAACTCGGCCAGGCGCAACGGCAGATCACGGTAGCTGCGAGGCTTCGATTGATAGATACGAATATGGTGCGGGCAGTTCATCGGCTTGAGCAGATAGCGCTCGCCGTCTTCCATTTCGATGGGCGGGAATTGGCTGTCTTTGTAATATGGAAAGTGCCCGGAGGTCTCGTACAATTCCACCCTACCGATGTTCGGCGTATTGACCGGCTGATAACCCCGGCGCATCAGCTCGCCGTAAAGAAAGTTTTCCAGTTCGCGGCGGATGACAGCGCCTTTGGGCAGCCAAAGTACCAGTCCGGAGCCGACCATCGGGTCGATCAGGAACAGCTCCAGTTGACGGCCCAGCACTCGATGGTCGCGGCGCTTGGCTTCTTCCAGACGGTGCAGGTACTGGTCAAGCTCATCTCGGGTGAACCAGGCCGTGCCGTACAGGCGCTGCAATTGCTGTCGCCGGCAGTCGCCTTTGAAATAGGCGCCGGCGACCGAAAGCAGCTTGAACGCCCCGATAGCGCCGGCGCTGGGCACGTGCGGCCCCCGGCACAAATCCACAAACTCGCCCTGCCGGTAGAAAGAGACGGTTTGCTCCTCGGCCAAGCCTTCCTGAAGGTGCTCGACCTTCAGCGTCTGCCCCAGGTCCTGGCAGAATTGGATGGCCTCGTCGCGGGTCATTTCGATCCGCTCGAACGGTTCGTCGTCGGCGATGATCCTGGCCATTTCGGCCTCGATGCGGGGGAAATCGGCCTCTGAGATCGCCTGTGGCAGATCGAAGTCGTAGTAGAACCCATTGTCGATCGTCGGCCCGAATGCAAGCTGTACACCCTCGAATAGGCGCATCACCGCGCGGGCCATCACGTGCGCGCACGAGTGGCGCATCACTTCCAAAGCTCTGGGGTCTTCGGTGGTCAAGAACCTCAGATGAACGCGGCCTTCTTGCGGCAGGATGGCATCGGCGCCGATCAACTGACCGTCGGCCTCGGCGGCGATGAGCATTTTGGCCTTCCCGGGGTCCACATCTTTAGCAACATCCAGAGGCCGAACACGACCAGCGTAGCAACGCGATTGCCCATCGGGCAGGATGACTTCTAGCATATTCTCCACAATTCCCGGCTTATCGAGTCAGCCCTTTTTTATCCAGATTGCGCCTTCGCCCGACGGACATCTTCTCTGCCTAGGAAGGCTAATTTCGTTATCATCCGGAGATTGCCTATGCTGTTTCTTTGGTTCGCCCGGGCAGCAGTGGCGTGTTTGGGGTGGAAAGAAGTTCTACTTCGGGGCACAAAAGGTATTCCCCACAGGCCCCTTAGCCACCGCTGCACGGCCGTAGTCGGGGCGGACCCGAGGTCGTTAGGACTGCGGGGGTGTTGCCGCCGGCGGAGCTAAAATCATGCTGTATTGGCATCTCCCCGAAGGTACCACGGCTTACCCGATCACTACATTTTTCCCGCCCCGACTCGCTTCCTTCTGCAAGCACACCTTGGTGACCATAGGTTGCCCGAGTTCGAGTGCAGTCGGGGCAGTATTCTTAATATAGGTCGGCAGCGACGATTGTATCAAGAAGAGCAAAGGAGTATTTTCTGCCGGCAAACAGCAATGGCTGACGGCCGGTCGGCAGGCCGGCCTGGCGCATGAGGACCTCAGGTTTGAGAGTTTAGAAGGCCACGCACTGTGATAGCCGCAGTTGGCGCTGTGGATTGGCGGCCATTGCTGGGTGCCCCGTAATCGAAGTACCCCACCGCAGCGCGCCATTTCGTTTCCCAGGATCGCTCGGTCCTGCGGCGTGCCAAAATTGCATCTTTCCGGCGGTGCAAACCTTTGAGCAAAGTCCGCCGGTCCTGCGGCAACGAAAGCGAGATGCAGCCGGGCAGATCACCTGGGCCGCCTTTGGTCCAAAGGCTATGTTTCCGCTGGGCGAGTCCATACTTTTCCCGGGCAAGACGCAAGCATTGTCGCTGGGAAAAACCAAGCATTGTCGCTGGGAAAAACATGTCATTCCGACCCGTGCGGAGTATACAAGGTTGCCGTCTAGTCTGCCGGTTCGATCGATGCGCCATAATAACCTTCGACGGGCAAGCCGGTTAGCTGGCGGATCAGATCGATCAGGCGGTCTATTTCGGCATCGGGGAGGGGCTTCACGTAGCTTTCGGCCGGCGGCCGGGCGATGGTATGCACCTGAACCAGTCTGATCAGACCCCCGCTTTGTGTGACCCACCTAAGCAGACCGCAATATGAATCGATTTCTTCGCGCGAGGGACCGGCTCCATCGATTCGCATGAACAGGGTCTGAATCACGATCGGCCTTGCCCGAGCCGTCTCGACAAGGTTCCTTACGATCCGCTCTCGCGGCACGGCAGACCTGGCTACGCGGCGAAAGTAGTCGTGGGAACCGGCATCGAGCTTGAACCAGATTTCGCCGTTATTGGCGTCCAGCGTGCGCAGTGCCGCGGCCACAGCCGGCTGATGGAGCAGGCTGCCATTGGTAAGCAGCACCAGTTTCAGGTCGTCCAGTCCGCTGCGTCGGCGGACTTCCGCGCAGATATCGACCACTTGGGGGAACTCGGGCCGCAGGGTCGGCTCGCCGTCGCCGCTGATGGCGATGTCGCGCAGTCGCCGCAATTGCGGGGGCGCCGTGGCGAACTGCGGGCCTTCGAATATCCGCCCGCTAGCCGCCCACTGAACCATCTGTTCCAGTTCCGTGCGCAGCACCTCCAGGTCGATCGGGCTGGTGGTTCCCGGCGTAGTGCGATCGACCTGGCAGTAGATGCAGTCGAAGTTGCAGCTTTTGTCGGGGCTGATATTGACTCCGATCGACAACCCACCTGCCCGACGACTGAGCACCGGATACACGTACTTATTGTTCGCGTAGCTGCGCGGATGGGACTGGAAAAGCTGTCGGGCATCGGTGCTCATGCGGCAAGCTCAGCTCAATTGGTTGCCGGGGCGGTGCGGCGCAGGGTGGTAAACTCGTCGATGGTGACGGTGGTAAGCTCGCCGTCGGGGCGGCGCAGCACGATCAGGTTGCTGAACACCCGATCGTCGAAGTTCCGCTGAAAGTGCAGCCCGTGCCGCCGCCGCTCGGTGCGCACCACTTCCCCGGTGGTTACCACCTTCCATTGCTTTTGGCCGACCATGACAGTGTGTTCCACTTCTACCCAGTCGCCGGGCTTCAATTGCCGAAAGATTTCGCGGGCGTTCTGGCCGGTAACGACCATAGCAGGTTGCCTCCTGCGGGGATACCAGTGTTGCTATGTATCATGCGTGCGAGGCCCCCTCATCTCGATGGAGAGAACATCGCTTATTCTCTCCGGAGAAAATATTTCTTATTCCCTTCGGAGAGAACGGCCCAACTCGGTACGCGGGGAGCATTGGAAATTTTACCTGACTGGTCGCTGCTGTCCAACCGAGTCGGCCAGCCGTTGGAGTCGCGCTTCGATGGCCAGAATTTGGTCTTCTGGCAGTTCCACACCTCCGAAGCGCACCCGGTAATACAGTTCGACGATCTGGACGGGTATTTCGGCGGCCTCGGGTTGACCGACCAGTTCCATGAGTTTTCTGCCCGAGGCGACAGCGAACTCCAAGGGGGTTTGGCCGGCTGGTCGAATCAGGCCTTGCTGGGCGAGCAATTGTTCCAGACGACGGTAGAAATCGACTTGTTGTCGCGACTTGCCGCGGCCGCCTCTGGCAAGCCTGCGCGTGCTGGCTGTTGGCAACCACCGGCGGCGGAGCCAGAGGGCCATAATTGTTGCGCTTCCGAATACCGCTGCTGCAACCAGCAGCGTGGCCAAAAGTTTTCCGGAGCGGCCGTTGGCGGCGACGCCAAGGCGGTCGGCGGCTTTGCGCAGCAAATCGGCCCACCATTGCGGGGCGCTGATGCAGCGCCACAGGTCGCGCACCGCGGTGAGCACCGGGCCGTAGATGGCTTCCCATTGGCGCTGCCGGTTCATGTCGAGCACGTATTCGGACCACAGCAACTGGAGATAGTCCAGCGGCGCGGCGATTTTGTCTAGCAACGAGTCGCGGGGGTCTGCGGCCGCGGGCGTGGCTTCCAGGCGCAACCAGGCGCCGTCGGCCCAGCGCCGCTGGGAATCGGAAGCCCGCAAGTGCTCCGGTAAACTCTCCGGCGCGATGTACGCTTCCACCCAGGCGTGGGCGTGCAGTTGGCGGACCTGATAGAACTTTCCCAGGTCGTTCCATTGATTGGTACGGTAACCGAGGACAACGCGCGAGGGGATGCCGCGGCTGCGGAGCATCAGCGCCAGGGCGGTTGCGAAATACTCACAGTGTCCGGCGCGGTTCTCGGAGAGGAAGTCTTCGATGGGATCGATATCCAGCCGTCTGGGCTGTCCAACCAGGCTGTAGGTGAACATCCCCGAGTTGCGCAGTCTGCCTGCCAGCGCTTTTGCCCGGCCGATCTGGTCTGAAAGCGGCAAGCCGGTCTGGCGGTCCCATTGCTCGGCTAGTTTGGCCAGGTTGGGCAAATCGGGCAACTTAAGGAAGTGACTGATAGCCCAAATTGATGGTTTTTCCATGCCATACGGCTGGCAGGGAACCAATTCGGCTTGTTGCCCGTCTTCGATGCCCGTGGTCCCCAGCGCATAGACGAACACCCGGCGGCGGTCTGTTTCTGAACGCAGCAGGCGTTGAGCGCCGGGGTCGAGCTGTACAGAGCCGGTTGGCTCGAGCGGTCGAAACGGATAGATGCAGAACAGTTCAGGGCGGTCCAGCGGTTGGATTTCGATACGTTGCACCAGGATATCGGTTTGTGCTTCCAGCGGGGGTTCCAGCGGCCTTGGCCGGGCAGCCAGTCCGCTGAGCTGGCCGCTCCATTGGCCGCGTCCTCGCAATCCGTAGTGCATCAGCACTGCACCACGAAGGTACAGCTCTTCGCCGGCCTTGATCGCTGCGCCGGTCGTCGGATCGAGCAGTTGCAGTCGCAACACCTCCTCCCGGCTTTCGATAATCGTACCCAGTTCGCCCAGCGTCACCGTATCGCTGAAGCCCACGGTTTGGCGCTGGCCGACCACCGCGCCCCGCCATGCGGTGTAACCCATTCGAGGAACGGTGGCGAACAGCACCAGGGTGAGCATAAGCGTGCCCAGCCCCATCCAGAATACCCGGCCGAACAACTCCCAGCCGGCGCCGGTCAGCTTGCCTACGGCAGGCGTGCTGGAAAAAGTCGGCGCGGCGGCGCCCAGCGGCCATCGCCTGGCGCTGGGGGCAGCGCGTTTTACGGGGGCGGGCCGATAAAGCTGCATCTGCCTGACGACGCACAGCAGCGCCAGCGCCAGCAGCCCGGCTAGCAAGTCGGCCACCAACAACACCCCGAACCACACGCCCTGATTGAACAAGGCGGCCACCACAACCTGCGAAAGACCGAGCATTATCAACTGCCAGTAGATCCGGGCGTCTTTCTCCTGAAACAGCAAAGTAAGTTGGAGAAACACCAACAGTTTCGGGATGACGGCCAACTGGGCCTCGGCCTCGAAGCGCAAAGTCTCGCGCAGCGAGAACACCACGATCGTCAACCCCAGCACGTTGGCCAGTGTACGGTTCAGCCGGAACCACCGCTTCACGTCGGTGATGAAGACAGAGGCGGGAGCAGCCAACAGCATCACCAGGGGCAACAAGGCGTTACGCTCGCCCATGCCCATCAGCAGCGTGCCCAGCGCCGCCAACAGCGCCATGTTGATCTGTAGCAAGCGTTCCAGGTACATGTGTTGTGTGGGCCGAATGGTCGATGCACCGCCAGGCTTTCCGGTGGACGGCTGACTAGTCGTTCGTGGCGAAACTTGTGCGCGTTTTGCGTAAGTTTTCGGATGATTTGAAGGGCCAAGCTCTGTCACGCCCGTGATCTGGGGCCACACCCTATCACGTCCATAATCTTGGGCCACGCTCGGTCACGTCCGTGATCTGGAGCGACTGTGTTGTATATCCATTGTGGGGCCGCGCTGTGTCGTGGGCGTGATCTGGAGGCCGTGCTGTGTCGTGGCCGTGCGCCCAGTGACAGCCGACGCGCCCCCAGCGCGCCGCTAAATTCTGTTTCGTAATGACCTCCAATCGGTTTTTCGGTCACTGCGGATGGCAAAGCTCATCAGGTCGCCTCGAACAACTTGCTGAACTGGTGGCTGGAAGTATCGACGCAACGTATGCGGCGCAGCAGCAGCGGCCAGGCCGGATCAGTGCGCAGCCCATCCAGTGCGGGATGGTTCTCCAGGTCGACCGGTTGCGTGGACACCAAAAGTACCTGGCAACCACGGCCGAGGTGCGGGAGCGCCTGGCGGAGAAGTTCGGGAAGTCGCGACGTGCTGTACGCCGTAGCGCCGGCCAGTGCCAGCAACATTTCTTCCAGCAGCAGCGAAGAGGCCGCCCCGCTGAGCACCAGCGGATGCGGATCGCAAAGCACCAGACGCAGTGCAGCCCCGCCCTTGCGGCACAGATCGGCCAGCACTGTGGCCGTAAAGCTGACGGCCAGTTCCACATTGTCCAGATGCGCTGCGGTGGGCCGTTCCGGCTGCCATAAGTCCAGCAGGAGCAGCACCTCGCGGTTGCGGGGCTGCTCGAACTGGCGGACCAGCAGAGTGCCTCGCCGTGCCGAACTGCGCCAGTGTACCCAGCGAAGGCTATCGCCTTGGCGCCACTGTCGCAAACCGTAGAAGTCGCCTTCCATCCCGTGGCGCCGCTCGCGGCGCTGCGCGCCGGCAAAGGCTTCCTGCTGGCGACGATGCCACGCTTGCGTCAGACGGCCTAGTCGAGGCAAAACTGTGATCGTGGCATAGTCTTCCACAACTACGGTGCGGCAGATCAGCCCGAAGGGAAATCGCGTGGATATCCGCAGCGGCCCCAGCCTATACCGGCCCCGCTGCACCAGCCGGCCGCGGTAGTCGGCCTGACAGGTCTGGCCGGCCGGAACGCGGACGAACAGCACGCCGGGCTTGATGGGCTTGTCGCGGTTGTTGGCGCTTTCGAGCTGGATTTGGTCTTCCACCACTATTGCCCAGCCTCCCAACCGGCGCCGGCTGTTGGTCAGACTGAGCTTGATCACCAGCAGGTCGCCGGCGCAAATCGACTGGGGTGCTTTTCGCTCCACGCGCAGCCCGCGCAACGTCACCACCACTGCGCGCCAGTTGAACGCCAGCGGCCCCAGCAGCAAGCCGGCCACAACCAGCAGCAGGTTGATGTCGCGGATCATTGCCCCGCCGAAAACCAACCCCAGCACCAGCAGATAATAGAACCCCTCGCGGCAAATGCTGGTGTGCGCTGCAAAGGACGTTCTGGACTGGTTGTTCATGGCGGAAGAGCGACTCATTCGGGCACCGGCACCTCGTCGACCAGCCGGCTGATTAGCGCCTCGACGGCCTCGCGCTGATTGCCGTGCAAATATCCCTTGGGAACGACTCTGTGGGCAAGCACCGGCACAGCCAGCGACTTGACGTCGTCGGGCGTTACATAGTTGCGGCCGGCCAGCAAAGCCGCCGCCTGCGCCGCTCGATACAAGGCCAGCGCGCCGCGAGTGCTGATGCCCACGTGCAGTTCGTCGCAACGACGGGTAGCTTCTACAATGTCGAGCACATAAGCGTTGATCGACTCGTCGGTCGCGACCCGCCGTGCCGCCTCCTGTAGCGCCACGACCTGCGCACAGCTCAGCACCGGTTGCAGGCTGTCGACCGGCTCGCCCTCCCGGTGGCTGACCAGCACTTCCAGTTCCGCTGCCCGGTCGGGATAGCCCACTGAAATCCGCAGCAGAAAGCGGTCGAGCTGGCTTTCCGGCAACGGATAAGTGCCCTCGAACTCCACCGGGTTCTGCGTGGCGATGACCATGAACGGCTGCGGCAGCGGATGGGTTTGGCCGTCGACCGATACTTGCCGCTCGCTCATCGCCTCCAGCAGTGCGCTTTGCGTGCGCGGGGTGGCCCGATTGATCTCGTCGGCCAGCACGATGTTGGCGAAGATCGGACCCGGTTGAAAGCTGAGTTGATGCGTCTGGGGTGACAGTACGTTGCTGCCGGTGATGTCGCTGGGGAGCAGATCGGGCGTGAACTGAATACGCCGAAACTCGGCCGACAGGCTGCGCGCCAACGCTTTGCCTACCAGAGTTTTTCCCACCCCGGGCACATCTTCCAGCAATATGTGCTCCCCGGCCAGCAATGCCACTGCTGCCAGCCGAATGACCTCGGGCTTGCCCAAGACCACCGTGGCTATATTCGCGCACAGCGCTTCCAGCAGCCGCTGCGGCTCGCTGCCGCAGGGTTGCGCACTGGCGGATTGTGTTGTGCCCACGCCCTGCCGGTCGCCGTTTGGTTCCATGCGCTTAGTATCGGTTCTTAGCGGCGCCAGGGCAAGACCTGCCCACCGCACATCGGCCAGTCGTTGCAGCAGGGCATTATATGGCTATATTGTTGTTGCTGCACAATTGTTGTTGCTGCGCAGCGCGGTGTAGTTGGCGGGTACCGGGCGGTCTGCGTCGCGGTGACCCAGGATGCTACAGTTCAACCGGCGGCGTTTCGGTCATCACCCGTTTTTGGAGATCATCGCAATGGCATTGGTTTTCATAGCTCCGCGAAAGTACATCCAGGGGCCGGGCGTGCTGGCCGAGTGCGGCAACTATCTGAAGATGCTGGGCCACAGGCCGTTGCTGCTGTGGGACCAATGCGTCAGGGATATCTGCGCGGAGACGATCCTCCAGAGCATTCAAGGCGTCGGGCTGGAACCGGTCGAAGCGCTGTTTCAGGGCGAAGCCACCCACGCCGAACGGGCCCGGGTGACCGAAATCGCCCGCCAGCATCGGGCCGACATCTCCGTCGGCGTTGGCGGCGGAAAGATACTCGACGTGGCCAAGGCGGTTGCAGTCGATGCCGGGCTGAAGATGGTCACCTGCCCGACGATCGCCTCCAACGATTCGCCCACCAGCGCCGCCTCGGTCTGGTACGATGAGCAGCACAATTTCATCGGTTTCGACTGCTGGCCGTTCAACCCGGATATCGTGCTGGTCGATAGCCAGATCATCGCCAACGCGCCGGTGCGGGCCTTCGTAGCGGGGATGGGCGACGCTATGGCCACTTGGATCGAAGCTCATGCCGCCTACAAGACCCGCGCCGCCAATATCGCCGGTGGAACTCCCACCATGGCCGCCATGGCCCTGGCCCGGCTGTGCTACGAAACACTGCTGGAACACGGCGTGGAAGCCAAACGCTGCGTGGAACACAAGGCGCTGACTCCGGCGGTGGAAAAAGTGATCGAGGCCAACGTGCTGCTTTCCGGCTTGGGGTTCGAAAGCGGTGGCCTGGCCACCGCCCACATGGTCGCCAATCTGCTCTCCAACGTTCCCGAATGCAAACATCTGATGCACGGCGAAAAGGTGGGCTTCGGTATCATCACGCAATTGTGCCTGGACGACGAAGGCGATTGGGACGAAAAATTGATGGTCGTCGACTGGTTGATCGAAGTCGGCCTGCCGGTGACCTTCGCCGATCTGAGCCTGGAGGACGTCACCCGCGAAAAACTAACGCCAATCGGCGAGGGATGTGCCGCCCCGGGTTCGCTCAGCCATAACCACCCCTTCAAGGTTACAGCCCGCGCGGTGATCGACGCCATGATCGCCGCCGACGCACTGGGGCGCCATCGCAAAGGATTATGACGACCAGCCGCCACCGATCAGCGGCAAAGCTGGGCTGCCGGCCGGACAATCGACCGATGCCCTGGCAGTGGTTCCAGCTAAAGTTTGTCGGGAACAAGATGGTCGATTAAGATGTGTTTGTAAAAAAGTTCAGTGGTTGCCTGCCTAATTGTAACGGCCTGACACCGCGGTTGCGCTACACGGGGCCTTTCTGAAGATTATTGATTTCCTGCGCCACTTGCACACCTTTTTGTTTCTAGGCTCCAACAAGGCCTGTGTTTCCCACTACGGCCGATATTACTTCAATCGTTGCTCAAAGTCGTCCACCCGTTTATCAATCGGGGCACCTCGAGGAGTTCCCACCATGTACAGCTTCATTACGATCGTATTTTGCGTGTCAGTCGGGCGGGCGGCACCCGCCGCACAGCAGCCTGCGGCCCCGGTGCTGGAAGAGGCCGCAGTCCAGGGCTTGTACGAAGGCGTACTGACGCAAGACGGCAACGCCGAGAAGATCGAAGCCCGCCTAGTTGCCTGCGGAAAAGGAACCTACAAGCTATTTGTCCGCCAGCCACTAGAGGTCAAGCAGCAGCGGATCAAGGCGCAGCTTGATGGCAAAGCAGAAGGCGACTCGATCAGCTTCAGCGGCAAGACGCCAGCCGGGTCGTGGACTGCCGTTTACCGGCAGGGTGTGCTCAGCGGCGCCGGAACACTGGAAGGCTCCAGCAGCCAGGGAAAGTTCCAGCTGCGCCGCGTGGTGCGCAATTCGCCTACATTGGGCGCAAAGCCTCCGCAGGGGGCGCTAATCTTGCTGGACGGAAAGAACTTCGACGCCATGACCAAAGGCCGCCTGCGCGACGGCAGCGAGCAGCAGTGGAAGGTGGGCGAAGACGGCGGCGTGCTGATCCCCAAAGGCGGAATGCGCACCAAAGCGCAGTTCGCAGGCAGCTTCAAGCTGCACGTGGAGTTCAAGTGCCCGTTGCGCCCCGAGGCCACAGGCCAGGGCCGAGGCAACAGCGGCGTATATCTGCCCAACGGCGACGAGATTCAGGTTCTCGATTCCTTTGGCATGACCACTTACAAGGGGGGCGGCTGCGGCGGTCTGTACGCCTACAAAGACCCGGACGCCTTCGACCAGTTCTCGCTGGCCTCGGCGCCGCCGCTACAGTGGCAGACCTTCGACATCGAGTACCGTGTGCAGCAGAAAGACGGCAAGCCCGTCGGCAAACCGCGCGTCACCGTGTGGCACAACGGCATCAAGATTCACGACAACGTGGAGCTGAACCATCCGGCCAAAGTGGGCGGCATCTTCTTCCAAGACCACGGCAACCCGGTCGAGTACCGCAACATCTGGCTTCTGCCCCTGGACGGCCAGTAACGCTGCACGTCAGGACGCCCTGCCCCGATAAGCCTTCTCAGAGCCGGAAGCGCGATCGCGGTCGAACAACCAACATACAGCGGCCCGAGGCCAGTGCCGGCCAAGCCCAGTCAAGTTCGGCACGAGATTTGAATTGTCACCGGTGGTGCGCCAGGCGCAAAGCCCATGGCTGAGCACACCTTTCACCCAGCGGAAGAACAGATCGATCAGTCCGCAGAGACGGTACCACAGCACGGGAACTGAATCGCCTCGAACGAGACGAACTCTTCTTGGCCGCGATCGCGCGACCGAGGATGTAGCAGCGTTCGGCGGCAGCCCAGTGATGGACCGCGCCGTGCAACTGCCTGATGATCGGCAGGATCGGTTTCGGGTCGAACGGCAGTGGGCAGCCAAAACAGGCATATAACACATGCTGGCTCCGCGGCTGAAACAGACGGGTGCCCGCTGGCAAGTCAGCCGTGTCAACCGCATGGCCATCCTAAGCGCGATGCCATACAGCGACAACTGGCACGCCTACTGGCCCGCCTGACCGCCATAATCCGTTACTGCGTCCCAGAAGGGGGCAGCTTTACTGCGCCGCCTTCCCGTGCTAAATTTACTTCTCAGCATGATGCGTGGTCTGCGGCACGACCTTTTTACGGAGCGGTGCAGGCAAATCGTAATCTTGGAGCGATATGCCTGGATTGCCCGGTTTTGGCGCCCTGGTGGCAGGACAGCACCTTTGCTGCCATATTGGCCTTTGCGTAGCCGACTGTAGTAGCGCGCACCCTGCTGGTCGGGCTGCGTGCCGGACACAACGGTGAAAGTGGCATTCCAAAAATTGACTTCCTATGAAAATTGCCATTTGATAAAAGGAGTGTTGCACATATAGGCGGTACTACTGCCGAGTGCATGAGGCATTGAGCATAGGATAGTCTTTAATCACTTGGGCGGCGTAGCTCAGCCGGTTAGAGCAGCGGAATCATAATCCGTGTGTCGGGGGTTCGAGTCCCTCCGCCGCTAGTTGCTGCAAGTCCAACCGCCGTTGCAGCAAACCACAGTATGACAACCAGTTGCAACAACGCTGGTTGCCGCCAGATCGGCCGTCGGTTGTTGCAGCGTGCCTGTAGAAGACCCGGTGCTGGTGGACGCTTTGGTCGACGACCGGTCGACGCGAAGCTGCCCGGAAGCGGGCTTGTTGGCCGCTGGCTGTGCGAGTGTGCAATGGCGGCAAGGCCGGCGCCCGCCTTTGGTAGCACCAAGGCGCTAAGTTGCTATCGACATTTGCAAAACGTAGTGACCACCCGATGCAAGGTTTTTCCTAGTGTTGCGTGTGGCCACGTTTTGCGAAATTCGACAATTTGTGCATCTCGATTGTACGTGGAAAATCTGGGTGGGTCAGCTTTGGGGAGGAAGCTTACCCATATTTAGGTTCGCCGGAATCGTGGGTGCCAAAACCGAGCCGCCGCTGCCGCAAGGTCCCCGACAAGCCCTCTGCTCCCAATCTACCCATCTGACCTATCGCACAACTGCTGCCTACAAAATTGACGCACACACAATCTGTTGTTTCGCAATCGACCGTTATGGTTGCG
>Ga0209101_1000994_pt1 | contig 22289 bp, 19 predicted proteins | sample ConPoolayeCmetaG_FD_185481 | JGI IMG/M metagenome (GOLD analysis project Ga0209101, IMG submission 185481) | Hot spring microbial mat communities from California, USA to study Microbial Dark Matter (Phase II) - Cone Pool mat layer C metaG... ...
CTTCAGCGCGGGTGAGTTTGGGTTTGTCGGCGGTAGGTAGTTGGGTTTTTTCGTCTGATTGTTGGGCGCGTTTAGCGGCTCTGGCGGCGCGGGCGATGGCGAGGGCTTCGGCGCGGGTGAGTTTGGGTTTATCGGCAGGCATTTTTTCTGTTTTTTCACTTTGCTGCCGGGCGCGCTTAGTAGCTTTGACGGGCTCGCGGCTTTCGGCAACGGCGGGTTGTGCACCGGTTGCTGTTTTGGCCGAGCGTTTCTCTGCCTTTCCTGCGGCAACGTTTTGAGCGACTATGTTCAGATGCGCTACATGGTGTTGGCAGTGCCAAGCATACAGGGCGATGGCTTCCGGCAAAAAGATGATGCTATTTTGTTCTGGGTTGAAGTAGCCTTTCTCTAAGTCTTCCTCTGTCAACGACTCCAAAAGGGCAACCCAGCGGCGATGAAGGGCCGACAGAAGGCGCAAGGAGACTTTGACGGGCATGTCTAAAACGTCGGCCGTTTGTGCCCACAAGTCTTGTTCGTAAGGTTTTATTACCGGCGTGGGCTCTGTGAGAGCCATTTTCATCCGGATGAAGGCGTTCATGTGCGAATCTGCTAAATGGTGGACCACCTGTCTTACCGTCCATCCGCCGGGGCGATAGGAGTCGTCAAAGTGGTTCCGCCCTATTTTTCTGAGGCTTTTTTTTAAGTCATTTGGCAAGTGCTCGATGATGCTGATGTGTTCGCGGGTTTGCGCTAATGAATAAGTCTTTCCATACTCAAAACGGCCGATAGGATAGCGCAGCGCTTCTTTCTTGTCCATCTGTTCTAAATTATGAGTTGAAATAGGGTTACTTTCATAAGGTGTTTCCTCGATAGGGGCAGGTGTTGGTGCGGGCTCTCGAACTTCTGCCGGTTCGGTAGAAGTTTTAAAGAGTTTTCTTAGAACGGTCATAATTCTCATTATTGCAATGCGAATTGGACTGAAATGTTCAAAAGATGAAGTTGTTTATGTCGTTAGACAAAAAAGTCATCCATTTTCTCTACCCTGCGCCCTCTCACCGGGAGGTGCCTCGACGCATCGGCTCCCAAGAAGTTATACAGGGCCGTCTTAGTACACTTATCCTAACCGATTTTAAAGACAACCATATACCCATGTATCTACTTATTCGCTACGGAGAATAAACGGCACAAATATAAAAGAACAGTTGCTCTTACATAAATTTTTATTTTTTAAAATTTCGGATATGTTCGCAAGAGAGCAGGATCTCGACCGGCTGCCGACAATTGGGACTTAGTTCTACCCTACAAGAGCGGCAAAAATCACAGATGAAACTGTGTCCTATTTGCGATGAGTTTACACTTATAATAAGTTGGAAATCGGCGTTTTTTGTCTTCGTCTAAAAAAAGCGACGAGCACTATATGCAGCTATCGTGTGGCAGGGGCCGATGTCGTCGGTAGGTAGCCGGATGGCAAACGACGACAGGGCTCTCGGTTAGTCAGATAGAGGAGGCTCTGATATTTCAAGGAAATACACGGGATAACGGCTACTATCCCGGTCGGTAGTGAATATTCTCAATTGATGAGTTGGCATTGCGGTAAGGAGCGAGGTGTTTAAGATGCAGACAGGGTACGCATACTTTTTCGAGGAAAGAAGATGTTTTGCGCGCAAACCGGCCAAGGCGTTGCTGCAAAAGGTCGTCCGGGCGCTCTACGGCAATAGACATACCCGAGGTCTATTGCCATGCCGATATAAAATCGGTTGCGAATTTCCACTACCCATGCTGTCTATTTTTTCAGATGTTTGCAAGGGCATTTAAAAAACGATAAAAAGTCATGGGTTTTCAAAGGGTAACTACGGCAGAAAGTCTGGCTGAGAGGCTTCTCTTTGTGCGGCGCCTTTTAGACGATGTGCAGGCGTTCGAGTACATGTTGGAAAACGGATGGTTCGAGGAGGACCCTATCCGGATTGGTGCCGAGCAAGAGATGTGTTTGGTGCATAACAAGACCTACAAGCCGGCCACTATTAACGTAGAGGTGTTGTCCCGGCTAACGGATGCGCCGTGGTGTGTTACAGAACTGGCGAAGTTTAATTTGGAGACGAACTTGTCGCCCCGAGAGTTTACCGCCGATTGCCTGAGCCAATTGGAAGAGGAAAACCTAACTTATCTGGTTCGCATTCAGGAGGTTCTGAATGAGTTCGACGCTTCTATTGTATTGTGCGGAGTGCTGCCTACGCTGCGCAAGCACGATTTGGAGATGCACAATTTGACGCCGGTAGACCGCTACTATGCCCTTATGGCGGCCATACAGAAGAATTTGCTGGGCACGGCATTTGAACTGCGGATTGAGGGGGTAGATGAACTGCTGGTCAAGCACGAGTCCCCACTGTTAGAGGCGTGTAATACGAGTTTTCAGGTACACCTGCAGGTGTCGCCTAAGGATTTTGTCCGCATGTACAACATAGCCCAGACCTTGGCCGGGCCGACGGTGGCCGTTGCTGCCAATTCGCCTTTGGTGTTCGGCCGGCGACTATGGGCGGAGACGCGCATCGCGCTTTTTCAGCAGAGTTTAGACACGCGCACCACATCCGACCACCTTCGCGAGCGTCTGCCGCGGGTTAATTTTGGCTCGGGATGGCTGACCGGTGATATTACCGAGATCTACAAAGAAGACATCAGCCGTTTTCGCGTATTGCTGACGAGCAAAATGGAAGAAGACTCGCTACAGATGATTGCAGAGGGCAAAGTGCCCAAGCTACGCGCCCTGCAGATTCACAACTCTACCGTGTACCGCTGGAATCGGCCCTGCTATGGGATTTCGCCCAACGGTAAGCCGCACTTGCGCATCGAAAACCGCGTGATGCCGGCCGGCCCTACGGTGGTAGATTCTACGGCTAACGCGGCTTTTTGGCTGGGCGCCATGGTTGGTATGAGCCTGCACTATCCCGACATCACCCGCGAGCTCTCGTTTGACGATGTACGCGATAACTTTATCAAGGCGGCCAAATTTGGCATAGACAGTACCTTCAACTGGATTGGCGACCGGAAGATCCCTGCCCCGGAATTGGTATTGAAAGAGCTGCTGCCGCTGGCAAAAGAAGGGCTTAAGCACCGCAAGGTGAACAACGGCGACATTCAGAAGTATTTGGGTATCATCGAGGCCCGGGTAAAGGCACACACAACAGGGGCCCGCTGGGCTTTGCGCTCCTACACGGCGCTGAAAAACCAGGTTACCAACGATGAGGCCGTATCTTGTCTTACTGCGGCCATGATCAAAAACCAGCAAAAAAATCAGCCCGTACACACCTGGAAAGAAACCACAGTGAACGACCTGATGAACTGGCACCCCTCCAGATTAAAGGTAGAGGAATTCATGTCTACCGATTTATTCACCGTGCAGCCTGACGATCTCATCGAGCTGGTTGCGGAAATCATGAACTGGCGCCGCATCCGCTACATGCCGGTGGAGAACGCGAAGGGGGAGTTAGTAGGGTTGGTCTCCTCGCGCATGTTGCTGCGCCACTTTGCGCGCGGCGGGCGCCTCAAACGCAACGAATTGACCACCGTTAGGGAGATTATGGTAGAAAAGCCCATCACGGCAATGCCGGAAACCACCATTTTGGACGCCATGAAGCTGATGCAGCATCATCGCATCGGCTGCTTGCCGGTAGTAAAGGGAAAAGAGCTGGTGGGCATTATCACGGAAATGGACTTTCTGCGCATCACGGCCCGACTGATGGAGCGCGTGGAGGGATGATGCCGGTCCGGCACTGCACCTTGTCTCTTTTTAAAAGTCCTCGTGGCGTCATGGAAGCTTATCACGACTTACTGCGGTATATCTTGCAAAACGGGGTGCGAAAGAGCGACCGCACCGGTACGGGTACGCTCAGCGTGTTTGGCTACCAGATGCGCTTCGACCTGAGAGAGGGTTTCCCCTTGGTGACCACTAAGCGCGTGCACCTGAAGAGCGTTATTCACGAGTTGTTGTGGTTTCTCAAAGGAGACACAAATGTTCGCTACTTGCAGGAGAACGGAGTAACTATTTGGGACGAGTGGGCCGATGCAGAGGGTAATTTGGGGCCGGTGTACGGTAAGCAGTGGCGTTCTTGGCAATGCCCGGATGGGCGCGTGATAGACCAGATTAGCCAGGCCGTACACCTGCTGAAGACAGACCCCAATAGCCGGCGTATCGTCGTGTCGGCATGGAATGTGGCCGACTTGCCTCAGATGGCATTGGCTCCTTGTCATTGTTTGTTTCAGTTTTATGTAGCCGACGGACGGCTGTCGTGCCAGCTGTACCAGCGCAGCGCCGATGTGTTCTTGGGAGTGCCTTTTAATACCGCTTCTTATGCCCTTTTGACCCTTATGATGGCCCAGGTGTGCGACTTAGAGCCGGGTGAACTCATCCACACCTTTGGCGATGTGCATATTTACCTCAACCACATAGAGCAAGTAAAGCTGCAATTATCCCGCAAGCCGCGTCCTCTGCCGACTATGCGGCTCAATCCTGCAGTAAAAGACCTATTTGCATTCCAATACGGCGACTTTGAGCTACGGCATTATGACCCTTGGCCGGCCATTAAGGCGCCGGTGGCGATTTGAGCGGTCTATATCTGGGTGAAATACCGAAAGTCGTGGCCGTATTCGATTCGGCGCAGCACTTCGTAAAGAAGCCTGATGAGGTTGTTGACGTCGTCTTTGTGGGCCATTTCCACCGTGGTATGCATGTAACGCAGCGGCAGCGAAATAAGGGCGGAGGGTACGCCGCCGTTAGAGTACGCGAAGGCATCGGTGTCGGTTCCGGTAGAGCGTGAGGCGGCTTCGCGCTGGAAGGGAATGTCGCAAGTTTCGGCCGTTTGGACGATGAGGTCGAGGAGCCGATTGTGCACGGCCGGAGCATACGTGAGGGTCGGCCCGTAGCCACACCGTATGTCGCCGTGCTTCTTCATGCTGATCATCGGCGTATGGGTGTCGTGAGTGACATCGGTGACGATGGCGACATGAGGTTTTATCGTGTCGGCCACCATCTCGGCGCCGCGCAGGCCCACTTCCTCTTGCACGGAGTTGACAACATATAAGGTGTAGGGCAGGTGAACATCGTTTTCCTTGAGCAAGCGGGCGACCTGGGCGATACAAAAGCCGCCGATGCGGTTGTCCAAGGCACGGCCACAATAATAGCGGTTGTTGATGATGGTAAAGGAGTCCTGGAAGGTTACGACGCATCCGACATGGATGCCCATCTTGAGCACCTCCTCGCGGTCTTTTGCGCCGATATCTACGGTGAGGTTGTCGAGCGCAGGTGTCAGGTTGGCGTCTTTGTCGGTTCGGGTGTGGATGGCCGGCCAACCAAACATGCCCTCTACGCGCTCGCCGTTGCGCAAATGGACGTATACGCGCATCGACGGCGCGATGACGTGATCGCTGCCGCCGTTGCGGATGACGTGTAAAAAGCCGTCCTCGGTGATGTAATTGACAAACCAAGAGATTTCATCGGCATGTCCTTCAATAACGACCCGATAGTCGGTACCGGGGTTGATGACGCCATAGGCCGTTCCATAGCTATCTACATGCCACTCATCAATGTAAGGCTTCAGATACTGCAACCACAATTTCTGCCCGGCAGCTTCATGGCCGGTAGGGCTGGCGTTGTCTAAGTATCGGCGCAAAAAAGCTTCGGACTCCGGTGTGATAACAGACATGAGTGGAAATTCGTTGAGCGATTAGTTAGGCATACAAAGCCCCCCACCCGTCAGGGTTTTGGCGCCATTGTTCTAACAGATGAAGGTCTTGTTCATCTATGTAGCCGGCGCTTATGGCCTCGCGCAGTAAGGCAGGGTAGTCGGTAAGCGTCTGAAGGGGAATACCTTTGGCCATAAAAGCGGTAGTGGCTTTTTCTAAGCCGTATTGAAAAATGGCCAGCACTCCCACAACGGTGCAACCGGCTTCTTGAAGGACTTCTGCGGCGGACAAGCTGCTGCTGCCCGTGCTGACGAGGTCTTCTATGAGCAGCACGCGCTGGCCGGGCTGCAGGACGCCCTCGATACGGTTGCGGAGCCCATGCGCTTTGGCTTGGCTGCGCACGTAGGCGAAGGGCAACCGGAGCGCATCTGCCAACAACACTGCCGGCGCTATGCCTGCTGTGGCGACCCCCGCTATCGCATCAAACGGAGCAAACTCTTTCGCGCGCTCGCGCAAAGCCTCTTTCAGGAAGTCGCGCACCTGGGGGTAGGAAAATGCTATGCGGTTGTCGCAGTAAATAGGGGAGAGCAGTCCGGATGCCCAGGTGAAGGGATCGTGTGGGCGCAGCTGCACGGCTCCACTGGCCAAAAGACGGCGGGCTACGTCGGCACAAAGGGGCATTGGGCGCAAATGTTCGGATTCAGACAAAAGAGAACGCTGTTGGTGAAGCCGCATAAAGGAGCCGTTGCTCGGAAATGCTGTTTCTTTGAGCGCAAAAGGAGGGTCATGGGCGTCGAGCAAAGGTACAAAGTCTATTTAAACGACACGGCCATTTTTCTGGGCACGCCCCAGAGCATCGCCTCTACAGGGCTGGTGCCGGGCACAGATGTCTGTTTGGTGCCCTATTTAGGCGAGAAGAAGCAGATCGAGCACTATGTAGACGAGCTGGAGGGGGGCGTATCGATGAAAGTACTCGCATTTCACGGCGAAAACCTCGAACAACTCTGGGCCGACTTTCAGGGGTGTTTTTCGCCGGTGGAGGCAGCCGGTGGGCTGGTTACTCGTGCCGACGGGCGGCTGCTGGTGATGCTCAGGCGCGGCCGTTGGGATTTGCCAAAGGGCAAGATAGACGCCGGCGAAAGCCCGCCACAGGCCGCCTTGCGCGAAGTGCAGGAAGAGACCGGGTTGAAGATCGTTCACTTGGGCCCATTTGTGGGCCACACGTGGCATCTGTATCGGCAGGCATCGACGCGCTTTTTGAAGTGCACGTGGTGGTTTCGCATGTCCACTCCGGACATACACACAACGCCGCAGCGCGAAGAGGATATTGAGGAAATTCGGTGGGTAGCCCCCTTAGATTGGCTTGCCGAACGCCCTAATGTCTACCCGAATATCCGGGAGATTATTCTCCAAGTTTTTGCCCGATAAGGGGTTCTGTCTACTTTTGTCCTCCATAGTCATCTGTCATGAATAAGCTGGGGTTGATCATTCGCCGCGAATACCTTACGCGCGTCCGAAAAAAATCTTTCATCATCGGTACGCTATTAGCACCGGTGGGGTTACTGGTTTATTTCTTAGTCATTGTTTATTTGACCAAGTACGAGGACGGCGGTGAATTGCGCGTGGCGGTGTTAGACGAGGCCGGCATGTTAGGCGTGTTGCCCGACGACCGCGGGGTGCGCTACTATGTAATGCCGGACAAGAGCCTGGAAGAACTGAAAAAGGCGGTGCGAGAGGGTACTTATCACGGCGTGTTGCGCGTACCCTCTCTTCGATCGCTTCAGCAGAAGAGCCTGACCGTTTATTACTACACCGACGGCAAGTTGGCGCCGGAGAAAAATCAGTTGATTCAGCGGCGCCTGGCACAAAAGGTGCGCGATTTCAAGATAGACTCCCTCAGGTTGGACCGCACCTATTTGGAGAATTTGGAGACGGAGATTGCCATTGACCCGGAGAGCATTACCGAATCGGAAAAAGATGAGAGCAAGTACACGGCGGGTGTAGGGTTAATTATCGGGATCGGTATGGCCTTCGTCATGTTTTTTATGGTTATGATGTACGGCCAGATGGTGATGCGCTCGGTGATGGAGGAGAAGACCAACCGCATCGTTGAGGTGATGATGTCCAGCATACGGCCCTTTGAGTTGATGTTGGGGAAGATTATCGGGGCAGGAGCGGTTGGGCTGACCCAGGTGTTGGCCTGGCTGGTATTAGGTGGGGCGGTGATGTTGCTGGTGCCGTTGTTGGTCGATGTGGACCCTCAGGCCATGCAGTCGCCCGTAGGAGCGAGCGCCGCTGCGGCGATAGACCCCGAGGAGGTGCAAGCAGAGACGTTTCGCCTGCTACAGGAGCTCGGCAAACAGGACTGGCCTCTTCTCGTTGGCGCTTTTGTTGTCTTCTTCCTGTGTGGTTATTTCATATACGCCTCGCTTTTTGCCGCCATTGGTTCTGCTATGAGCGACGACTACGGAGAGGGGCAGGCGCTGGTATTGCCGGTGACGATACCGATTATTCTGGCGTTTTACATCGTGGCTTTTGTGGGCATTCGCAGTCCCGACAGCAGCCTAATGGTGTTTGCGTCGCTGTTTCCGCTGTTTTCGCCCATCGTCATGCCGTTTCGCATGGTCTTTAGCCCTCCGTTTTGGCAGGTTGCCTTGTCGTTGCTGTTGGTGGTGGGCTCCTCCTTCTTCTTCGTGTGGATGGCCGGACGCATTTACCGAGTGGGCATTTTGTTGTACGGCAAAAAGGTGACCCTCAAAGAGTTAGGCAAGTGGTTGTTCTATCGATAGTGTTCACGCAGGGCGTGCAGCACGATTTCGACGAGGTCGGTTACCGGCCGGTCTTGCATCAATCGGAGGATAGGCCGGCCTTCTTGAGTGGACAGCCACGCTTCCTCCGCTGCGCGGCTGCGCAAGCGCTGCGGAGGGGCGGTGTCGTACTGCTCGGCCCAGGAGAGAAATTTGTCGAACACGGCGCTCAGGTCGCCACCCGGGGCCAGGCGCGCCGGGCCGTAACGGGCCACCTCGCGCTGCCGGATGCGCTCCAGCCGCACCTTCGGGGGCAACCAGCGGTAAACGATTAGGTCGAAGCGCTCTACAAGCGCCTCACCCCAGCCCAGTAAGGCTCCTGCTACAAGGTAAGCGTCCTGGGCGTCGAGGTCCGCTTGCAGCAGTTGCAGCCGATGCTGTGCATTGCGCTTGCGGCGATAAGGCAAAGGGTCGTCTGTGAACCAGCAGTAATCGTCCGTATCGTAAAAGGGTGCACCCAGCCGGGCGGCTAATGCCTTGCCCAAAGTGGTCACGCCTGAGCCCGGTGCGCCGAAAACCCATACCCTTCGCCCCTGCATGCACCAAGAAGGCTTGCCTTACTGAGGTGGGTTTCGCCGGCCAATGAGGGCCGCTATCAGTGCAGCCAGAGCTCCGAAAAGCAGCGCTGCTATCGTGCCGGCCTGAAGCGTATACCCCAGTTGGTTCAACTTATCGAAATCCGCCACCGCTTTTTCCAGCTGCTCGGCGGGAATGCTCTGGCCCCACGTTTCGGCAAACTGTTCTTTCATCTGCGCGATGTAGTCGGGGTCGATGAAATTTACCAACACATAAGACCAAAAGCCGGATAGGAAAATACCTACGGCGGCAGTGGCAAAGCCTATCAAGAAGGCGCGCCCCAGCCTGATGTACCCGCCCTCGGTGTCGCGATGGTGCCGAATGGTCATCAGCGCTATGCCCGTGCTAATGGCTACGGTTACCAAGAAGTTGACGGCTCCGGCACCGACAGACATGATGTTGAATTCGAGCAAATAGGTTAGCGCCGAGTAGGCAATGAGCGCCAAGGCCAAGATGCCGGCCTGCTGCAGGATGATCTTCCCATTTAAGGGGGCGCGCGTCTGCGTGAGTTGAGGAGTGTTATCCATGGCGAAGTAGATTGACGGTGTTTTCTGTATAATGCGGCTCAAGGTACTCGAAAAGGTGTTCACCCTCGGTTAAAATCGACCGCAGTGTGCTCTTTTCAGACGAAGGCGCGGAGGGCTTCCGATGGCACGGCGGTGCTATTGAACGCGGATCTCTACGCGGCGATTCTGCGCTTGTTGCGCCTCGCTGGCCGATGGGCTGGGGTAGAGCATTTCCGTGTTGCCGTATCCCTTGTAACGCATGCGCTCCGGGGAGATGCCGTTTTGCAACAGGTAGTCGTATACCAGCTTGGCGCGGTTGACGGAGAGGTTCCACTCCCACTCGTCCAGCTGATGAGGAGCCTTTAGCGGGTTGTTGATGTGGCCGGCAATTTCAATACGCGCTTGGGGATTGAGTTGCATGAAACGCAGTACATTGACCAGTTCGCCTTCCGACTCGGGCAATAGAACGGCCTGGTTGCCGTAAAAAAGGAGGTTTTGCAGCGTCATCTTTTCTCCCGAGAGGGCCGGCTGTAGCGGGATTTCTAAAGAAGGCTCGCCCGCACCGACCAAATGAGTGGTGGCGTTGAAGAAATATCCCGGGGCAAAGACCTCCACCTGGACGACAGAATCCTTAGGTAGCAGAGTACGGAAGGAGCCGTCTCGGCCGGTTTGTAGCGAGTCGCGCCAGGTGCTCAGCGAAACGAACACGGTAGCCTTTATGGGGGCGCCGGTTTTCCGGTCGATTACCCTTCCCGACAGCGTGTCCGTGGGTAGTGGAGCAACCAGTCGGATTTCTGCGCGACGGTTGCGCCGACGGCCTTCTTCGGTAGCGTTCTCCGCTACCGGATATTGCTCTCCTAACCCGCGGATTTGTAGCGCCTGAGGCGGCACTCCCAGGCGCTGCAGCTCGTGGGCCACCGCTTGGGCGCGGCGTTGAGATAGGCGGCGGTTGCCGAGGAGGGTGCCTATGGAGTCGGTATGCCCTTCAATACGGAAATAGGCTCCCGGCGAGGCATCCCTCCAGTGCGCAGCGGCTTCTTGCAACGTCTGTTGCCCTTCGAGAGAGAGCGTCCAGCGGTTGAAGTCGAAGAGGACTTCGCCTCTGTACAGGCTCCTACAGGGCGCAAGGGCGTTCTGAGCGAGCACTATAGCGGGCAACAGTGCCCATACGAAGAGCAAATTACGGCTTAGCATGGCAGTGGATTTTCGTTTCTGTCATAAAGGTACAAAAAAGGTAGGCTTTGCTGCCTACCCTTTGCTAAGCCCGTACTTATCGCATGGCTCTGACGTAGTCTAAAACGGGGTCTCGTCCGTCGCGGAAAGCGTGGAAAGGTATCTCTAAAGGCAGATGTACCGGTAGCTCATCGGGGTCGTCGGGCAACGCCTGTACGGGGCGGGTGCCGTAGAAAACTTGCAAGCGGCTGTTGGGCAACATCAGGAAGTCGGGGTCGCCGAAATGGTTGGGCCGTTGGCCGGGTGGTTCTCCGATGAGCGTGGCACGGGTGCGCTGCAGGAAGGCGGCGGCGATCTCTACGGCGGCGCCGGCGGAATAGCGGTTGACGGCCACATACAGGCGGTTGGGACGGTTGACGGAAGGACGGGCCGCCAGCTGCTCTACGAGCCGCAGGCCGTCGTGAGGATAGCCGGCGTTGTTAAAACGCAGGTCGAAGAAGAGGCGTGCCGCCGGGTGGTGGTCCAGCAAGGCCAACAGCGAGTCTTGCACGGGCCCAAAAGGCGGCAGCTGGGCAGCGCCAAGGCTGTCGCCGGCGGCCAAGGCCATTTCTCGGCTAAAGCAGGCGTTGTATTGGACGTATACGATTTGCTCGCCGGCCAACCAGTGAAGGCTGAAGACCTGCTTGTAAGGGTCCCAGCGCAGGTCCGGCTCCTTGGGCACAAACTGCAGCGGTTGCGTTCCGGTCTTGTCGTTGCGAAAATCCAGCGGATGCACGTACAGTCCGAAAGGTTGGCCGCCCTCGTCCTCCAACAGCAGGGCCAGCGTGTCGCCCTGCCCGGCACCGGCCATTTCGACGGCTTTCGGAAAGCGCATCCACATGGGACCGTCGCGCCGCAGGGTCTCGGCGTTCTCCTGGGCGAACAACTGCCCTATCCGCTGCATAAAGGCCTCCGGCGACAGGCCGTTGATGCTGAGCACGCGCTTGCCCAGGGCCGGTGCGAACCGCCTGACCGTTCCGCTGACGTATAGCCCGTCGTCGTACCAGCCCAGGCCTATAGGAATAACCTTTCCCGATTGCTGAAACAAGGGCGACAGCTCGATACGCGTGTTGGCGTCGCGGCATTTAGCCAAAACGGCCTGAAGGGATAGCGCTATCTCTAGATCGCTCTTGCCGTCCAATTGGGCCGAGACAATATCTAAGTCTCGCTCGAAAGCCTCGCGGCTGTGGTAGCGGAAAAGATTGGGATGGCGCCCAGGCAGCTCGCGGCGCAAGAGATCGATGTCGGCCCTCCAGCGGGCAGTCGCTTGCTGCGCATCGAGCAAAAAGGGTGTCCACAGCAAAAACAGAACAGAGAACACCAGGGGATTCATCGCCGACCTCCTTAATTTTTCTTCAAAAAGCGCCGCAAAACTACGCCTCTGTCCGCAGCTTTACCTCATAAGCGGTGGCACGTGGGCGTTTTTGTCCTTTTTTAAGGCGCTTTGACTGCTTGTGCGTAGAAAATCCGGTCGCTACCGCGCAAGGTCAGCCTGTAGAAGCCGGGAGGCCAATGGCTGCACGAAAGTCGAGTGCGGTTGTGCACCACCTCCAATAAGCGCCCGGAAACGTCGTAAACGTCTACGGTGAACGATTCTCCCATGTACTGAGGCAAAAGGTCTATTTGTATCCAATCTACGGCGGGGACGGGATACACTCGGACCCGCTCGATGCCGGCCGGCAGGCGGGTAGATACCGTGCGATATTCAAATGCCCCTACGTTGGTGGAATCGCTCCGGCGCGGCAAGTCGAAGTAATCGTAAGGGGGCATCTTGGACAATGCAGGTGTCATCCACAGGAATGCAGCATTCGATATAATCGTATCGCCGTACGGAACAATTCGGTGCAAAGAGGTGTCGCCTAACAGCGACAGCCGGAAGGGCATAGAAAAACGCTCTATGTTGTCGGGCGAAACATGGGGGCTTATGGGCATTCGACTCCACAGATTCCGCTCCAGCCGGTAGTCCTTGGGAATACCCGGATGTACACTCTCTGCAAGAGGCGCAATGGAGTCGGGGTGAAAGGCAAAGAGATTGTGTGCGATGCGCACGTTTCTCAAGCCGGAAAAAGAGAGTACCCCTTTGTCCGGGAAATACACGTTAACGGCGGCCCCCTTCTGTTTGGGATTGGGCTTGCCCATGATTTCTACGAAGGTGTTGTGCCAAAAGAACACGTTCCTCAAACAGTTTTCCCCCCAAACGCTTAAGTTCCCTTGCCACAGGTCAATAAAGCGCCCGACCTTTTGCACGAAGTTGTTGAAAATGTAGACGCTGTCTACGTTAGAGAAGGCTTCGTCTGGCGAGGAGCACCTCGTGGTGCAACCTTCGTATCGGGGCAGGTTGCCGCGAATGCAGGCTCCTTCGTTTGCCAGGAGAAAGGCGCTGCCGGACCACTCGACGGTCGTGTCCTTGGGGCAGGTGAGCCAATATCGCGTACCCAAGGCGGAGTTGTTGTACAAGTAGTTTTGGTAGACGAGCAGGCGGGCAGAGTTGTCGCAATAGAACTGCAAGGGGTTGTCGTGAAGGATGTTGCGGTATGCCCGGCCGTATAGCGTGTTGTGGAAGTTCAGGCCTTCCCCTCGCGTATAGGCGACCTCGCAGTGATGGATGGTGGCGTGGGTACAGCCGAGAAATTTGATGCCGCTGGGCCACTGACACTGAGGCGGTAATTGCTCCTCTCCCGGTCGGGCAGAGTAGCGCGCGGCGCTGTATCGGACCTCAATGCGATCGGCCCGCTCGAGCAGCATACCGAAGTTCCCGACGCTATCTACCTCGACATTTTCAATGATCACATCCGAGACGCGATAAGGGTCGTTTTGTATAAACACCCCGTTCAGGTTTCCGTACTTAAAGCGGATATTACGGACGAAGATATGGCTTCCGCGCAGGTGTAGGAGATGACCGATGGCGAAGTCATTGTCGGCGGGCCCCTGAATAACCACATCGTCTATTCCCTCTACGCTGACATTTTTGGTGGCGCCGCTGCTGTTTCGCCATTCACCTTCGCTTTGCTGAAAGCCGGAAGAGGTGTAGTACACGCCGGGGTGCAAACGCACCAGGCCGTAGGCAGGTAGTCCCGGCCCTTTGAAAGGCAACAGCTCCAAGGCCTTGGTGAAGGAGCGAACCGGCTTGTTGTAGGTGCCCGGATTGCCGTCGTCGCCGTTAGGAGCCATGTATACCGTATCGGTGATGACAAATGACGCGGTGTTTACCTCAGGCACGTAGACGATGAGCTGCGCCTCCAGCCGTACAATCGGCGCCAAGAGGGCAAGGAATAGGCGGCAGTAAAGCATGGGGAAAAGACTTTTAAGGCGAACCAAGCAAACGCCCGCTCGAACGCACACGGCTAAGGTATGGACCCGGTGAAAAGCGTTGCGATTGCGCCGGAAAATTTTTATTTGCAGGAGGCTGAAAAAACGAAATGGCTACTTTTGGCACTCGGTAGAGAAGGAGCACTGGCGGCAATGCTCTGTGCCTGTCGCTTTTTTAGAAAAACGGCCCGTCATGAAGGACATTCGGATCATTCGCAACAAGGAACTGAGCATTGGCGAAGCGTTGCTGCCCGTCCTGGTGCTCATCGTGTTGTTGGCTTACAATGTATTCGTCTTTGGAGACGACTCGCTAAGCGGCTCTAATCAGTTCATTTTGCTCATCGGTGCGGCCGTAGCGGCCGCAGTGGGTTTTCTCAACCGCGTGAGTTATTCCCAGATGGTGCGGGAGGTGGCCCACAATTTCCAGTCCACGGCCGAGGCCATCCTCATCCTGCTCATGGTCGGCGCCCTGGCCGGCACATGGATGGTGAGCGGCATCATTCCGACGCTAATTTACGGAGGGATTCAGTTGCTGCATCCGTCGGTCTTCCTGCCCGTTACGGTGTTGGTCTGCTCGGTCGTCTCCTTAGCTACAGGCAGCTCTTGGACGACGTCGGCCACGGTAGGCATTGCCCTTATCGGCATCGGCAAAGCCTTAGGTGTGCCGGAGGGTATGGTTGCCGGTGCGGTGATTTCCGGCGCCTACTTCGGCGACAAGATGTCTCCGCTTTCCGACACTACTAACTTGGCCTCTGCCATGGCGGGCAGCGACCTGTTCGAGCACATCCGATACATGATGCTGACGACCGTGCCGACATATTTGGTCGCACTGACGGCCTTTGTTATTTTAGGGATAAACTACCGACCGGAGGGAGTAGCGGATGCCTCTACCTTGCTCAAGGCCATAGATTCGGCCTTTTACGTCACTCCTTGGCTGTTGCTTGTGCCTTTAGTGGTCATCGGCTTAATTGCCTTTCGCACGCGCCCGCTCATTGCGCTGCTGGCCGGCACGTTGTTGGGCGGCCTGTTTGCCGTGCTTTTTCAACCCGGCGTTGTGGCCAAGATAGCCGGTGCCGACACCTTAACCTTTGAGGCGGCCTATCGGGGCGTGATGAATGCCATGACGGTAAGCACGGCGGTGGAAACCGACAATTCGGCGCTCAACGATTTGTTTTCGGCTAAAGGAATGGGCGGCATGTTGCCCACCGTTTGGCTGACGCTGTGCGCCCTCACCTTCGGCGGCGTCATGGAAGCCATCGGGGCCTTAGCCTGTATCAGCGGTGCCTTGCTGCGGCTGGCCCACTCGTTTTTTGGTCTGTTCGCCAGCACGGTGGCCAGCTGCCTGGCGCTTAATCTCACGGCTTCCGACCAATACCTCGCCATCGTGGTGCCCGGTAAAATGTTTTCCAAAGCTTACGCCAAGCGCGACTTAGCCCCCGTGAACCTCAGCCGAACGCTTGAAGACGCCGGCACGGTTACTTCGGTGCTTGTGCCGTGGAATACCTGTGGCGCTTACCAGTCTCGTGTACTGGGAGTAGAAACCTGGCACTATTTGCCCTACGCGGTGTTTAATTACGTCAGCCCTCTTATGACTTTGCTTTTTGCAGCGCTTCGACTGAAGATCAAGCAGCTGGTGAAAGAAGAGGCGCCGTCTGTTGAGGAACCTTAGCCGCCAAGAGACGCAGCGCTTGACCTTCGTAGTGCGGGCGAAATGGGCTCGGCAACCTCTCGTGGGTGTCTCGGGGCAATATCCCTTTTACCCCTATCGGTGCATTACAAGCGATGCCCGTCCTCATTTGTAGGAGGAGCGGCGCCACAGAGCGCTCCACCGAGGCCAAAACCTGCCTGTGCGGTGCCGGTAGCGTTCGTACTCCGGATAGCGCTGCAATAGCAAGCGCTCCTCATAGCGCGACTTGGTCCAGAAGAGCATCCACAGGGCGACAAATAGCACCAGCCGCCAGCCGCTTTGCGAAAAGAGGCCCCAACCCAGGGCGATGAGCAGCACTGCAGAATATATCGGGTGGCGTACCCGGCGATAAAGCCCCTGTGCCACCAGCCGACCGCCGGCTTTGGGCGTGGGGAAAGGCGTTAGGTTTCGCCCCAGTGCCTTAAATGCCCAGGCCAACGCTCCAACACCGGCGAGGGCCAACACCAACCCGAGATATCGCAGCGCTTCGGGCAAGGTCAGCCGCCAGGCTTCTGGGGAGGCCAGATAGGCGCCCATGAGCAGAAACTGGACGACGACAAACAGCACATCGCGCCGGGGCAGGGCGGTTGCCTGCACCGGCTGCCCGGCGGGCTCACCGACGTGCTTGCCGCCCGTCCAGCCGTGGGCGCCCAAGTGTTGCCGGGCGGTTTGCAGGGCAGGAGCCTCCAGTGGCGTGCCCATGCTGTCGTTCCAGCGGTTGAGAAAGCCAAACAGGGCCACCACGGCCAGAATTTCCACTATTTCACCCTCATCCCAGTGGCGGCGCAAGTTTTGCTCGATAGTTTCATCTACGGCATTGGGCACTATTGCTGCGGCCCAAGCAAAATCCAAAGCGGCGCGCTCGGCCTCGCTAAAGGCCGGATGGGTGCGGTATTCCCAGATGTGGGCGAGTTGTTCCGGCGGCGCCTGGTAGCGCTCGGCCGCCCGAATGGTGTGGGCCTGGCAGTATTGACAGCCGGCGGCGTGGCTGGCCATGTAGCCGATGAGGCGCTTTAGGGCGCTCGACACCCGCCCTTCGTTGGTCATCACCGCTCGGTTGAGCGCGATAAAGGCTTTGGCGATGGCCGGCCGTCGCTGCATGGTCAGGACGCTGTTGGGACAGAAACCGAGCGTTTCGCCGAAAAAGGCGGCCATCTGGGCCACTTCGGCATCGTATTCGGGCGGCAAAGGAGACAACAATGGTGGCATAGGCGAAGTGTGGTTTTGGGCGTACAGCCGTATATTCGACCAAAAATACGCCTGCTTATGCCTGTTTTTTACACAACGGTTCGGCAAGAGGCAGACATCGCGCAAATTTTAGCGCTACAGGCCTGCAATCTGCCCTCTGTGTTGAGTGCCGAACAGGCCCGCATCCAGGGCTTCGTTACGGTGCAACACGACCCCGAGGTACTGCGCCGCATGAACGCCGCCTTTCCTTCGGTCATCGCCAAAGACGGCGAAACCTTGGCCGGTTACTGTTTGGTGATGTTGCCCGCCTTCGCTCCAGAGGTGCCCATTTTGGCCCCTCTTTTCGAGCGCCTCGAAGAGCTCATCTGGCGCGGCCGCCCGTTGAAGCAGGGCGGCTGGTTTGTCATGGGGCAAGTATGCGTGGCGGAGGCTTATCGAGGGCAAGGCGTTTTCGACGGTCTGTATCGCCATTTGGCCGACGTGTGTAGCCCTCATTTCGACTTCGTGGTCACGGAAGTAGCCGAGCGCAACACGCGCTCGCTGCGCGCTCACGAGCGCGTAGGATTCGAGACCTTTCATCGCTACGACGACCCTATTACCGGAGAGCACTGGCACGTCATCGCGTGGGATTTTGGCCGTTGAACGCGGTGCTTGCCTTAGCGCGGAGAGCTGTTGTCGCTCGGCTTCCGTACCCAGAAATTGTCTATCAAAAACCCGTCTTCCTCCGGATGTGCTACCAAGGTTCGGCTGCCCTTAGGCCAAAGCATGACCTCGTCTACGATGGTGGATTTGTCGCTGTAGATGGCTACAGACAGTGTGCTTTGTGAGGGCAGGTAGATTTCCTTTTCGACGCGAAACCAATAGCGCCCTTGTACGTCGTTGCTTTTTCGGCTTTCTATGTTCTCGCTCCAGATTTCGCTGCCGGAGGCGTCGCGCACCCTGAGCCGCCAGAGACCGGCGTTTTGGCGGCGGGCGTCGGCGTAGCTCCAAGCAGAGAAGACGATGGTCGTATCTCGGTCGAAGGGAGAAGAAAAACGGTAGATCTCCTCCTCGCCGCGAGCGCACCGGCGGCTGCCTTTTCCGTAAAAAGCCACGGCAGAACCGGTCTCATCAAAAGAAAGGTGTACCAGAGGCTCCTGCCGGTACCCGGCGGTATACAGCCGTCGGGCGGCTTCAAGGGCCGGACTTTGGGCCAGGGCGGCCAGGCGAAGCCGATAAAGAGTATAGCGCGGCGTTTCGGCCAAGGGCTCGGCTATCTCCTTCAGATATTGCTCTCCCGTTTGCAGCACTTGTTCACCCGGAGCAACCAGTAGGAGTAAATCCTTTGGGTTCGGAAATCTCCGGCACAGCTCCCGTTCCACCAGCGGATGGGCAAACATCTGCACGCGCTCCATGGCGTGGCGGGTGCCGAGGCGCGACAGCACGGGATTTACCAAAGGCAGCCCCGTAGCCAGCGACAGCCGCATGCCCCAAAAAAAAGGCTCAAAAGGAATGTCCGGAGCTATCTTGTCGGACCATACTGCAAAGCGCGGCACGGCCAGGATGGCCTGAAAATCGGAAGGAAAAATACGGCTTTCGTGCAGCACCGATAGAATTTCCTCCTCTTGCTTGGGGTGAAAATACTGTGTGCAAAAAACCCCTTCAAAGCGCGGCGCTATGTACCGCCTAATTTCGGTGTGCCACACCCCTGCCACGACTCCTATGAAGAAAAGGCCTGCCCAGGGTGGCGAAATAGCGCGGAAGAGGACGTCTATTATCCGCACGGCCGTCAGCGTAAGGGCGAAGTAAAGCGGCCAGGCCAGCCGTGCCGCCGCTTTGAACATGAGCAGCCAACCGAGATGGTCTTCTACCCAGCGCTCGGAAACGGGAAGCAGCCCGGTATTGGCGGCGATCACGGCCATGAGGATGGCCGCCCCGACAAGTGCAACGTGAGGCGCCGGCAGCGCTCGGCGGGCTTGAGGGGAAAATGGCAGCGCCATTGCTCCAACCACCAGTGCCGCGGTGGCGACCAAACCGATGTTTAGTTGCGCCTCAAAATCTAACGACGTCGGCACCCGAAAGCCGCCATCCCTCAGCAATTCGTGCAGCAAAGAGCCCGGCGGATAGAAAATGCCTTCAAAGTGAGCCCGGTAGTAAAAGAAACCCCACTGCGGGGACACCCGGTCATCTACCGGGTCGAATAGGCGAAAATCTATAAATACCCAAAGCAAACACCCCAATCCGAGGGCTATGGCGCTCAACGCCGGAAACCGATACGGCCCTCGAAAGCGCCCGCCCGCCAACAGCAGCCCTCCGGCGAGGACCAGAGGAAGGCACATGGCGAAGCCGACGTAGGGATTGTTATAGGTAAACAAGAGCATTACGGCAAAGAACCCTATGTCGCGCAGCTCCCGGCGCTTGAGACGGTACTTGCGCACAAACCACAACATGGCCAAAGGAATGGCTACCGGGTAGGCCAGCCCAAAATGACCGCCCATGCGGATGACCTGCGGAGAAAGCAACACCAACAAAGGTGAAAAAACGGCTGCCGTCAAGGGGGCACAGCCTAAGGCCAACAGCAAAGCGTACACCACGGCCACCGCCGCAAACAACAAATACAAATTGGCTCCGTTAACGATGCCTACCGCGTACGCGGAGACATCGAACCCTAAGCGGCGCAGCACCTGTAACGCATTGGATAACACCCCTTGGGCATCGGTGAGGTAGATGTACTCTCCGTCCGGATAATTCGTCCCGCTTAACCTCAGGCCCTCTCCGTAGCGGGCGTGATAGGCCGTGTTGAAATACAAGGCCAGCGCGTCGCCGCCGAAGGAATACATCATACTGTTGGGGCGCGTAAAATAGTCGCGGAATATGGGTCTTGCCGGCAAGAAGAAGAAGGCTAAAGCGCTCAACATTCCCCAACCGGCGGGAGAAAGTAGGGAAACGACCTTTTTTCTAAAAGCGCCCGACATAAAAATTTTGCCTTCCGCATTCGGCGCGCTAAAGGTACATGCATTTAAAAAAGACGGACCCTCTCCTTCGTCCTCCAAGCGAGACTTTGTCCGGGAAGGCTACTCTACATAACCGTTTCGCGCCCAGCAGGCCAGGCGGTTGAGCACGTCTGCCGACAACTTTTGCCCGCCCTTAGGCATGGGACTGCAGCCCTTGCCGTGGTTGACGGCGCACAACAAGTTTTGCGACTCGAAGGCCTTCTTGACGCCTGCGTAGTTCGATAGGTTTACTCCGCCGGCCTTTGTCGTCGCATCGTGACAACCGCCGAGAGCGCAGCCGGTATTCATAACGCCGCGCACAAACAGGGTGTACGTGTTATCGGCCGGGTTGACGGAGGAGCAATTGGCCTCCTTAATGTAGTCGGGATTTTTGTCCTCCTTGCTGCAGCGGACAAGGGCTGTCGTTAGCAATAATACTGCGATAATGCCGCTGACGTAGATTTTCATAATACAGAACCTGTTTACTGATAAAGGACTTTTGGTGACCGGCTTTCTCGAAAACGGAGGGGTGCCGGATGAACATACCGTTTACAACCCCAAAGGCCGGTTTGATGTTGCAAAAGGCGTTACTTTTGCTTATGCGGCAAGACGAGCTTTTGGATGACTTTAGTTGGGCAGGTCGTGAGACATCCTTAGGGGAAGTAGTGGCCACGTTCTACTCTCCGTTGGAAGCCGAGGTCGCGGCTGCGCGCCTGCGAGCAGAGGGGATACCGTGCTTTTTGGTCAGCCGCACGGCGCAGTCGGTGTTGCCTCAGCTGCAGCTGTTGATGCGCCTGTACGTGCCGACGCCTTGGGTAGAGCATGCGCGCGCCGTGCTGGCAGAAACGAGGGCAGAGCCGGAATCCGCAAGCACGGCTTCTTCGGAACTTGGAATGTGGGTAGTGTTGTTCGCTTTTTTGGGTCTGCTGCTCGCCATCTTGCTGGTTCAGATGGTCAACGGCTGACCGGAATAGGTCACCCGTAAGAGGCTCCCTGAGGAGCCTGCTCATTGGTGGAATGGGCACATCCCATGCCGTGGGTGGTTTTTGCCTTTCTGCTTTGCTTGCCGGGAATGCCGAGATATCCCAGAGGGCACAGAGATTAGCCGCTGCTGCCGACAGGATGTCTTGTTCCCTCTGTCGTTTACAGCGCGGCTGAATTCTTTTTGCAGAAAAGGATGTTTAGGTCGCATCCGGCTTCTTCGCACTTCACTCATCATTCCAGTCCTATCCTCGAGGTCACAGGCATGCCGGTCTATCCACCAATTCCACTCTTCAAAACAGGGTAGGGCAGTCTATAAGTGAAACAAAATGCCCCTTCTTGCACGCTGCTCAGGTAACAAGAGCAACGAAAAAAATGTTTATAAAAAATTGATTTTGTTTTATTTATAAACGATTGCGATTTCGATTTGAGGTCTCTATTGGCGTAACGTTTTGCCGCTTTCTGTTTTGTTGCGCCGGTAGGGAGGGAGTCACTTTTGAGGTACAAAGAAGACGGTTCATCGCCGACGCTTCTTTCCCATCTGTTCACTTCAAATCTATAATCGTCATGAAAAGTGTATGTACGTTCCGCCTTTTATCCCTCTCTTCAGCCATTGGAGTATTCCCGTCTATTATTGTAGATACAACAATGGTATAGTGGTATAGAAGCGAGGGAGATATGGTAGCGATAACGGCTAAAACTAAGGGTCTTCATGCGCCTTCGGTAGTGCACGAGGCCGAAATGGAAGTAGTGTTCGGCACGCCCAGCCGCAATTGCGAAGGGAGCGGTATTTGTATGGTAACAGAGCGACTCCCTGGAGGTCATACTGTGCCTTGTCCACACGCACGGGTTATCGTTTATTGCGACATAGAAAATCGGGAATTAGTCTTCCGCTTTCCCAGACGATATGTGACGGAGCGAATAGAAAGGCGCTTTTTCTCAAGTAGTTTTTTTCTCGTAGAGGAGCCCTTTTCCATACCGCTACGGTTGAGGCGCAAATGGGGTATAAAAGGGAAATATGTTCCTCAGGGACAATACCCTATAGAGCGCTACTCTGCAGAATGGCGTATTTATTTCCCTTGGCCTATAGAGATTGATTTTTCATGAGATAATCCCCGCGGGGCAAAAGAGCACTGCGGGTTTTCTCCTAACAGAAGAGCTTACAAAATGTACATGCTTTATGAACAGTGTCAAAAAATTACGGCTTAATGCAGATAACCGACGCCTCCCCGGTGTTGTTTTTCTGTTTTTATTGTCTTGTGTATTTTCTACACCGTCAATAGCCCAGGTTACGGGCACGGTGTTTCGGGACTTCAATGCTAACGGTTACAGGGACAATACATCTGCATTTTTTGAGCCCGGAGTTCCTAATGCAGTCTTACATGCGTATGGGCCT
>Ga0209101_1000997_pt1 | contig 22240 bp, 17 predicted proteins | sample ConPoolayeCmetaG_FD_185481 | JGI IMG/M metagenome (GOLD analysis project Ga0209101, IMG submission 185481) | Hot spring microbial mat communities from California, USA to study Microbial Dark Matter (Phase II) - Cone Pool mat layer C metaG... ...
TGCCTCCTTCTTTTTATCGCCGTTTATAATGACAATTACAACGATAAAAATATAGGATCGCAGTCCCTCTTATTACGTCAAATTAACCGGACACTACTGTGTTTTCTTTTTTTCATGGGTGCAAAGATGGTACGGGGCCGCGGACGAATACACATCACACATTTTTAATGCCGAATATATTTTTCCTTTTTCTCTATCTCGCATATCTTTTTTCCAAAAGGGGACAACTATGGCGATTACGAAAAAAACAGTCCGTGATATCGATCTGAAAGGCACGCGGGTCCTCATGCGCGTCGATTTTAACGTCCCTATGAAAGAGGGAGTCGTGCAGGATGACACACGAATCAAAGCCGCGCTTCCCACCATCACCTATGTGCTCGAACAGGGCGCAAAGAGCCTTGTCCTCATGTCGCATCTGGGCGATCCGAAGAAGGACACGCAAAAGGCGAAGGAAAAGGCTGAGAGGGACGGAAAACCGTTCGACGAGAAAAAATTCAGTGAAGGAAAGCACCGCATGGCGCCGGTGGCGGCGCACCTGGCGAAACTGCTGGGCAAAGAGGTAAAGTTCGGGCCGAGCTGCATGGGGGCGGAGATTGAGGCCATGGTACAAGAACTGCCGTACGGGGGCATTCTCATGCTGGAGAACACCCGCTTTCACAAGGAAGAAACATCGAAGGACGCCGCCGAACGCGAAAAACTTGCGAAGGCCCTCGCCAAGCTGGGCGATGTATATGTTAACGATGCGTTTGGGACCGCGCACCGCGCGCATGCGTCGACAGAAACAGTCGCACATTTCCTACCCGCCGTGGCGGGTTTTCTCATGGAGAAAGAGCTTGAATTTCTTGAAGACAAAGTGGTGAGAAATCCTGCAAAGCCGTTTGTTGCCGTGATTGGAGGCGCCAAGGTTTCGTCGAAAATTGCGGTTCTCGAAAGCCTTCTTGCAAAGGTCGACGCGCTGCTTATCGGCGGAGGAATGGCGTTTACGTTTCTGAAAGCCAAAGGTGCGAGCGTCGGGAAATCGCTCGTTGAGGATGATATGGTTGAGACGGCAAGGGGAATCATGGCAAAGGCACAGGAAAAGAATGTACGGCTCCTGTTGCCGGCCGACCACATCGTTGCTTCGGAATTCAGCGCCGAGGCGCCAAGCAAAACGACTCCATCGGAAGCGGTCGAGGAAGGCTGGATGGGCATGGATATCGGCCCAAAAACGCTTCAACAGTATTCTGAAACCCTCAAAGGAGCCAAAACGGTTTTCTGGAACGGGCCGATGGGAGTATTTGAATTTCCCACGTTTTCGGCCGGAACCTATGAGATAGCAAAGGTGCTTGCCGGATTAAGGGACGCCGTGACTGTTATCGGAGGCGGAGACTCAGTATCAGCGGTAAACAAGGCCGGTGTAGCCGATAAAATGTCACATATTTCCACCGGCGGCGGCGCATCACTTGAGCTTGTGGAAGGGAAAACGCTTCCAGGGATTAAGGCATTGAATGATAGAATAGACTGATATCTGATTTATCTACGCGGGAACCGGAGATATTCGTATAACCCGGATTCTCCGGAAACAAACAGGATTACACAGATTTTGACGGTGGAACAACACGTTCTAGATCATAATCGTGTCTGACGTATATACGCGTCCCGCGTACATACGTCATATACACGGCCTCCAGCTCTTCGCCCCTATTTTTCCTTCTTTCTCCACGGGAATTTACCGGCGGGAAGAAACCGCGGCCGCGATGTCCTTCATCACCCGCACGCCGTTTTTTTCCCTGAGAAGGTTTCCCGTTACAATGATATTTGCGCCGGCCCTGATTTTTTCCCGCGCGGTTTTTGCGTCGCGTATGCCGCCGCCGCAGATAATGGGAATATCGACATAGCCGCGCACCGCGCGGATTATGGCGGGGGGCACCGACTGCGGCGCCCCGCTTCCCGCCTCGAGATAAATAAGGCTCATGCCCATGTAGCTGGCGGCAAGCGCATGGGCCGCGGCGATCTGGGGCTTTGCGCGGGGAAGCGGACGGGTGTTGCTCATGAATTCAACCGAGCTGACCGCCCCGGATTCGACAAGCATATAGGCGGTGGATATCGGTTCGATGCCCAATTTTTTTATCAGCGGCGCGCCCTTGACCTGCTCAGCGATAAGATTCACGGGATTGCGTCCCGAGATCAGCGAAAGAAACAGCACGGCGTCGGCGTGCGCCGACAACTGGCCTGCATCACCGGGAAATAGAATAACCGGCACCGTGACCGACTCCTTGACCGCCAGCACGAATTCATCGAACCGGTTCGTGTGCAAAAGGCTCCCGCCGATAAGGATCGCGTTCACCCCGCAATCTTCCGCCCCGCCAGATATGTGCGCCGCCTGCTCGCAGGAGAAATCATCGGGGTCAAGAAGCGCCCAGTAAAGCGCCCTGCCGGCGCGAATAGCGGCACGGATATTTTTCAGCACGTTGGCAGTACGTTTCATCTGTTCCCAGCGCCCGCCTTTTGTTGAATAAGGGAACGCGCGGTTTCCAGAGCGTCGCCGATTTTCCGTAGGTCCTTGCCTCCCGCCTGGGCCCGCACCGGGCTGCCGCCGCCGCTGCCGCCGGCGATTTTTGACGCGGCCTTGACGATATCGCCGCAATGGATGCCGAAGGTTCTCTGCGTCGCCTCGCCGGCACACGCGGAAAGCATCACGCCGGCGTCGGACACCGCGCCGAGCATCACCACGATATTCTGGATTTTTTTCTGCCGAATGGCGTCGGACACGGCGTTGGTGATATTCGCAAACGTTTTTTTGTCGATGGCGCCCAGGTCCTTGACTATCCACGGAAGCGCGCCGGCGCCGGCCTGCGCCTCAGCCAAAAGCTCTTCGGCCTGCTGCTGGGCCTGAAGGCGGCCGAGCTTTTCCATCTCAGCCTCGAGAAATTTTATCCGCTCAAGCATGGCGTTGATACGGCCGGCAATCTCGTTTTCGCTTGTTTTCAGCGCAACCGTCACCGCAGAGACCAGACGTTCCTTGGCCAACAAATACCGTACGCTGTTCATGCCGGTTATCGCCTCAATACGGCGAATACCGGCGGCGATACTGCTTTCGGCAATGATGTGAAACAGTCCGATACGGCCGGTTGACACCACGTGCGTGCCGCCGCACAACTCCTTGCTCACCCGCCCCATGCTCACCACGCGCACCTTGTCGCCGTATTTCTCGCCAAACAGCGCCATGGCGCCCTCTTTTTTCGCCGACTCAATGTCGCGAATATCGACGGCAACGGGAAAATCGGCAAGAATCCATTCGTTGACCTGGTTTTCGACGCATTCCAATTCCTTGGCGGAAAGCGCCTTGAAATGAGTGAAGTCGAACCGGAGGCTGTCTGGACCCACACAGGAGCCGGATTGCTGGACATGGTTGCCAAGCACCGCGCGCAGCGCCGCCTGCAGCAGGTGTGTCGCGCTGTGGTTGCGCCGTGTCTGGGCGCGCGCCGCCGTATTGATGCGGGCGACAAGGGGCGCATGCAGGTCGGCAAGCGGAAACGACGTCGCGACGCTTACCTTATGAACAGTCATGTCGTTCCACTTGAATGTGTCAACGACCGGAAGCTCGCGGCCGCTTGCGGTGAGAAGAAGCCCCTGGTCTCCAAGCTGTCCGCCCGACTCGGCGTAAAAAGGAGTGCGATCGAGAACCACAAGGCATTCCACGCACGTATCAGCGCTTGCTTCCGGCTTGAGCACTTTATAGCGTGCCACGGCCGCCTGCGCCTCATCGTCGAGATAGCCGGTGAATTCGGTGCCGGAAATTTTCTTTAACTCAACCCATCCTTCCGCCGACAACCCTTCGTCGCCCGCACGCTCGGCCGCTTCCCGGCCGCGCGTCCGCTGCCGCTCCATGAAATCGTCAAATCCCTTCTCGTCGATGTGCAGCCCCTTCTCCTCGGCCATCAGCCGCGTGAGATCGACCGGGAATCCGTAGGTGTCATACAGCATGAATACGTCGCTTCCCGACAGCATCGGGCGTTTCTCGGCCGCGCACCGTTCCACCATCTGGGAAAATTTTTCTATTCCCTGCTCAAGGGTCTGGGCAAAACGCTGTTCCTCGCTTTCGATAACCTGCGCGACATAGTCGCGCCGTTCCCTGATTTCGGGAAACGCCTCACCCATCATCGACACAACCGTCGGTACCAGCCGGTGAAGAAACGGTCCGCGAAATCCCAGTTCGCGGCCGAAACGATATGCGCGGCGCACGAGCCGGCGCAGCACATAGCCGCGGCCCTCGTTTGACGGAAACGCGCCGTCGGTGATGGCAAATGTCAGCGCGCGGATATGATCGGCAATCACGCGAAACGGCGTTCCTTCGTCGCCGCCGGTGTAGCGCCTGCCCGACAATCTTTCGGTTTCAACGATAAGTGGTTTGAAAAGGTCTGTCTCGTAATTGGAATTGACGCCCTGGATGATGCGCACGATTCTCTCCAGACCCATGCCCGTGTCCACATGTTTATTGGGCAGTTCCTGAAGGCTGCCGTCTTTGCGGCGGTTGTACTGGATGAATACGAGGTTCCAGATTTCGAGGAACCGGCCGTTTTTTCCATTTATCCCCTGTATCGGGTCGTGAAATACCTTCTGCTGATCGGCCACATCACCCGTATCATAATGGATTTCGGAACATGGTCCGCAGGGGCCTGTTTCGCCCATTTCCCAGAAATTATCCTTGTCGCCGAACCGCAGAACACGCTCGGCGGGCAGGCCTGCCTCGGACTGCCACACCTGCGCCGCCTCATCGTCCGATGTGTGCACGGTGACAAAGAGCCGATCTTGTGCAAGCCCCCACACGCCGGTGACAAGTTCCCATGCCCAGCGGATGGCCTCCTTTTTATAATAATCGCCGAACGACCAGTTGCCGAGCATTTCAAAAAACGTATGGTGGTAATGGTCACGGCCGACCTCTTCAAGATCGTTGTGCTTTCCCGAAACGCGCATGCATTTCTGCGAGTTTGCCGCGCGCGACAGTCCTCGGCGGTTCTCGCCCAAAAATATCGCCTTGAACTGGTTCATGCCCGCGTTGGTAAACAGCAGCGAGGGGTCATCCTGCGGCACCACCGGCGCGCTCTTGACAAACGTGTGGCCTTTGCCCTTGAAAAAGTCGATGAATTCGCGGCGTATGTCGTTGCCTGATTTCTGCATGATACCTGTCGTCACTTTCCGCCTTCCTTGTCTTTTTCATCCGTTTCCGCCGCCTTTCCGAATGCGCCGATGCCGAGCTTTTCGCGCACTTTCTGCTCTATGGAGGCGAGCACGTCATTGTTTTCATTTAAGAATTCTATTGTCTTTTCGCGGCCCTGGCCTATCCGTTCGTTGTTATACGACAGCCACGCACCGCTTTTTTCAACGATACCGTGCGCGACCGCCAGGTCAATGACGTCACCGGCATAGGAAATGCCTTTTCCGTAGATAATGTCGAATTCAGCTTCTTTGAACGGCGGCGACAACTTGTTTTTCACCACACGCGCGCGCGTGCGGTTGCCGATCACGTTTTCGCCGTCCTTGAGCGCCGCCGTGCGCCGTATGTCGATGCGCACCGACGCGTAGAATTTCAGCGCATTGCCGCCGGTGGTCGTTTCCGGATTGCCGAACATCACACCGATTTTCATGCGGAGCTGGTTGATAAATATCAGGCAGCATTTCGATTTTGAAAGTATGCCCGTGAGCTTACGCAGCGCCTGCGACATGAGCCGCGCTTGAAGGCCCATGTGCGAATCGCCCATCTCACCCTCCATCTCGGCCGCCGGGACCAGGGCCGCGACACTGTCAACCACAATAATGTCGATTGCGCCGCTCCGCACCAGCGTGTCGGCAATCTCCAGCGCCTGCTCGCCCGTGTCAGGCTGCGAGATAAGCAGGTTGTCGACGTCGACGCCGAGATTTTTCGCGTATGCCGAGTCGAAAGCGTATTCCGCATCGATAAGCACGGCGGTGCCGCCGGCTTTCTGCGCGTTGGCTATTGCGTGAAGGGCGAGGGTAGTCTTCCCCGATGCTTCAGGACCGAAAATCTCTATAATCCTTCCCTTGGGAAGTCCGCCCACACCCAAGGCAGCGTCGAGCGACAATGCCCCCGACGGTATCGTCCTGACGTCCGCGGCGCTGATGGGCTCGGCGCCAAGCCGCATGATTGAGCCTTTGCCGTGCTGTTTCTCTATCTGGCCCAACGCGGCCTCAATGGCCGCTTTCTTGTTTTTCATCTCTTCGGAGACCGCCGGAGCGCTTTTCTTTGTCATAAAGGGTACCCCTCTGTAGTGGATGAATAGGCTGTGCCAGGGTTGAGAAACGACGGAAAAGGGAACCGCCTCTTTCCCGCCGCCGGATTGGCAGAGAGTAAAATACATTCAGAGCCGCGGCGGTAAAATGATTGAAATGGGGAGAAACACAGGCGGCAGGTTTCGGAGCCCGCCGCCCTCGTCGGCCGCGCCGGGGTTTACTCTAGGCTTCCTTCTTATCGTCGATAATTTCAAAGTCCGCATCCACCGGCCCGTTGTCGCGCCCCTGTCCGGAGCCGACGGTGTTATCCGCCGTATTGCTGGCCGCCGAGTCCTGTCCGGCGCCATATCTCCCCTGCCCGCCGGGGGAAGCCCCCTCGCCGGCCGTCGAAGAATACCGACCCTGTGCCTGATCAGCGCCTTTTTTCTTATACAGCGCTTCGGCCATTGCGTGCGATGCGGTCATCAGCATCTGCATGCTCGCCCTGATGGCGGCGGTATCGCTCGTTTTCACCTTTTCCTTTAAATCCGCGATTGCGGTTTGAATTTTCTCCCGCTCCTGCGGTCCCACCGCCCCATTGACCTCGTTGAGCGTTTTTTCGGTCTGATAGATAAGCTGTTCCGCCTCGTTTTTCGCGTCGATTTTTTCCCGCTCCGCCTTGTCCCGTGACGCGTTCTGCTCGGCCTCACTGATCATGCGCTTGATCTCGCTTTCCGACAGGCCGCTCGAGGACTCGATACGGATCTGCTGTGCCTTACCCGTGCCCAGGTCCCTGGCGCTGACATTCAGAATCCCGTTCGCGTCGATATCGAACGCCACTTCGATTTGCGGCACACCGCGCGGCGCCGGCGGGATTCCCACCAAGTCGAACTTGCCCAGAAGGCGGTTATGGGCGGCCATTTCCCGCTCCCCCTGGTAGACGAGTATCGAGACCGCCGTCTGGTTGTCGGTTGCGGTTGAGAACACCTGGCTTTTCTTTGTGGGAATAGTGGTGTTGCGCTCAATAAGCTTCGTCATTACGCCGCCGAGTGTCTCGATGCCCAGCGACAGCGGCGTGACGTCGAGAAGCAGTGTATCCTTTACGGCCTGATCGCCTGAAAGAATGCCCCCTTGTATTGCCGCGCCAATCGCGACCGCCTCATCGGGGTTCACGCTCTTGTTGGGGGTCTTTCCGAAAAACTCCTCGACGCGTTTCTGCACCGCCGGAATACGGGTCGAGCCGCCCACGAGCACCACTTCGTCAATGTCCGCGGCCGCAAGCCCTGCGTCGGCGAGCGCTTTACGGCACGGCTCGATGGAGCGCTCGATAAGGTGCGCGATCAGGGATTCGAATTTTGCACGGGTAATGGTCATATCGAGATGTTTGGGGCCCTGAGCGTCGGCGGTGATAAAGGGCAGGTTAATGGCCGCCTGTGCGGCGGATGACAGCTCGCACTTCGCCTTCTCCGCAGCTTCCTTGACACGCTGCAGGGCCATGCGGTCGGCGCGCAGGTCGATGCCGTGTTGTTTTTTGAACTCTTCGGCGATATAATCGATAAGAACCTTGTCAAAATCATCCCCGCCCAGGTGCGTGTCGCCGTTGGTCGATTTCACCTCGAACACGCCGTCTCCGATGTCAAGAATGGAGATATCGAACGTGCCGCCGCCCAGGTCGTAGACCGCGATTTTTTCGTTTTTTTTCTTATCAAGGCCATAGGCAAGCGCCGCGGCGGTGGGTTCGTTGATGATGCGCTTGACGTCAAGTCCTGCGATGCGTCCGGCGTCCTTGGTCGCCTGGCGCTGCGCATCGTTGAAATACGCCGGCACGGTGATAACCGCCTCGCTCACCGGGTGGCCAAGGTAGTCTTCCGCAGCCTTTTTCATGTACTGAAGAATTATCGCCGAGATTTCCGGCGGGCTGTATTTCCGTCCCTGAATCTCCACTTTTACCGGTTCGTCCGCCGCCCCTGTTACTTTATAGGGCACCAGCTTCTGTTCGCTGTCCACCTCTCCACCCCGCCGTCCCATGAAACGTTTTATCGAATACACAGTGTTTTCCGGGTTAGTCACCGCCTGCCGTTTTGCGATTGCGCCGACAAGACGCTCACCGGTTTTCGTGAACCCAACCACCGACGGGGTTGTGCGGCCGCCGTCCGCATTGGCAATGACAACCGGCTTGCCTCCTTCCAGTACCGCGACGCATGAATTCGTTGTACCCAGATCGATGCCGATAATTTTCTTGCTCATAAACAACTCCTTCGATAAATGCCGCCTTCTTTTTGGATGAGTCCGTCATAGTTGTATGCAATACATGTGCCAATAAAATCATGGCCTGAATGCGATGAAATTGCGGTGTGCGAATTAAAATAGAAACGGCGGATGTTACAAAATGGAACACGTTGCGCCTTGCGTTTCGGCAGACAGAAGCGATTCGCCGTCCGGATACCGGCTTACATCCTCCGGTTGCGCAGGATTGAAAACAGCAGGCCGAAGCCAAGGATTCCCGCAATAACAAATCCTGACAATCCGATGATGGAAATACCGTACAGCTTCGGCGGGATGTCGGCGTGTACGACAATGGATGAGCCGATGATAAGCGATGCGACGACGATGGCAAACACGAGCCTGTTGACAAGCTGATCGGCTTTACCCATGATTGGATCCAGGCCCTGATGCTCGAACTGAATGCGCATTTCGCCGCTCTTGATAATCCGGACAATGTCCCTGAGTTCGAACGGAAGGTGTTTGATGAGCGATGCGGTATCGAGGGCGGTGAAATAAATATCGTAGGGAAGGAATTTCAGACGGGGCGTCTCTCTGACAAGCCTGCGGACATAGGGTTCGATATGCTCCACCAAGGAAAAAGAGGGATCGAGCCTGTATGCCACACCCTCGAACGTCACGAGCGCCTTCATCAGCAGATAGAACCCCGGGATGATGTCGAGATTATGGCGGATAATAATGTCGCCGAAGCGCCGTAGTACTTCCTCCATCCGTATCTCTTTAAGCGAAAGCGCGATATGCTCTTCGATGAATTCCGCGATGTCGTATTCAAGGGAGTCCGCATCGCGTATCGGCCGGTGCGACAAGCGCATGAGCGTATGCACAATCCGTTCGGAGTCACGGCTCACAACGCCGTAGAGAAGCACGCCGATATGGTAGCGGAGCGAGGGAGGGATGATGCCCACGGCGCCGCAGTCTAAGAAACATATCACGCCGTCGTCGCGGATGAGGATGTTTCCCGGATGCGGGTCGGCGTGGAAAAAACCGTGCTCAAAAAATTGTTTCAGCACAATATGGGTGCCGTGCCGTGCGATTTGTCCAACGTCGATATTCTTTGCCCGCAGTGTTTCAATATCCGAGACCTTGGTCCCGCAAACCAGCTCGATTACCAGTACCCGCCGCGTGGTCAGATTGGAATGCACACGCGGGAAATGCACGCGGCGATCGGTGCGGAAATTGCGGCGAAACGTTCCGATATGCGACGCTTCGATGGTAAAATCGATTTCCTTTTGTATGACACGCTCGAATTCCTCGGCAAGCCGAGTTACCCGGAATGCGCGGGCCTGCTCAAGGTAGCGCTCGGCAAGGGCGGCAAGGTGGCGAAGGATTGCGGTATCGGTGGCGATAGTCTCTGCGATACGGGGGCGTTGAATCTTGACCGCCACCTCGTCACCGCTCTGGAGCCGCGCGGTGTGAACCTGAGCGATAGAAGCCGAGGCGATGGGCTGTTGGGAGAAATCATTGAGGACCTCGCCCAGCGGCCGTTTCCATTCCTCCTCCACGATCGCCCGCGCCTCGGAGGGGGAAAACGGCCGGGCCGCATCCTGAAGTTTTGCCATTTCGACGATGAATGCAGGGGGAAAGACGTCGGGGCGGTTGCCCAGGAACTGGCCGAGCTTGACAAAGGTCGGCCCCAGGTCTTCAAGCGCAAGCCGCAGCCGTTCCCACCCAGAGAGCTTCGCGTGAAGTGCGCCGCCGTGAGGTTCTTTTTTCAGAGGGAACGGGAAGAGACCGAATTTTTCTATATTCAGACGCGACAGAATATCGCCGAATCCGTACTTTACCAGTACGGCCAGGATCTCTCCATACCGTTTCAGGTGCAGCGATACCCGCCGACGGCGCATGCCGCTGTGCATGACCGATTACTTTCCCTTCTTCTGCGCCTGCTCCAACTCCGCAATCCGCTTCTCGAGTTTTTCGATGTCCTGCCGCCGCACGATATCAATTTTCTTGAATGCCGCCGCGACCGCGTCATTGACCGTCTTCTCAAGGGCCAGCCGCGCATCCTCGGACTTTTTCTTCAGTTCATCGATGAATTTCCGTCCTTCAGCCTCTCCCAACTTTGCCTCCTCGATGAGCTTCTTGCCCATTTCCTCGACCTTTTCCTTTGCCACAAAGCCGAGGCCGATACCTGCAAACACCGCTTTTTTAATGACGTCGAACATGGCGCCCTCCTCTGTTACATGAAGTGTTGCCTTCCGATAATAAATTTATATCCGGCTCATCCAATGAAATACATAAATCATACCTACTCACCCGCCTCTGCCGTAACCATTCCGGTTGATACGTGCGGCCGTTAAAAAATGCTGATATGGTTTGTGGAACTGTGCGCCGTGCTTATGTTTGCAAAATTCTGGTTCGGCATACCGTTCCGGGGGAATTACGCGGCGATATTCGTCTGCGCATTCATGTATATGTTCTCTTCGATCGGTCTCGGCATCCTGATGTCGGCGATTGCGCGCACTCCCCACCGGGCATTGTATTTCACTTGGTTCTGCCTGATATTTTTCGTGCTTCTCAGCGGGTTTTCCATGCCGCTCGAAAACATGCCGCAGTGGGTTCAGCAGTGCACACGCGTTAATCCCGTACGCTATTTCATGGCCGCGGCGCGCGACATATTTCTCAAAGCCTCCGGCATGCGCGAGCTGTGGCGTGAAGGCGGCGCAGGGCATATTCGTCGCGTGATATGTCCACGCCGCCTGAAGCGGTGTGTTGAGCCTGTCGAAACACGCCAGAGCGCTCAACAGATTTTCACTCCGTTCATACGGGTAAGGTATACCGGCCTTCTGCCGAAATTATTCGTCTCCATTGCCCTGTGCGGCCGCAGCGCCGCATTGAGCCTGTCGAAATGCGCCGCATCCAACTGCGGAATGTAGGATGAATAGGGAGTTGCAATACGTACGATTCAAAACCCCCTCATCAGGTCGATATCGGCGAGATAATCCGGCGGCAGGGCGCGGACAATTGCGATGCGTTCGTCAAACGACAGGTCAAGCTGATAAATGTCTCCCTCGTCGAGCACCTTGTTGTCCTCCGTCCGTATGATACTGACCATCGGCCGGTGAACCATTGCCGGGTTCGCATGAATAACCCGGGCGAGGCGATGATCGCTCAGTTCGACAATGCTGCCGATGGGAAAGAGCGAGGTGTATTCAAGAAATGATTTTACAAAGTGCCGTGCGAGAAGTCCCTTCTGCCCCATGCGGATAATCATCTCCATCGATTCAAACGGGGTATAGGCGCCGCGGTGTTTTCGCGGCGACGTCAGAGCCTCGTAGACGTCGGCGATCTGGATTATTTTCGCATACCGGTGAATCAGCCTGCTGTCGCGGTGCCGCGGATAGCCCGATCCGTTTTCCCTCTCGTGTGACTGGTACAGCATGTAACGAATCGGATCGGGGAGGTGACGGATTTTGTCGAGCATAAGAACGCCGACGACCGGATGCTTCTGGATTTCCAGAAACTCCCGCGGGCTGAGCACGCCGTTTTTATCGCGGATCTCCCTGGGCACCAGCGGCATGCCGATGTCATGCAGAAGCGCGCCGATACAGATAGTGAGCACCTGCTCCCGGTTGTAGCCGGATGATGCGGCGATGCAGAGGGACAGGATGCAGGTGTTGAGCATGTGCCGATAGAGGTAATCATCGTCGCGGGGGCTGGTGCTCGTCAGGGTAATGATGATATCGGGATCTTCAATAAAGACCTTCAGCAGCCGATCGGCCGCTTTGCGCAGGGGTGCGATATCCACGGCACGGCCCGAAAACAACGTTTCGAGGAAATCTTTCAGCAGTTCGAGCGAGCTGCCGTACAGAGCGCATATCTCGGTTTTGTATTGGCGTGAACGGCTGAATGGAGATGCGGGATGTATGGCGGTGCGGAGGCTGACGCCGACGGGTCTGTCAAGGTGTCGGCCGCGGCGAAGGCTGAAATCGAGCTGGCGGGCCGGGGGGCTTTGCAGCAACTTGTCTATCTGTTCCGTTCGCAGCCGCTCGAATTCCTCTGCGAAGGGGCGACGATCGTGCGTTTCCTTTTTCTGCACAGCCGGCGGTTCCACTGATGACGGGGGCGGCGGAGGCGCCGCTTCTTTTTTCTCCCGCTCCTTGAGCGCGGCGTGCAGTTTCGGGGACGACGGCGTCAGCAGATACAGTTCAAAGATATTGCGCTTGCGCAGATTATCGAGGTGGTGCTGCATGATAATAGTGCCCGGTGTGAGCAGCAATTCCCCCCGTTCACTGTAGCACTCATACCAGAGTGTGGTGCCCGGCGTTATTGAAGAAACCAATATCTTTTGCATATGATAATCATACCGCATCGAACCTTGCGTGTATGCGTCTGATTTTGACCGTTCGACAATCTCATGACTGGTTTTGAGTATTGGATTTCTGATTTCTATCTCTGCCGGCTAAAGGTATAACGCATGCTTTTTGATATATTGGTATACCGTGTGGGCAATACAATATCTGCACGACAGGCCCATTTTTAAAAGGCCGCGGATTTCGCTGGAGCTGAGCGCCAGACGGGCGGAAGGGAACGCCAGGATACGGGCGGAACGGAGCTTGGCCGGCACCCGAAGGGGGTAGCCCGGACGGCCGGCAACGCAGAGCGTGCACATCCGCAGTATCTGTTTATACCGGTGCCACGCCGGGATTTCGGTGAGATTGTCGGAGCCGATGATGAAAAACAGCCGTCTGCCGGGGTAGCGCCTCTTCAGCGCCGCAATCGTGTCGACCGTATATGATTTTCCTTCTCGCCGCAGTTCGATATCCCAAACGTCAAACATGGGATTGCCGGCGATTGCACGTCGAAGCATCGCCAGCCGATGGATGGAAGACGCGCAAACGGTGGCTTTATGGGGCGGCGTGCCGGCGGGGATAAATATGACCTTCTCGAGGTGAAAATGTTCGCATGCGGCCTGGGCTATGGCGCAATGGCCGTTGTGGACAGGATCGAAACTGCCGCCCAGAACGCCGATGGATGCTTTGATGCGATCGGCCATAGTTCTGCGCCCATGATTACCGTGACACTGAACGGATCGCAATGACCGTACCTGCAGATTAACGTCCGGGAGTCTGCCCTCACCGCTCCTTTCCCGGCGCTTACCGATCCGATGCGCCGGAAGCAGGCTGTGATTCGAAGGATTGATCGGCGGAATCAGAGGGAGTCTGTTGCCCGGCGGCCTGCCCGCGTCCGCTATGTTCACCGCCCATCCCCTTGCGGTTGTCTTCCGTCGTGCCGGCGCTTTCTTCCGGCCCGTATTTTTGCAGGTTCTCCGGCAGGCTTTTGTCCGACTCCGGTGGAATTTCTTCCTTTTCCCTGAACAGCCTGAAACGCGGTTTTTCCTCCGCTATCCGGTCGAGCCGAGCTATGAGACTTCGCGCCTTCTTCGCCACTTCCCCGGTCGGCTGCTTTTCGAGCAGTTGTTCCAGCACCTGGCGGGCTTCGGCACGCCGCTGCACCTTTGCAAGCGAATAGGCCATCGACAGTATTGATTCCTCGGCATACCGCGAATGAGCGTACTCCTCCACCAGCGCACGGTAATACACAATGGCTGCCTCGTATTTTTCGATCTTTTGGTAAAAACGGCCGGTCTGGAACTCTTTATACGCCAGTTTTTCTTCGCACTTTTCGATATATTTCCTGGCGCTGTCCGCGAATACGCTCTGCGGATGCCTGTCGATAAATTCCTCGAGCTCCCTGATCGCGTCCTTTGTTTTTGACTGGTCGCGCTCAGGAGGATTCGACGCAAGGTAGCTTGCGTGCCCGATGCGGAAATGCGCTTCCTCGGCGAACGGAGAATTGGGAAAGTCGATGACCAGCCTGTTGAATTCGGTCCGCGCCTCTACCGGCGATTTTGACCGAAGCTGCGACATGCCGAGATAATACAAGATACTGTCCATGGCGCTGTGGCCGGCGCACTGGTATTTTGTTTCAGAAAGGATCGTTTTCGTTTCGTTGTACCGTCCTTTTTCATACCGTGCCACCGCCCTCTTCAGGTCTTTCTCACAGTCGTAGCGGCGCGTGCGCCGCGATTTCCACGCGGCATCGGCCTGCATTGTGCATGCTAGGACAACGGCAAGGACGATGGTCAAAGTGTGTCGCATCATACAGCATGTCCGCACGGGAAACATTCCAGAAACATATAAAATACATACGGGCGCATGCACTGCATTATGTCTCGTCCTTCCGGGGCGGTGTCCGCAGTTTCTCCGCCCGCGTTGGTCATATTCAGGCGTAACATATGATGCGCGGCCGAAGCGCTTATGCCTCGACCAGTGCCTGAAGCTCGCCGAGATCAAATAAGTTCTCCGGCGCATCGACGCCGGTCCAAAGCTTAAACGATGCAAGGGCCTGGTACAGAAGCATGCGAAGGCCGTTCTGGATTATGCAGCCCGCCGCCCGCGCATCGGAGAGAAGCGTGGTGCAGGCGGGATTATATATGGTATCAAATACGGTCATGCCGGCGCGAAGCACTCCGGCCGGCACCGGCGAGCGCCCGGTGTGCGGATGCATGCCCACGCTGGTGCAGTTGACCAGAAGCGTGCAGTCGTCGAGCGCGCGTTTCGCGTCGCTTGTGTCACATACCGCCCATCCGGCCGCATACCCTGTCGCCCCGGTAATTTCTTCCGCAAGCCGGGATACCCTCTGCCGGTCGCGGCCGATAAAAACAAGCGACGCAGGGATACGCTCCTGGGCGAGCGCGAAACCGATGGCGCGCGCAACGCCGCCGTTGCCAAGCACCACGATCCGTCCGCCGCGCGGTTCATGCCGCATCCATGCAAGGGCACGCAGAAAGCCGTCCGGGTCGGTCGTCGTCCCCGTCAGTCGACCGTTGTCAAAGCAAAGCGTATTCACGCTTCCGGTCAATCGCGCCGTCGCCGATAGTTCGTCGCACAGTGCCGCCGCAGCCTGCTTGTGCGGGATAGTGACATTTGCGCCGGCAAAGCCGAGCGTGCGCAGCGCCGCAACGGCGCCGGCGAGTTTTTCCGGCGGGACGCCGAGCGGCACATAGACAAAGGGGAGCTTCAGGCTTCGGAACGCGTGATTATGGATTGCGGGAGACAGGGAGTGCGCGACCGGCCAGCCCAGAAGCCCGACAAGCCGCGTCCTGCCGTCAATGAACTGGGCCGTCAGCATGCGCCGCGCCCTCCGCCTGTTCGGACGGATCATTTTTCAGAAATATTTTCACCTGGTTGCGGCCGCCGTTTTTTGCCCGGTAGAGGGCGACGTCCGCCTCCTCCAGCATCTCACTCGGCTTGGCGATATCGGGACGGTAGGATGTAACGCCGAGCGAAACCGAAAAACGGCCGCCCGGCAGGCTTTGTTCGTTGAGGAACCGGTAATCAAAAATGGCCTGGCGGATTTGCTCCGCTTTCTGCACCGCCTGCTCAAGCGTCTGATTGGGCAACAGTATTACGAATTCCTCGCCGCCGTAGCGGGCCACGATATCGTCGGTGCTGCATACCGCGTGCAGGATGCGCACGGTCTCGATAAGGGCGATATCGCCCTGGATATGCCCGTTCACGTCGTTATATACCTTAAAATGGTCCAGGTCGAGCATGATGAGAGAAAACGGCCGTTTGTTCACGCGCGCGATGACAAACAGCTTCTTGAATTCCTCCTCGAAAAAACCCCGGTTATACGCACGCGTCAACTCATCGAGAATCGCCCTGCTCGCCGTGTCGGCGTATTCGCGGGCGTCGATGATTTTCGGGGTAAAGTTTTTGCGCTTGATATTGGTGTAATAATCGAGCGTGGCGACATGAATGCCCACGTTGCGGCCCAGCGCCTTGCTGACGATATACTTGTGCTTGAGAATCTCGTTCCAGTCCCGGCGCGCCTCCTCTTCGGGAAGCCTGATATGCACCAGGGCGAAAATCAGATCGCGATAATAGGCGCCTTCTTTTGTGCCGACGTCCTTGAACGTGCCCGCATCGTCCTCGATTTGCGCGGCCAAATCGCCGCTGGCACGCTCAATCACCTTCTTCTCGGCCAGTTCCTTGATGGTATCAATGTCCTCGATGTCTATTTGAGACGTATCCTCCACCCCTCCCCCCTGCTGTTCGAGGACAATATCGTCGAGATTATCCAGATCATCGGCACCGTATGGGCGCCTTAAATGCTCGAATTCCCGTGCGTTTGACTGCGGTTCCATATATGAAAAATCCTGAATTCATGGTTATGAACACTACTCCGGCACGTATAGACGCCGGAAACCGTGGCGGATACAACACTACCGCCGATAGACGGCATTTCCCTGCACCTCACTCCACATTGAAAATACAATCCGCTCATCCCTTCTTGCTTGCATTGCCGGACGTTACCGTCGAAAGTTGCACGGCCGCTCCGCATGATTTATAATCCTAAATTCCGCAGTTGGGGTGGATGCGAGGCCTTGACGAACTTGGAACCTACGGGGTGAAGGCGGCGCAGGGCATATCAACAAAGTGATATGTCCAAGCCGCCTGAAGCCCCGGAGCGCTCAACAGATACGGCCGCAGCGCCGCATCCAACTGCGGAATGTAGGATAATGTCTCGCATCTTCCCAACGCCTCCCATGAGCGCCGGGAAGCGCCTCGCCCGGATGGATAGAGGGGGAGGCTTTGTAAAGGCGAACGAACGGCGGGCGCCATGAAACGGCGCCGGGGACGGGCGCGGGAAGCATGGTGCGAACGCGGGGGGAGAAAGCGGCGACATACGAGTGAATGGAACACGGGGGGACACAAAGGAAAATATGGGTAAAACAATCACGGAAAAGATATTCGATGCGCATGTCAGGGATCGGCCGTTTCCCGGGGTGACGGTGCTTTCGCTGGACGTGGTTTTATGCCATGAAATCACGACGCCGACCGCCATCGCCGATCTGGTGTGGCGCGGAAAGGACAGGGTGTTTGACGCCGACAGAATCAAGGCCGTCATCGACCACGTCACTCCGTCAAAGGACAGCAAAAGCGCAACCCAAGCTAAAATCATGCGTGAATGGGCTCGGCGTCATCACATCCGCGATTTCTTCGACGTCGGCTCAAACGGCGTCTGCCATGCCCTGTTTCCCGAAAAGGGCTTTATCCGGCCCGGCTATACGGTGATCATGGGCGACAGCCATACCTGCACCCACGGCGCTTTCGGCGCGTTTGCCGCAGGGGTGGGAACAACCGATCTCGAAGTCGGCATACTCAAAGGAGTGTGCGCATTTCGCGAGCCGCGCACCATCCGCGTCAATATTACCGGGCAAAAGCCCGCGGGAGTATACGCCAAGGACGTCATTCTGGAGATTATCCGGCGCCTGACCGTCAACGGCGCCACTGATCGCGTGCTTGAATTCCGTGGCGCTGTCGTCGACGCTCTGTCGATGGAGGAGCGGATGACGCTTTCCAATATGGCGGTGGAGGCCGGCGCGACCTCAGGGCTGTGCATGCCCGATGCGGTAACGGTTGCATATCTCTGGCCACATATCAAAGCCGAGTTTCCCGACCAGGCCGCCGCCCTTGTATCGTATGAGCGTTGGCGCTCCGATGATGACGCCGCCTATGAATCGACCATGGAAATCGACGTCTCGGCGCTCGTACCCCTCGCCACCGTGGGGTATAAACCCGATCAGGTGAAAGCGGCGTCGGAACTGACCGCCGTGCGCATCGATCAGGTGTATATCGGCAGCTGCACCAACGGCCGCATCAGCGACCTGAGGGAGGCGGCGCGGGTGACGAAAGGACACCGGCTGGCGGAGGGCGTGCGGGGCATTATCTGTCCCGCAACACCGCAGGTATTTCGCGACGCCATGCGCGAAGGATTACTGGAGGTCTTCATGGACGCCGGCTATTGCGTGACCAATCCGACGTGCGGCGCGTGTCTTGGGATGTCCAACGGCGTGCTTGCCGAGGGCGAAGTATGCGCCTCGACGACAAACCGGAATTTCAACGGCCGGATGGGCAAAGGCGGCATGGTGCATTTGATGAGCCCGGCCACGGCCGCGGCAAGCGGGATTACGGGTCATATTACCGACCCAAGGGAATTTCTTACGTGATGCGAAGAATACACTGGCATTGACGCACGATGACGCATGGGCGCAGAGACAGAAAACGTGAAAGGAATGCTGCATGAAACAATTCGGCGGCCCGGTGTTGTTTCTGGATCGATCGGATATTAATACCGATGAGATTATCCCGGCGAAGTATCTGACCGAGGTGGAAAAAAATGCTTTGAAACCGCATCTTCTGGAGGACTTGAAGCTTGAGGGTTTTATGCCGGGCAGTGATGCGGTGAAAGCGGCTCGCGTGATAGTGACACGCGCGAATTTCGGCTGCGGTTCGTCGCGCGAGCATGCCCCCTGGGCGCTTGAGGTCAACGATATCACGACCGTTATCGCAGTCAATTTTGCCCGCATCTTCCGCCAGAACATGTTCAACTGCGGCATGCTTGCCGTGGAACTGGCCGCGGCCGATATCGACGAGCTCTTTGCGCTTGCGCCGCGCGGCCCGGTGCACTGCGATATCGATGTCAACGCCCATACGCTTGCATTCATCTCTGCCGGCGGCCCTCGCGTGGAGAAGCGTTTTACCCTTACGGCCTTTGATGAAGCGCTGGTAAAAGCGGGCGGGTGGGTGGAATTTGCCGACGCGCGGTATTGAACGCCGAAAACCGGCCGGCCGTGCCTCAGGTGTCGTGCGTCGATATCCACTCGCGACCGGAAGGCATCCAAGACCTACCGCGCAGGGGGAGCTAAATCGCGGGAATAGCCGATAAACGAAGGAATATGTTTGATAATGCGCCACCAGCTGTGCGGCGATTGCCGCAGCATGGCGCGATACACCGTGCGCATGAACGGCCGGCGGTAAAATTCCCGGATAAACCTCCGGTAATATTTTTCGAGCGTTTGCCGCGATCCGATTTCGGTGGGCACGAAGACAAAATTGACGCAGTCCATTTTTGACCAATCGTTGTCGAGCGTGCCGAATTTCTCAATATCCCTCGCGACCGGCGCGCCGGGAAAGGGCGTGAATGCCGTGATATTGGCGTCTTTGAGCGGGAGCGATTTTGCGAATTCGATGGTTTTCAGGATGGATTTCTCGGTCTCGCCCGGAAACCCCATCATGAATAACCCCTTGACCCAGATGCCCGCGTCGTGCAGCATCCCGATGTCGCGGCGGATGTCCTCCAGACGCAGCCGCTCCTTATAGCCGTCGAGAATCTCCTGGTCGCCCGACTCTATCCCCACATTCACCATCCAGCATCCTGCCGATTTAAGCTCCGCGATAAGGTCGCGGTCAATATGCCCGATGCGCACAATGCAGTTGAAGCCCACGCCGCGCAGCCGTTCGCGCCACAGCGCGCAGAGCCGGGCCACCCGGCCGCGGTTAAGCGTGAACAAATCGTCGTAGAACATCACGTGGCGGATGCCGAAATCGCGCCGCAGCCACGAGACAAGGTCGACGGTGTATTCAGGCGAATGCCAGCGGAACGTGCGGCCGAAAACCGATCGATCGCAATAGGAGCACTGATAGACGCAGCCGCGAGACGAGACCACGCTCGCGCCCGGATGACGGGGGTAGCTGAATAAGGGCAGGTGGTACCCCTGCGGGAAATTGCCGAGAAGGTCGTAGGCGGGAAACGGCAGCGCATCCATGTTCACAAGCGCTGTGCGGTCGCCGGTGAAGCGCACCGCGCCGCCGTCGCGAAAGCACAGTCCCGCTATGCTTTCCCGCGGCCGGCCGCCGGCCAACTCAATAAGCGCCTCTTCGCCCTCGCCGGCTACACAGCAGTCGATTGCCTCGAAACGCCTAAGCAGGAACTCTTTTCCCCACGAGGCATGCGCCCCGCCGAACACCGTCAGCGTTGTTTCGCGCAGTCGCTTGACACGCAGACATACGTCGTAGGCGTCGGCAAACGCCGGGGTGATGGCGGTAAAGGCCGCGATATCGGGATTGTGCGCGATGATGCGCCGGGCCCACTCATCGTTGGAGACACGGGGGGTGCGCGCCGCGTCAAAAATCGCGACGCTATGCCCGGCGGCGCGAAGCGCTGCGGCGATGGAAAGCAGACCCAGCGGCGGCAGCGTGGCGGCAAGGCCCGAGACGTGTTTGCCGGCCGAGCCGAGAGTGTAGCCGCGCGGATGAAAAAGGACGATCTTCATGGCCCAAGCGCTTTTACCTTATAAGATATTCCCATAGAGGGCCGTGCAGCCCCATGTGCCGTAATTTCGCGATACTAGCGCTGTTTTGTACCGAAATATCACCCACGATCCAGTTCGGCGCCCCGCCGGCGTGCTCAAGGAGCATTGTGCGGATGCGCGCCGCGTTGATGTGGGGAGAAAAGTAAAAATACGGCAACAGAAGGTCGGTGTCTGCCGTTATACCCCCTTCGCGAAGCGCATAGTCGTACAGCGGTGTTGCGGGATACAGCCGCATACCGATAAAGGGAAAATAGACGGTGCGCGGAATGTGCCGGCTGTTTGAAAAGCTTTCCCGAATTGTTGCCTCGGTTTCCGACGGGCCGCCCAGGATGAGAAAGTGCGAATAATAGATGCCGGCGGCCCTGAGACGGTCGCTTGCCTGTATCACATCGCCGACGGAAAAGCCTTTTCCGTAGGCCTCGAGCACCGCATCGCACAGCGAGTCGGTGCCGAATTCGACATGGGTGCAGCCGGCTTTTGCCATGAGCGCCGCAAGGTCCGCGGTCAATCCTGCCGGCCGCAAAAAACAGCCCCATTTGATTCCGCAATCCGCCCGGATAAGCTCTTCACAGACGCCGGCCACATGGTCGTTTGACGTATTGAAGACGGAATCGACGATGAATACATACGGTGCGCCGGCCCGTTTCATCACGCGAAAATCTTCGATGACGCTGGCGGCGCTGCGGCGCCTGAACCGCGCTCCTTCAAGCAGCGGATAGGTGCAATAACAGCACGTATAGCCGCATCCGCGCTGTGTCTGGACATTGAGCATGGAGCTTTCGCGCAGGTAATACCGCGCGATATCGCCGGGGACCTCGGGTGTCAGTATCGATTCGTTCGGACATGGCGTTTTCGGGTTGACTATAATCGCGCCGTCGCGGCGATATACAAGGCCGGGAATCATGGCCGGGGACGATCCGGATCGGATGCTGTCGAGCAGCAGGGGAAGCGAGCATTCGGCTTCGCCGGTGATGCCGAAATCGGCTCCCGTGATCTCAAGCAGGCGGCCGGGAAAGAGCGAGTATCCGCTTCCGCCCAGTATGACGGGCGCCTGGGTGACCGTGCGCACTCTGCGCATTATGGCGGAGAGCGCAGGCGTGAAAAGGGCCGTGTTTTCGAACTGGAGGTCGTCGATATTGCGCAGCGACAATCCGACGGCGTCCGGTGCGCACAGTCGCAGCTTGTTCTCGAGGTCCCCGCCCTCCACCGCGACATCGAGAATCTGCGCGTGATATCCCGCGGCGTTGAGTGTTGCGGCAAGGTGCGCAAGCCCCAGCGGAAACACCGGATAGGGGTTTGCGCACGTATTAACGTTAATAAGGGCGATTGAAAGCATGCCACCGGATTTCTATGCGCTCGAAGACGCATTGTTGCGGCGGGTCTGTCCGAGTGTTATCTCAGGCGCGTTACGCCGGCGTTCCGCTTCAGGCAACGATGTCTTAAAATAGATAATACGGAATTATGGCGGTATGGCTTGTGTCAGTCGTTTTCGATCACCGACTGGATGACGTCCTTGAGGTCCTCGATTTTATACGGCTTCGCGATGACATCCCTGAACCCGTAGTCCTGGTAGTTTGACAATAC
>Ga0209101_1000998_pt1 | contig 22233 bp, 22 predicted proteins | sample ConPoolayeCmetaG_FD_185481 | JGI IMG/M metagenome (GOLD analysis project Ga0209101, IMG submission 185481) | Hot spring microbial mat communities from California, USA to study Microbial Dark Matter (Phase II) - Cone Pool mat layer C metaG... ...
CCAGGGTCGGGACCCAGGTGGCCGCCATGAGGAGCCAGGCCCCAAGCGCCACCGCCGCCGCCGCACCGTCGCCATGGACCGGGCAGAGCAGCGCCGTCACCGGGGGGACGACGTAGAGCAGGAGGAGCCCGATGAGCGTTCCCGCCAGCCACCAGGGCGAATGCCGCAGCTGGGTGTACGCGCTACGCGCCACCATCCGCCAGATGGGTCCGAGCCCACCGTACGGGCGGATACTCCGCTCGGTCGTCGTCAGGCCGAGCCAGATGCGACCCCGCCGCTTGAGCATGGCTCCCAGCGCGCAGTCGTCGATGATCGCATCCCGGATGGCCGCGATGCCACCGCCTGCCGCGAGCGCGCTCCGGCGCACGAGCATACATCCCCCGGCGGCAGCGGCCGTTCGTGCTCGCGGGTCGTTGACGCGGGCGAACGGGTAGACCGTCATGAATCCGTAGACGAACATCGGCACGAGGAGGCGCTCCCACGCCGAGCGGCAATGCAGCCGCACCATCAAGGACACGAGGTCGAGACCTTCGGCCTCGCCCACCGCGACGAGTCGCCGCAGACTGCGCGGACTGTGCTCGACGTCGGCATCGGTGAGCCACAACCACGGTGGGCCCTCGCCCGAGAGCCCGGCCGTCGCCTCCGCGACGCCGGTCTCGACCGCCCACATCTTGCCGACCCACCCCGCTGGCCGGGGGGCCGTCCGCACGACACGCAGCCGCGCGCTCGCACCGAGCCGCTCGGCCAGGCGCTGGACGACGGTTCCCGTCCCATCGCGACTCTCGTCGTCGACGACCACGACGCGGAAGTCGCCCGGGTAGTCCTGACGCAACAACGAGCCGACCGTTCGCTCGATCACGTCCGCCTCGTCGCGCGCGGGCACGACGGCCGTCACCGCAGGCCATGCTGGAGGATCCGGGGCGGTTCCGTCCAGCCGCTGGTCGCACAGCCAGAATCGCCCCCAGGCGAAGGCCAGGACAGCCCAGGCGCCAAGCGAGGCCAACGCGATCCAGAACACTACCGTCACCGCGCTCGCGATGTCCCCGCCTCAGCCCCGATCGAGGCTCGAGACGGCGAACCGATCTGGATCGAGCCCCACGTCGTACCGCACCTGCCGCATGCGGAACACGGTTCGCGTCCCGGCGCGGAGATTGGCCACGACCGCCTCGCCCGCCGTCTGGTACGACCCGAGCCGCTGGTACCGATCGAGCGTCACGCGCTTGAGCACGCTCGACTCGTCGCCGTAGACGTCGACACGCCAGAGCAGCAGCTCGCTGCGATCGAACCAGAGCCGGTACTTGGCGTACGGAAACTCGGTATTCCGCGGCACCAGCTCGACCACGTAGGCCGGCTTGCCCTCGATCGCCTCTTCGCCGATCAGCCTGGCCTCGGCCTCGCGGTCGTTCCACTGCTGGATGCGCACGAGGAGCTCGAGGTCTCGATAGCTCAGATCGGAGCCGAAGAAGTTCTCGTCCCGCTGCGCATCGCCCAGCCTACGGGTGCGGCGGGTCGCCGGCGCCCACAACCACTGCTGGTCGGGCTCCCCGCGCGGCGAGAGATGCAGGAAGCGCGTCCCCTGAACGTCCGCGGGGCCCACGAAGACGAGGAAGGTGCGGTGCTCGCCCCGCGGATCGGTCTGCTCCTGCACGTCCATCTCGCGCGTGCGCACGAGGCGCTCGCCGGCGTAGCTTTCCATCGTCGCGGTCATGCTACGGTCGCGCCAGGTCGAGAAGCCATTGCGCTGCTGGGCCTGGTCGATCACCTCCCGCCCGGTCATGGCAGCGCCGGGCACGGTGCCGGTCACCAGGAGGATCGAGGCGATCGTCGCAGCGCGCCACATGGTCGAGCCGGGCTGATACCAGGGCCCGACGCGGCTTGTCGATCCCCGAGGCCGCTGCTAGCCTCCCACCGCGATGACCAGTGGCATGGCCGCAGCGGTAGCGGCCTGGCGCGAGCACCTGCGCGCGGAGCGGCAGGCCTCGCCCCACACCGTGCGTGCCTACCTGAGCGACCTCCGCCAGTTCCTCGACGCCGCGGCGGCCACCGATCCGGCCAGCGTGGGGGCGGCAGATGTGCGACACTGGCTGCGCATGCTCGATGGACGGACCGAGCGCAGCTCGATCGCGCGCAAACTGGCGGCCGTTCGCGGGTTCTTCCAGTTCCTCGTGCGCAGTGGTCGGCTCGCGACCGATCCGACCACGGGCCTCGCTGCGCCCCGACACCGCCGCCCGTTGCCGGCGCATCTCAGTCTCGACGATGTCGATCGCCTGCTCGCCGCCCCCCCTGGAGATCGGCTGCTCGGGTTGCGCGACCGCGCCATCCTCGAGCTCCTCTATTCCTCCGGCCTGCGGGTCGCGGAGCTCTGCGGGCTCGACTGGGATCGCCTCGACCTCGCGACCGGCTGCGTGCGCGTCATGGGCAAGGGCCGCAAGGAGCGGCTCGTGCCCGTCGGGCGCCCGGCGCGGCGCGCACTGGCAAGCTACCGCACGGCGCTGGCCCACGCGGGCCAGGCGGTGGCCAGCGGGCCGGTGTTCCGCAACCGCGGCGGCGGCCGTCTCACGCCGCGCAGCGTGGCCCGGCGCCTCGCCCTGCACTGCGCACGAGGCGGAGTGCATACGCCGGCGAGCCCGCACACCCTGCGCCATACCTTCGCGACCCATCTGCTGGGTGGCGGGGCCGACCTGCGGGCCATCCAGGAAATGCTCGGCCATGCGAGCCTGGCCACGACGCAGCGGTATACGCATGTCGACCTGCGTCGGCTCACCGAGGCCTACGACCGTGCTCACCCCCGTGCCTGAGCCGGTCGTGCACGGAACGACCATCCTCGCCGTGCGCCATCGCGGCCGGGTCGTGCTGGGAGGCGACGGCCAGGTGTCCATGGGGCAGACTATCGTCAAGCACAACGCCCGCAAGGTGCGTCGCCTGCACCAGGAGCGCGTGCTCGCGGGCTTCGCCGGGGCCGGCGCGGACGCCTTGACGCTCTTCGACCGCTTCGAGAGCAAGCTGCAGGCCGTCGGCGGGAACCTCAAGCGCGCCGCCGTGGAGCTGGCTCGCGACTGGCGCACCGACCGCCTCCTGCGGCGCCTCGAAGCCCTGCTCATCGTGGCCGATCGCGAAACGTCCCTGATGGTGTCCGGCACCGGCGACGTGATCGAGCCCGAGGATGGGCTGTGCGCCATCGGCTCGGGGGGCAACTTCGCCCTCGCCGCGGCCCGCGCTCTGGTTCGTCATAGCACGCTCGATGCCCGCGCGGTGGTCGAGGAGTCCCTGCGCATCGCGGCCGACCTGTGCGTGTACACCAACAGTCAGCTCGTGCTCGAGGAGCTGGAGAGCGACTGACCCATGGCCACCTTCACGCCGCGGGAGATCGTCTCCGAGCTCGATCGCTACATCGTCGGCCAGCGCGAGGCCAAGCGCGCCGTGGCGATCGCGCTGCGCAACCGCTGGCGACGGATGCAGGTGCCGGAGCCCCTCCGAGACGAGATCGCCCCGAAGAACATCATCATGATCGGACCGACCGGCGTCGGGAAGACGGAGATCTCGCGCCGCCTCGCGAAGCTCGCCCAGGCGCCATTCATCAAGGTGGAGGCCTCGAAGTTCACCGAGGTGGGCTACGTCGGCCGCGACGTGGAGTCCATCGTGCGCGATCTGACCGAGCTGGCGATCGGCATGGTGCGGGAGGAAGAAAAGGCCAAGCACCGGGTGAAAGCGTGCGAGCTCGCCGAAGAACGCGTGCTGGACCTGCTGCTGCCCCCGCCCCGCATCGGCGTCCAGCCGGCGACGGATCAGCGCGAGACGCGCGAGAAGCTGCGGCGGATGCTACACGAAGGCGAGCTCGACGAGCGCACGGTCGAGGTCGAGGTCAGCCGTCCCGGGGGCATGGGGATCGAGGTCCTCACCCCGCAGGGCCTCGAGGAGATCGAGTCGAGCCTGCGCGAGATGCTCGCCAACCTGATGCCGCGGCGTTCGCGCACCATGAAGCTCAAGGTGCCCGAGGCGCTCGAAGTGCTCACGCAGGAGGAATCGGCCAAGCTCGTGGACATGGAGGCCGCCACGCGCGAGGCCATCCGTCGCGTCGAGCAGTCCGGGATCGTGTTCCTGGACGAGATCGACAAGATCGCGGGGCGGGAGGGCCTGCACGGACCCGACGTCTCCCGCGAAGGCGTGCAGCGCGACCTGCTCCCCATCGTCGAGGGATCCACGGTCAACACCAAGCACGGACCGGTCCGGACGGATCACATCCTCTTCATCGCCTCGGGAGCGTTCCACATCGCCAAGCCCTCGGATCTCATTCCCGAGTTCCAGGGCCGCTTCCCCATCCGCGTCGAGCTGACGCCGCTCACCAAGGACGACTTCGTCCGCATCCTGACCGAGCCGGAAAACGCCCTCACGCGACAGTATGTCGCCTTGCTCGCGACTGAAGGGGTCCGCCTGTGCTTCACGGACGAGGCCATCGCGGAGATCGCCCGCATCGCGGCCGAGGTGAACGAGCGCACCGAGAACATCGGGGCGCGGCGACTGCACACCGTCCTCGAGCGCCTGCTCGACGAGGTATCCTTCGATGCGCCGGACCTGAGCGGTCGCGAGATCGTCGTCGATGCGGCCCTCGTGCGCACGCGGCTCGACGCGATTCTCGCCGACCAGGATCTCAGCCGGTTCATCCTCTGAGTGCACGCCAACCCCCGCGGGCGCGGCGGTTGCGGGGGAACTCTGCGCTGTGCCTTGTCATTCGCGCAGTCCGCCAGTAGCGTCGAAGGCACCGGGGGCGATGGTGCGCCCCCCAGAACTCCGGGCGCGGCGGCACCGGACGAGCTGTGGAGAGGAGGCATGGCAGGGGACGAGGGCGGGAGCATGCGCGCAACCGAGATTCCACGGGACCATCGCGATCTCCTCCTCGATGCGGCGACCCGCTTCGCGGGCTCGCTCGACACGGCAGCGATCCTCGAGGGGATGGCAGGGCTGGGCGTTCCCGGCTACGCCCGCTGGAGCGGCGTGTGGCTGCTCGAGGCACGCGGGCGCCTTCGCCGCGCCGAGGCCGGGGACGCTCGAGCGCTCGCGGATACCACCCGCGGCGAGCTCGAGGCCCTGGTGCAACGGCTCCTCGAGGACCCGGCTCCTGCGACAGGATGTCGCGGGAGCGATGCCTTCCTCGTCGTTCCCGTCCGCGCCGAGGGAGCGGTGATCGGCGCCCTCGCCTGGCTCGCCCCGCCCGCCTCGACGTCGTATTCGGCCGAGGCGATCGCGGTCGCGGAACGGCTCGCCCGGCTCGGGGGCGCGGCGCTGGCTGCGGCGCGACGGTACGAGGAGTCCGAGTCGAACAACCGCATGAAGGACGAGTTCCTGGCCACGCTCTCGCACGAGCTGCGTACGCCCCTCGCGGCCGTCCTCGGGTGGGCCAGCCTGGTGCGGAGCGACGGCCTGGAGCCCGCAGAGGTCGCCGTCGCGCTGGAAGCCATCGAAAGGAATGCCCGGGCGCAGTGCCGGCTCGTCGACGACGTGCTCGAGGTGTCCCGGATCGCGACAGGGAACATCCGCCTGGTGCGCCGCCCGCTCGATCTGGGCGCGAGCATCCGCGGCGTCGTCGACGCGTGCCGGCCGCTCGCTCAGGCCAAGACGCTCACGCTGAGCTTCGACCTGCCCCTCGCTCCCGCCATGGTGCTCGGCGACGCCGATCGCCTGCGCCAGGTGTGGTCGAACCTCCTCTCGAACGCCATCAAGTTCACGCCCCCGGGCGGGACGGTCTGGGTGACGCTGCAGCGGATCGGTGCCTGGTACGAGGTCGCCGTCCGCGACACGGGCGAGGGCATCGCCGCGGACATCTTGCCGTACATCTTCGAACGTTTCCGTCAGGGGGAGAACGCGAGCAGCCGGGGCCACGGTGGCCTCGGGCTCGGGCTCGCGCTGGTGCGCCATTTCGTGGATCTCCTCGGGGGGACTGTGGAGGCCCGCAGCGATGGCCCGGGGCAGGGCGCGGAGCTCCTCGTCCGCCTCCCCGCGCTCGCTTCGGAAAGCATGCTTCCGCTCGTCCCTCCCGCGGACGCGCCGGAGCGCGCCGAGGCGCATCGCCTGCTCGCAGGCATCGCCGTCCTGCTCGTCGACGACGACCGGGACACCCGGGCCATGATGCGGGCCGTGCTCAACCGCCGCGGCGCCACGGTGATCGAGGCGGAAAGCGTGGCCCAGGCACTGGCTGCCGTCGAGCGCCAGCCACCGGACGTCATCCTGAGCGACCTGCAGATGCCTGGCGAGGACGGGTACGTGCTCCTCGAGCGGCTGCGAGAGCGTGCGCGCCGCGGCGCGCGGGCGATCCCGACGGCTGCCGTCACCGCGCACGCGGGTGACGAGCACCGGGTCCGCGCCCTGGCGGCCGGCTTTCAGGCGCAGGTGGCCAAGCCGATCGATGCCGAGACGCTCGCGCGGCTCGTCGCGCGCCTCGCCCTCGACCAGCCGCGAACGGCACCGGGCTGAGCACCGGGATCCCGCGGTTGTACCGCCCGGGATCGCGTGGCATTCGGACGCGGTGACTCCTGCGGAACAGGCCACCGTTCTCATCGAGGCGCTGCCCTACATCCGCCGCTTCGCGGGCAAGGTGCTCGTGATCAAGTACGGCGGCCACGCCATGGAGGCCGACGAGCTCAGGGACGCGTTCGCCCAGGACGTCGCCCTGCTCAAGTACGTCGGCATGAATCCCGTCGTGGTGCACGGGGGCGGTCCGCAAATCGACGCTGCGGTGAAGCAGGCCGGGATCACGCCGCGGTTCGTCCGCGGCATGCGGGTCACCGACGCGGCGACGATGGACATCGTCGAGCAGGTGCTGGCGGGCAAGATCAGCGGCGAGATCGTAGCGGCGCTGAACCGGCACGGGGCGCGCGCCGTCGGCCTCTCCGGCAAGGATGGCGAGCTGGTCGTGGCCCGCAAGCGGTCCGGGGGCGAGGATCTCGGTCTGGTAGGCGAGATCGTCGGGGTCAATCCCGAGGTGCTCGATGCGCTCGACAGCCGGGGCTTCGTCCCGGTGATCGCACCGACTGCAGCCGACGCGCACGGGACGACGTACAACATCAACGCGGACGTCGTCGCCGGGAAGATCGCGGAGGCGCTTCGCGCCGAGAAGCTCGTGCTGCTGACGGACACGGAGGGCGTGAAGGGCCGCCAGGGCGAGCTAATTCCGACGCTGACGGCGGAAGACGCCACCGCCCTGATCGCCGATGGCACGATCAGCGGCGGCATGATTCCGAAGATCGAGTGCTGCCTCGAGGCGCTGCGGGGCGGCGTTCGCCAGGCGCACATCATCGATGGCCGCGTGCGCCACGCCCTGCTCCTCGAAATCCTGACCAACCAGGGGGTGGGGACCGAAGTGCTGCCCGGGAGTCGGCGCAGCCCGCGGCGCCGGCTGGCCCGCGCATGACGAGCGCCGAGATCATCGCGCGGACGCTCGCCCACGAGGTCCCGATCTACGCGCGCTGGCCGGTCGCCTTTGTCCGCGGCGCCGGCGCCGAGCTGTGGGATGCCGAGGGCCGCCGCTACCTCGATTTCTTCGCGGGACTCGCCGTGAACAACCTCGGCCATTGCCACCCGGCCGTGGTCGAGGCCGTGCGTGCCCAGGCTGGCCGCCTCCTGCACGTGTCGAATCTCTACCACGCCCCGCCGGTGGGCGAGCTCGCGGAGCTGCTCTGTCGCCACTCCTTCGCCGAACGGGTCTTCCTGTGCAATTCCGGGGCGGAAGCCAACGAGGCGGCGCTCAAGCTGGCCCGACGCTGGGGCCATGCCGTCGGCGCGGGACGCTTCGAGATTCTCGCGACTCACAACTCCTTCCACGGTCGGACGCTGGGTGCGCTCAGCGCTACAGGACAGGAACGCTACCGGACGGGCTTCCTTCCGCTGCTCCCCGGCATCCGCCTCGTGCCCTACGGCGACGCGGCTGCGATGGAGGCCGCCGTGCGTCCCGAAACGGTGGCGATCCTGGTCGAGCCCATCCAGGGGGAGGGCGGCGTGGTCGTCCCACCCGCGGATTACCTGCCCCGGCTGCGGGAGATCGCCGATCGCCACTGCCTGCTGCTGATGCTGGACGAGATCCAGACGGGTCTCGGGCGAACGGGCCGTCTCTTCGCGCACGAGCACGCCGGCATCGTGCCCGACGTGATGACCCTGGCGAAGGCCCTCGGTGGTGGCGTCCCCATCGGCGCGCTGTGCACCAGCGAGCGCGTCGCGCGCGTGCTCGAGCCTGGTGCGCACGGTACGACCTTCGGCGGGAATCTGCTCGCCTGTGCGGCAGCTTCCGCGGCGCTCCGCGTCCTGGCCGACCCAGCGACCCTCGCGCACGCGGTGGCGATGGGCAGGCGACTCCGCGCCGGCCTGGAGACCCTGGCTGCACGCCATCCGCGGATCCGGTCCATCCGCGGGATGGGCCTCATGCTGGGAGCCGTGCTGGACGGCCAGGGCCGGGACATCGTCGAACGCTGCCTCGAGCGCGGGCTGCTCGTGAACTGTACGGCCGAGGTGGTGCTCCGGTTTCTTCCTCCGCTCGTGATTCGGCCGGAGCAGATCGACGAAGGGCTCGGCATCCTCGACGAGGCGATGGCCGGATGAAGCGTGACCTGCTCCGCATCCGCGACCTCAGCACGGCCGAGATCGAGCAGGTGCTGGCCCTGGCGCGCCAGCTCAAGCGTGACCTGCGCGCAGGCACGCCGCATCGGCTGCTCGCCGGGCGCACGCTGGCGATGATCTTCGAGAAGCCGAGCCTGCGCACGCGCGTCACCTTCGAGGTCGGCATGGTCCAGCTCGGCGGCGCTGCCGTCCATCTCGCCCCCGGCGACATTCGCCTCGGCGAGCGGGAGCCTGCCACCGACATCGCACGGAATCTCGAGCGCTGGGTCGATCTCATCATGGCCCGGACCTTCGCGCATGCGAGCGTGGCTGACCTGGCGGCGGCCGCTCGCGTGCCGGTGATCAACGGCCTCTCGGACCTGCACCACCCCTGCCAGGTCTTGTCGGACTGCTTCACGCTGCTCGAGCATCGCGGCAGCCTGGGCGGTCTCCGCGTGACCTTCGTCGGAGATGGCAACAACGTCGCCCACTCCTGGATGGATGCGGCCGCGCGCTTGGGCTTCGCCTTCACGCTCGCCTGCCCGCCCGGCTACGAGCCCGATTCCACCATCCGCGACGAGGCGGCGGGCGCGGTCGCGGTCACCCACGACGTCGAAGCCGCGGTGCGCGGTACCGACGTGATCTACACCGACGTCTGGACCAGCATGGGCCAGGAACGCGAGGCCGCCGTACGCCGCCGCGCCTTTCAGCGCTATCAGGTCAATGCGGCGCTGCTCGACCTGGCTGCTCCCGATGCGCTCGTCATGCACTGCCTGCCCGCGCATCGCGGCGAAGAGATCACCGCCGAGGTCCTGGACGGCCCGCGCTCGGTGGTTTTCGACCAGGCCGAGAACCGCCTGCACGTGCAGAAGGCCATCATGGCCTGGCTGCTGGGCGTCGGCTAGCCGGGCCGGTTCACGGCAGGGCGTCGATCTCGCCGATCACGGCGAGGGCCCCACCGTCGGCACGCGCGCGGAAGCACACCTCCGCCTCGCGGGCCGTGCCGAGCCGCGCCCGACACTCCAGCACCGGGGCGACGGCCCAGTAGTCGCGCAGCGTCTCTGGCACGAGGTGTGGGGGGTGCCCGCGCCGCGCAAGCCCGATGCCGTGTCGCGAGTGCTGTACGGAGAGCTCCGGCCAGGCAACGAGCTCGCGTCGCGGCATGCCGAGCAGCACGCCACGGCTCTCGACCTGGATCTCTCGCGCGGACGCAGCGAGCCAGGCCATCCCCCGCTCCATTCCGGCCGCTGCACAGACGACGAGCCAGTCGCCGCCCTCGCCGCCCGCCGCGAGCGCCGCCACAGCCGGCACCAGCGCCCACCACACCAGCGGACCCGTGCGCGGCGCCAGATCGGGCCGCAGGCGGACCGTCCCGCGCTCCAGCCGGGCCCAGAGGCGCTGTGCCACGTGCGGGACGGCTTTCACCAGCACGGCGGTCCAGGCACCTGCCCATCGCAGGGCGACCAGCGGGATGCGCACTCGCTGTCGAGCGCCCAGCTCGAGCACGTGGCGATCCTGCGCCAAAGTCTCCAGTCTGTCCCAGGGTACGCGCCGGACCCGCCGACCCGGACCGAGGATCACCAGCTCGGCGTCATCGAGATGGAAGCGACGCAGGCAGGCCGTCGGCTCGGGGAACCGACCCGCGAGCAGTCGGCCGACCAGCAGCACCGCCACCTCCAGGGCGGCCCCCATTCCGTCCATCCACCAGCCGAGCGCGGTCGCTCCGACCAGCCAGGCGAGCCAGCCAGCCCCGAGCGCCTTGCCCGCGCCAGGGAACGTGAGCCAGAGCGGCGGCTCGGAACACCGCATCGTCGGACCTCGGCAGCCTCCACCGCGTGTTTCGGCATCTCCCGCGAGGCCCTTGAGCCGCTGGTGGCTGGTCCCTCCTGCACCCCTGTGCTACACCCCCCCGCCGATGCCTGCGGTGCGTCGCATCGTCCTCGCCTACTCCGGCGGGCTCGACACCTCGGTCATCCTCCGCTGGCTGGTCGAGCGTTATCAGGCGGAGGTCATCGCCTTCTGTGCCGACCTCGGCCAGGGCGAGGAGCTCTCCGGTCTCGAGGCCCGCGCGAGGGCAACAGGGGCCACGCGGTGCATCGTGGAGGATCTCCGCGAGGAGTTCGCCCGCGACTTCGTCTTTCCGATGTTTCGCGCCGGCGCGATCTACGAGAGCCACTACCTCCTCGGCACCTCGATCGCCCGTCCGCTCATCGCCAAGCGCCAGGTCGAGATCGCGCGGGCCGAGGGAGCCGACGCCGTCGCTCACGGTGCGACCGGCAAGGGCAACGACCAGGTGCGCTTCGAGCTCACCTTCGCCGCCCTGGCCCCGGAGCTGCGAGTGATCGCGCCGTGGCGCGAGTGGGACATGCAGGGGCGCGCCGATCTCATCGCCTATGCCGCAGCGCAGCGCATCCCAGTCACGGTCAATGCCGAAAAGCCCTACTCCAGCGACCGCAACCTGCTCCACGTGAGCTACGAAGGCGGGATCCTCGAGGATCCGTGGTGTCCGCCCTCCGAGGACATGTTCCAGCTCACGGTGGCGCCGGAGCGCGCCCCCGATGAGCCCGAAGACGTCGACGTCGAGCTGGTCGCTGGGGTCCCCGTGGCCATCAACGGCGAGGCCCTCTCGCCGGCGGCGTTGCTCGCGCGCCTCAACAGCCTCGGCGGGCGGCATGGCATCGGCCGCGCCGATGTCGTGGAGAATCGCTACGTCGGTCTCAAGTCGCGGGGGGTGTACGAAACGCCCGGCGGCACCATCCTGCGTGCGGCATTCCAGGCGGTCGAGTCGCTGACCCTCGATCGCGAGGTGCTCCATCTGCGCGACACGCTGATGCCCCGCTACGCCGAGATGGTCTACTACGGCTACTGGTTCGCGCCGGAGCGCGAGATGCTCCAGGCAGCGATCGACGAGGCAGCGCGGGCCGTGACCGGCACGGCACGACTGCGGCTGTACAAGGGCGCGGTGCGCATCGTCGGCCGCCGCGCGCCGCGATCGCTGTACGATCCACGGCTCGCCAGCTTCGATGCCGGCGGAGGCTACCAGCAGGACGACGCGTCGGGATTCATCCGGCTCGCGGGCCTGCGGCTGCGTATCCGGGCGCTGGTCGAACGTGGCCACCGATGAGCCGCCGCCCGCGCGCGCGACGGCCCGCCCCGCCGCCCAAGGCCTGGGCTGGCCGCTTCGCCACCCCGACAGCCCCCATCGTCGAGGCGTTCACGACCTCGCTCCCCAGCGATCGGCGCCTGTGGCCGCACGATATCGCCGGCAGCATCGCCCACGTGCATGCCTTGGTTCGCGCGGGTCTGCTCACGGCTGCGGAAGGGCGGCGGCTCGAACGCGGGCTCGGGACGATCCGCCGCGAGCTGGCCGCCGGCCGCTTCCGCTGGCTGCCGTCGGACGAGGACATCCACATGGCCATCGAGCGGCGGCTGATCGAGCTCGTGGGGCCCGTGGGAGGCAAGCTGCACACGGGCCGGAGCCGCAACGACCAGGTGGCCCTCGATCTCCGTCTGTGGCTGCGCGCCGAATGCGAGCACACGGATGCGCGCCTGGCGGCGCTCCAGGGTGCGCTGCTCCGCGTCGCCGAACGGCACCGCGACGCGGTCATGCCCGGCTATACCCACCTGCAGCGCGCCCAGCCCGTGCTCCTCGCCCATCATCTGCTGGCCTACCACACGATGTTCGCGCGCGATCGTGGGCGATTTCGCGACTGCCGGGTGCGAGCGAACGAGCTGCCCCTGGGCGCCGGGGCCCTCGCCGGGGCCGGCTTCCCCCTGGATCGGGTCGCGGTGGCACGCGAGCTCGGCTTCGCTCGCCCGACCCTGAACAGCCTGGATACGGTTGCCGATCGCGATGCGGCGGTCGAGTTTCTGAGCGCTGCTGCGCTCACCGCCGTACACCTCAGCCGGCTCGCCGAGGAGATCGTGCTCTGGGCTTCGGAGGAGTTCGCCTTCGTCACCTTGCCCGACGCCTTCGCCACCGGAAGCTCGATGATGCCCCAGAAGAAGAACCCCGACGTGGCCGAGCTCGTGCGGGGCAAGACCGGCCGCGTCATTGGCGGGCTCGTCGCCCTGCTGGTCACGCTCAAAGGCCTGCCGCTCAGTTACAATCGCGATCTCCAAGAGGACAAGCCCGCGCTGTTCGACGCGGCAGCCACGCTCGCGGCATCGCTCGAGGTCATGGCGGCCATGCTGCCCGCGCTGCGCTTCGAGACGGCACGGATGGCCGCGGCGGCCGACGGCCTCGCCTTGGCCACCGACCTCGCCGATGCCCTGGTCGAGCACGGCATGCCGTTCCGCGAAGCCCATGCCGTGGTCGGGCGCCTGGTCCGGCACTGCCTCGAGCGAGGGATCGGGCTGCGCGAGCTCGACGCAGCCACGCTGCGGGCGCACTCCCCGCTCCTCACCAGGACGATGGTCCAGCGCCTGACACCGCAGCGCTCGGTCGCCCGCCGCCGGGTCATCGGCGGGACGGCCCCGGCGCAGATCGCCCGCCGGCTCGCCGCTGCTGCTGCGGAGGCGGTGCGGTGAGGGTCGCGCGAGGCAACCGCGCGCCGAGCCTCGGGGCGATCCTCCTCGTGCTCGCTGTCGTGACGGGCACCCTCCCTGCCTGTGGCCGCAAGAGCGCGCCCCTCGCTCCCGAGCTCGTCCGACCGCTGGCCCCCGCCGAGCTGCGAGCAGTCCGCGTTGCCGAGGGGATCCGGCTCAGCTGGCGGCGCCCGACCCGCACCACCGGCGGCCGCAGCCTCGAGCATCTCGAGCGGTTTCTGATCGAGCGCGCACGCGGCGAGGAGGCGCTGCAGCTGGTCCACACCGTCGTCGTGGAGGACCAGGAGCGGTTCCGACCGGTGTCGCGCTTCGACTGGCTCGATACCGAGCCGGCCCCCGACGAACGGGTCCGCTACCGTGTCGTCGCCGTGACGCGTGACGGAGTGCGCGGTCTCCCGGCGGGCCCTGTCGAGGTCAGCACCGACGCGTCCCCAGCGCAGCCCTAGCGCCACCGCTCGTCCTGGCCGGCGCTCCCTCATGTGGGGCATGGCCAGGGAGCGGCGGAGCGTGCTAGAGGCCTCGCCGGAGGGACGTTCATGCGAACTATGAAGCGCGCCTCGATGGCCGTGATCCTATTGTGCGGGCTCCTTGCGCCCTCTGCGGAGGGAGGCGGCATCGGCGCCTGTCTTGCCAGCGAGGCGTGTCGCGCGCGAGCCACCGAATGCGAGGAGATGAGCCGCCGGATCTGCCTCGGCCGCCAGGGGCAATCCGCGGCTCGCTGCGCCCGCCGCGCCCAGCGCGAGTGCCGGCGTGGGATCCGCAGCACGTGCCGCGAGGTCGGAGCCTGCGGCACGAGCCAGAGCCAGCCCGAAGACGGCTGCTTCATCGGAGGCTGCAGCGGGCAGCTCTGTGCCGACGAGTCTCTCGCCTCGACCTGCGAGTGGGTTCCCTGGTACGCCTGCTTCCGCACCGCCCGCTGCGAGCGCCAGGCCGACGGGGGCTGCGCCTGGACCCCCACACCCGAGCTGCGACTCTGCCTGCGTGAGCGTGGCGGTCCCCCGCCGCGCTGAGCGCCTACGTTGACCCGGCGCGCGGGCGACGTGTATTCGGGGACGATCCCCACCATGCCCGCGCTTTCTTTCGTCAAGCTCCACGGGACGGCGAACGACTTCATCTACATCGACGCTCGTGGCGGTCTGCCGGCCGAGCCGGCGACACTCGCGCGGCGCCTCTGCGATCGGCACCGTGGCATCGGCGCCGACGGGCTCATCCTCCTGCACAGCGTTCGGCCGGGAGTGCGTGCGGACTGCCGCATGGAGATCTGGAACAGCGACGGGAGCCGGGCGGAAATGTGCGGCAACGGCATCCGCGGCTTCGCCAAGTTCGTCTGGGATCGCGGCCTGGTGGCGAAGAACCCGCTCGCCGTCGAGACCGACGCCGGGCTCAAGCAGGTCGAGCTCGACCTCGATGCCAGGCAACGCGTGCGCCGAGTCGCCGTGGACATGGGCCGCCCCGAATGGCGGGGACGTGCCATCCCCGTCGACAGCGACGCGGAGGTGATCGAGCAGCCGCTCGAGGTCGCCGGCCAGCGCTGGCGCGTCACCTGCGTGTCCATGGGCAATCCCCACTGCGTCGTCTTCGTGGACGATTTGGCGGCGCTTGCCCTGGCCGATATCGGGCCCCGCTTCGAGCATCATCCCTTCTTTCCTCGGCGCGTGAACACCGAGTTCGTTCGCGTCCGGGATCGGGAACGTCTCGAGGTGCGCGTGTGGGAGCGGGGAGCTGGCGAGACGATGGCCTGCGGCACGGGCGCCTGCGCAGCGGCGGTGGCGGCGGCCCGCACCGGTCGCGCCGGTCGGCAGGTAGTCGTCTCGCTCCCCGGCGGCGAGCTCGAGATCGCCTGGCTCGCGGACGATCGCGTGCGCATGACTGGCGATGCGGTCGAAGTCTTCGAAGGACGAATCGAGGTGTAAGGTGATGTGGACCGGATGTCTCACGGCGCTCGTCACGCCCTTTCGGGCAGGCGAAATCGACCGCGATGCCCTCGCGGCGCTCGTCGAATCGCAGATCGCGGCCGGCGTGCACGGGCTCGTCCCGGCAGGGTCGACCGGGGAGGCCGCCACCTTGACCCACGACGAGCACATCGAGCTCGTCCGCGAGGTGGTCCGCCTGAGCCGCGGCCGGGTGCCCGTCATCGCCGGCACCGGCTCCAACTCGACCGCCGAGGCTGTGCGCCTGACCCGCGCCGCGGAGGAGGCCGGCGCCTCCGGAGCGCTGCTCATCTCGCCCTACTACAACCGGCCGACGCAGGAGGGCATCTATCATCATTACGCGACCGTGGCGGAGGCGACACGCCTGCCCATCCTCGTCTACAACATCCCCGGTCGGACGGCATCGAACATCCTGCCGGCGACGATCGCGCGCCTCTCCGAGATCCCGAACATCGTCGGCGTAAAGGAGGCCAGCGGATCGATGGCTCAGGTGCTGGAGATCATCGCGACCTCGGCGCCGGACTTCGCGGTGTATTCGGGCGACGACATCATGACCCTGCCGATCATGGCCGCGGGCGGCAAGGGCGTGATCGCTGTCACGTCGAACGTGGCCCCGCAGCTGATGGTCGACCTCACCGAGGCGCTGCTGGCGGGCGACCTTCCCCGGGCGCGCGGCTTGACCCACGAGCTCCTTCCGCTGGTGCAGGCCATGAGCCTCGAAGTGAACCCCATCCCCGTCAAGACCGCGCTGGCCTTGATGGGACGCTGCCTGGAAGAATTTCGGCTTCCCCTCACCTGCATGACGACCGCTGCCCGGGAACGGCTTGCCGGCGTGCTGCGCGACTATGAGCTCATCTGATCGAGCCCCCCTCGTCGTCTGCGGCGCCGCAGGGCGCATGGGGCGGCTCCTCGTGAGCCTCGCGCACGCGCATCCCGAGGTGCAGCTCGTCGGCGCCATCGAGGCGCCGGGTCATCCGCTCCTCGGGGAGGACGTCGGCATCCTCGTCGGCACCCCGCTGGGCGTCCCACTCGGCGCCGAGCTGGCCGCGATCTGCCAGCCGGAGCACGTGGTGATCGAGTTCACCGGCAACCCCGCTGCCACCCTGGCACACGCGCGTGTGGCGGCGGAGCGGGGGGCGGCCCTCGTGGTCGGGACGACCGGCCTCGGCGCCGACGAGGACGCCGAGCTGCGACGGCTGGCGTGCCGCACGCGCTCGATCGTCGCCGCGAACTTCAGCGTCGGGGTCACCGTGCTCCGCGAGCTGGTGGAGCGCGCGGCCCGGCTGCTCGACGCCAGCTTCGAGGCGGAGATCCTGGAGCTGCATCATCACGGGAAGCAGGATGCGCCGAGCGGAACCGCTCTGATGCTGGGGCGCGCGATCGCCGAGGCGCGGGGGCTCGACTTCGCCGAGGCGGCCGTCCTCGCCCGACACGGACAGGTCGGCGCCCGGCGCCCCGGCGAGATCGGCATTGTGGGGCTGCGGGCTGGCGACGTCGTCGGCGATCACACCGTCCTCTTTGGCGGGCTCGGCGAGCGGATCGAGCTCGTGCATCGGGCCCAGAGCCGCGACGGTCTCGCCCGCGGGGCCCTTCGCGCAGCGGCGTGGGTCCGCCGCCAGGCACCTGGGCTTTACACGATGCGCGACGTGCTCGGGCTGTAGCCGGCGGCCTCCGTCGCCACGGGGACGCGCGCGCGCACCGTGGTCCCTTCCCCGACGCGGCTCAGGACGCGCACCTCACCCCCGAGGAGCCGTGCCCGCTCTTGCATGCCGAGGACGCCGAGCGACCGCTCCACGGCGGTTCCTCCGGGCGGAATGCCGCGCCCATCGTCACGGACCTCGAGCACGAGACCGTCTGGACCAGGCTCGAGGTGCATGACGACCTCGCGCGCGGCAGCGTGCCGGGCCACGTTGGTGAGGGCTTCCTGGGCGATGCGGAACAGCGCGGTCGCCACGGCCCGCTCGCAGCTGAGCCGCGGATCTGCGGCGACGAAGCGACACCGGATCCCCGTGCGCGTCGTGAACTCGCTGGCGAGCCATTCCAGCGCAGCGACCAGTCCGAGGTCGTCGAGCACCAGGGGGCGCAATGCCGTCGCCGTCCGGCGGACCGTCTGCACCACAGTGTCCACCATCTCCCGCATCGCGTGGGTCTTGGCCACGAGCTCCGTCACGCAGGGGTCACGGAGCCGCGCGAGGCGCGTCCCCAACCAGGCCACATCCATCTTGAGCCCGGTCAGCTGCTGGCCGAGCTCGTCGTGGATCTCGCGTGCGATGCGTGTCCGCTCCTCCTCGAGCGCAGACTGCAGGTGGTTCGAGAGCGCACGCAGCTCCTCGCGCGAGGAAGCCAGCTCGAGCTGTAGCTGTTTCTGCGCGGTGACATCGTTGCCGACCTCGACGACGGCGAGCGGCATGCCGGCAGCATCGCGATGCAGTGCCCAGTGACTCGCCACGACCAGCCGCCGGCCGTCTTTGGTGTGCTGCACCACCTCCCCTTCCCACCGTCCCGTCCGCTCGAGTTCCTCGGCGATCCGTTCGGCCGGCAGCGGCAGCTCGGTCGCGAGCAGCTCTTCGACACGTCGCCCCGTCGCCTCCTCGGCGGTCCAGCCGTACAGCGCCTCCGCCCCCGGCGTCCAGCGCTGCACACGCCCGTCGAGATCCCGCACCAGGACGTGCGCCAAGGCCAGGACATGCGCCTGCTCCTCGAGCTGCCTTGCCTGACGCCGGAGCGCGGCCTCGGCATCGAGGTGCTCCTGGATATCGCGCGCGATGACCGCGAGGAAATCGACCCGTCCCGATTCGCCCCGGTGCGCCAGCACGACCTCCGAGACGGGAATCTCTCGCCCGACCGGCGTGGTCCAGGCGAGCGTGCCAAGCCAGCGCCCGCGCGCTTCTGCGACCGGGATGGCCTCGGCGTGAAGTCGCTCGGCCGCCCAGGACACGTGGCAGTTCGCGAGCGTCAGCGGCTCCGGCGTGCCCGTGCCGAGCCCGAGCGCTTCTCGGGCAGCGCTGTTCAAATACAAAATACGCGTCGAGGCATCGGCGAGTGCCACGAAATCCGAGGTGGCATCGAGCACCGAGGCCAGGCGTTCCCGCTCCTCTTCGAGCTGCCGACGTTCGGTCACGTCGTGCCCGGCCCCGAAAATCCCGCTCACCGGACCCTCGCTCCCCTCGCGCAGCGGCCGCAGGTAGACACGCAGCCAGTAGGTCTCCCCCGAGGGCCGCAGCGCCCGCGCCTCGACCACGGTCGAGTCGCCCGCCAGCACGCGGCGTGCTGCACGACCCCAGAGGTGGACGTCGCCCGGGTGCCAGATCGTGCGCTCGAACTCGCCGCCGCCCATCACGGCCTCGACCGGGTATCCCGTGATGCGCGCAAAGGCTTCGCTCGCCCACTCGAGACACAGCCCGCGACGGTCCTCGCCCCGGCGGAGCGTGAAGGCGAAGTCCGACGTCACCTCGGCCAGACGACGATGCCGCAATTCGGCGATGCGCAGGGCCGCCTCGGCCTCGCGACGAGCCGTGACATCCCGCGCGTGGACAACGAGGGCATGCACATCGGGGTGATCGAGCAGGTTGCGCACCGTGCACTCGACCCAGGGCCAGTCGCCGTCGGACCGTCCGACGCGCAGCGTGACCGTGACCACTCTGCCCGGGACCGCCCGGGCCTCCGCGATCGCCCGTTCTGCCCGCTCGCGGTCCTCGAGGTGAACCCGCTCGCTCCAGGACCGTCCGTCCAGATCGTCGGTGCCAAACAGCGCGGCCGCGCCGGGGCTCGCGTAGCTGACCAGGCCCGTGGCATCCGTCAGCACCATCGGTTCGAAGGACTGCTCGACCAGGGCTCGAAACCGCGTCTCCTCGAGCGCTGACACACGGCGGTCCGCACCACCCCCCGCACGCTCGCTGCGCGCTCGCCGGAGCGTGGCCATGACACGCATCCGGGCCTCCACTTCCACGGCATCGACCGGGCGCCGGAGCACGTCATCGATCGTCACGCCGAGCGCGCTGCGCACCAGACGCTCTCCCGGGGCCGCCAGCAGCACGACCGGCAGCAGCCCCGGCCTGGCAGCACGCCGTACGGTACGCAGCACGGAGCCGAGACGGCCCAGCGCCCGGGCATCCACGATGACCGCATCGACCCCGCGTCCCCCCCGCAGCAGCGCCGCTGCTTCGCTCACGCCCGCATCGATCGGCCGATGGAACCGACGCAGGCCTGCGCGCAGGCGTTGCCGGTCCTCGGCGCTCTGGACCACCACGAGCACCCGCATCGGCTTTCAGCGCATAGCACAGGGATCCCGGCGCGCCATGCTGCCGTGCGCTCTCCAGCCGGGACGGCTGATTTGTAAAGCTCGCGAGACTCAGCTAGAAGCGCGAGCTGGCGGCAGCACCCGCGGGAGGCCCAGAAAAACAGTCCTGATTTCGAGGGATTAGACGGTCGTCCAGCATGCAGTGCACGCTGGCACGATGTCCGGAGCGGCGGCTGCGGGGGGCATGACAGCGGGCCATGGGTCATCGCGCGTATATCGGTCTCGGCTCCAACCTCGGCGAACGGCGGGACAACGTCGAGGAGGCCATTGCCCGGATCGCCGCCCTGCCAGGCACGCGGGTCGTGCGTTCGTCTTCCCTCTACGAGAGCGAGCCGCTCGGCGACGCCAAGCAGTGGTTCGTCAACGCAGCGATCGAGATCGATACCGAGCTGGCGGCCGACGCGTTGCTGAAGAAGCTCCTCGCGATCGAGGAGACGATGGGCCGCCGACGCGTCAAGGGCAAAAAGTGGGGATCCCGGGTGATCGACCTCGACATCCTGCTCTTCGATCAGGACGTGATCGACAAGCGCTCGCTCAAGATCCCTCATCCCGAGCTACACAAGCGGCGGTTCGTCCTGCTGCCGCTCGCCGAGCTGGCGCCCCACGTCATCCATCCCCAGCTCGGGCAATCGATTTCCACCCTCCTGGCGACGGTGAAGGACGACAAGCGTGTCATGCTCCTTCGCCGCAGCTGAGGCGCGTGCGACGCGCGGCCCGATGGCCGCCGGGCGGGTTGCCGTGCTCCTCGCTGGGCTGTTCGCGCTACCGGCCCTGCCCGCCGGTCCACCGCCCGATGCCCCTCGGGGACATGTCGTCGCAGTGATCGACGGCGACACCGTGGTGGTGCGGACAGGAGGTCGGGAGGAGCGCGTGCGGCTCCTCGGCATCGATGCCCCCGAGCTGCACGACTCCGAGAAGCTCGCCCGAGAGGTCGCGCGAAGCGGACGCAGCCCGGACGCGATCCAGCAGCTGGGCGCGGCGGCACGCCGTGCGCTCGCCGACCTGGTCGCGGATCGCACGGTGACGATCGAGCGCGACGTGGAGGAGCGGGACCGCTACCAGCGACTGCTCGCCTGGGTGTGGCGAGACGATGGTCGGCTCGTCAACGAGGAGATCGTTCGCGAGGGCTGGGCGAAGACGCTCACCATTCCCCCGAACGTCCGCCACATCGCTCGCCTGCGCGCGGCGCAGGCCGAGGCCCGGGCCGCCCGCCGGGGTCTCTGGTCGACCTCGGCGCTCGCTGGAAACAACGACCCGACACCACCGCGCCCGCGTCCTGCCGCCAGGGATTGCCCGGTCGAGCGCCCGATCAAGGGCAATCGGCGAGATCGGCCGGTCCCGCGCTGCATTTACCACCTCCCCGGCTCCCGGTCATACGCCGAGACGATCCCGGAGCAGTGTTTCGCCTCGGAAACAGAAGCTCGGGCGGCCGGCTGCCGGCCGGCGCGCCGGTGAGGCCAGGCCGTCCCTCAAGCCCGGCTCCCGAGCGGCCGATACGTCCCTGTGGGTATGGCATTCTCCCCCGGCCGGCCGGTCCAGCCTCGACCATCGGGCGCCGAGTCCCCGCTCGTGCTCATCGTCGACGACAATCCCGACATCCTGTGTATTTGCGAGCAGGTGCTGCAGCGAGCTGGATACCGCACGGCCACGGCGGCGTCCGGCCAGGAGGCCCTGGACAAGGTGCGTGCGCTGCAGCCCGGCCTGATCATTCTCGACCTCATGATGCCCGGGATGGACGGGTTCAGCACGGCGCACGAGATTCATTCCGCGCCAGAGACGGCCGGCATCCCCATCGCCGTGCTGACCGCCGCGCCCGCCTCGCGGGAGGAAGCCGCCTATCGGGTCGGCGCGCAGGCCTTCTGCACCAAACCGATCGATCCCGCCCGGTTGACGGCCCTCGCTCGCCGGCTCTGTCCCATCCCCTGAGAGGCGTCCCGCTGCGCGTTACACCTCGACGTCGATCGACTCGAGGGTCGCGGTGTACGCGCCCGGCGCCAGCGGATCGTCGGACCGGCTGACAACCAGCTCCGCACCCTCCGCGACACTGCCGGCCACCGCCAGCGCCCAGTGCTCCCGGAGATGCTCCTCGTCGAAGACCGCGAGGGGACCGAGCCGCAGCCGAACGACCAGGACCCGCCGTGCGCCGCGCTGCCGCGCCGCTCCCTCGATCTGCGCCAGGAGCGATGCCATCAGCGAAGAGTCGTGCACCGCCTTCCCTCCCCAGGCGCGCGGAGACGCTCGACGAGCCCGGCGACAGCCGCCTCCACGGCGGGAGAGAGCGCTTCGCCCCACCCGAAGCGCGCACCGCCGATCGCCACCAGCCATGCCTCGGGCGTCCGCCCGCCGAGGAGGGTTGCGGCCGCCAGCAGGTCCGCGGGCGTCACGCGGTGCGAGAAGGCCAGCGCGCCGGGCGCCGCGGGGCCGATCGGCTCCCAGTGCACCTGGCCCGGAGGCGTGCCCCGGTGCGCGTCGACGAAGACCACGCGGGAGGCCCGGCTGATCGGCTCCGCGAGCTCGGGCGTGAGCTGCACGACGGCGAGCGCGGGTGGCCCCAAGCGGCTCGCCACCGCGAATCCCGCACCGTCGTCTTCCCGCAGGGGATTGCCGATGCCGACGATCAGCGTGTCCTGCGCCCCGTTCATGGCTCCCGCCGTCGTGCGTCGAGCAGAGTGCCCCTTGCATCGTAGAGCTCGACGGCGAGCGGCATCTCGCCGAGCGCGTGCGTGGAGCAGCTCAGGCAAGGATCGAAGGCCCGGATCACGGCCTCGCAGCGATTGAGCGCCCCGTCGCCGAGCCGGCTGCCGTGGACGAAGCGCCGGGCGACCTGGAGCAGCCCCCGGTTCATCGCCAGCGCGTTGTGGCCGGTCGCGA
>Ga0209101_1000999_pt1 | contig 22231 bp, 17 predicted proteins | sample ConPoolayeCmetaG_FD_185481 | JGI IMG/M metagenome (GOLD analysis project Ga0209101, IMG submission 185481) | Hot spring microbial mat communities from California, USA to study Microbial Dark Matter (Phase II) - Cone Pool mat layer C metaG... ...
GTATGCACCTGAAGCTGCCGACCCGCCCAAAAATGATCCAAAATGTAGTGGAGAAAAACGGGGGTCAATGACAGACTTTCCTAGGAATTTGAGGTTTTTGGCCCTCCAACTGTCGAATTTGGGCTAGGCGGGAAGAATGTCACTGCAACAGGCAAACCTAATTGGCAGGGCGAGACCGCGAAGCGAAAGATGGCTGACACTCGGACCGCATGAATTGGGAGGAGCGCGGCATCTGCTTGTTTACGAGGCGGTTACAGGTGCATATTCATTGGCGCGTCTCGCGCTGCGCATCTCCTGCACCAAGGTCAGTCAAATTCGGGTTATACATTTCGAACCGTTGCCAAGTAAGCAGAGCGGCAGCTTCCGTCAAGCCCTAATGGTCCGACATTGATTGCGTGAAAAAGATCTTGGCCGCAAAAAAGGCAACCCTTCGTGGCACATGGCGACTGTGTCCTGTTGGGGCAGAGTGCGTCATTTGCCGGACACGACCTCGCTGAGTTTGAAGATTGGCAAAAACATGCACAGAACGATGCCGCCGATCACGACGCCCAAGAACACCATAAGAAGAGGCTCAAGCAGCGAGGTCAAACCCGCGAGAGTGGTATCCACTTCGTCGTCATAGAAATCCGCGATATTGAGCAACATCTCATCAACTTTACCGGTCTTTTCGCCGGCCTGAAGCATTCTGACCAGCATGATCGGGAAAACAGTTTGATTCTGCATAGCTGAAGAGAGGGGCTCGCCACGTTCGACCGCACTCCGCAAGCGCATTACGAGTTGTCCGGCGACCAGGTTCCCGGTGGCGCCGGCGACGATTTCCAAAGCATTGAGTATAGGGATACCGCTGCGAATCATTTCTCCAAAAGTGCGTGCAAACCGGGCGGAAGCTACTTTGCGGTTCAACTGTCCAAACACCGGCAACTTCAACAGGAAACTGTCGAAGGCAAGGGCTCCTTTGGAAGTCGCTTTCCATTTGCGGAAGGCCACTATTCCCGCCACAAGGGCTATGAGGATCGGGAAGCCAAAGCGCCGTAATTGTTTGCTTAAATCCAGGAGGAATTGAGTTGGCGCCGGCAATTGTTTGCCGAAATCGGCAAACATTTGTCCGAATACAGGCACGATAAAGGTAATCATGCCTGTGGCAATGGCCAAGGCCACACATAGCACTATGGTCGGATACATCATGGCTGACTTGATCTTACGTTTGAGCTTGGCGCTGCTTTCCAAGAATGATGCCAACCGGGCAACGGTTTCCGAAAGCTGCCCTCCGCTTTCGCCGGCCTTGACCATGTTTACGTAAAGATCCTCAAAGATGGACGGGAATTGCCGCAGGGCCTCCGACAAGGAAGATCCACCTTCGATGGACTTGCGCACCTGGCGGATTACTTGCCGGAAAGAAGGGTTATCCGTTTGTTCCTCAAGGGTTTCGAGTGCGGTTACAATGGGCATGCCTGCCGCCAGCATGGCGGCAAGTTGTCGCGAGAATGAGGGCAAAAGATCGCCCACAATTTTACGCGCGCCGGGAACGTGCCGGGAGTCCTTCAATCGGGCCGGTTTACCGCCAGCAGGTTTGGGGCTGGCGGGCAAAGGGGTGGGTTCGCGCTTCGTCTTGGTGCTGCCGACGTCGCGTCGCGGCGTTGCGCGTACAACTGGACTCATGGACAGATCTCCTAATCGCCGCCTGTGACTTCGAGTGCGGCTTCGATACTGGTCACACCTTCCTTGACTCGCATAAGGCCGGCCTGCTTCAGGGTAACCATGCCGTTCTTGATGGCGAGATCACGGATCTGACGCGTGTTGTAACCAAGCAAGATCCCTTGCCGGATTTCGTCATTTACAAGCAACACTTCCATGATTGCTCCACGTCCCTTGTAACCACCCGAACAACGTGGACAGCCCATGGCCTTGAAAATCTTGGCACCCTCAAAAAAGGCCGGATCGATATTGTTAGCTTCCAGGATTGACTTGGGAATTTGCGTGGGGGCCCGGCAAGAGGTACAGAGTTTGCGGAAGAGACGCTGAGCTTGGGCAAGCACCAAACAGGACCCAAGCATGAAGGGCTGAATACCCATGTCGAGCAGACGGGTCACTGCTCCCGCGGCGTCGTTGGTGTGCAGCGTACTTAATACCAAGTGCCCAGTCAAGGCGGCTTTGATAGCGATTTCGGCGGTTTCGGAGTCGCGAATTTCTCCCACCAAGATGATATCGGGATCCTGCCTCAGAATGGAGCGCAGCGCGGAGGCAAAGGTCAACCCGACATCCGGGTTGATCTGAACCTGGTTGATACCTTCGAGCTGGTATTCAACGGGGTCTTCGCAAGTGATGATGTTCACATCAGGTTTGTTAAGGTCCTGAAGGCAGGAATACAGAGTAGTTGTTTTACCGCTGCCCGTGGGCCCGGTTACCAGAATAATGCCATGAGGCTGCGAGATGGCATACCGCATCGCCTTCTCCGACATCTCGTCCAAGCCGAGAGCAGAGAGGCTCGGGGCGAGGGTTGTTTTGTCAAGAATACGCATTACCACCTTCTCGCCATATGTAGCGGGAAGAGTGCTGACGCGCAAATCAACCTCTTTGCCAAGAGCTTTGATATTGAAGCGCCCGTCTTGAGGAACGCGACGTTCGGCTATGTCCAGGTCGGCCATGATTTTTATGCGTGAGATTATGGCAGCCTGCATATTTTTCGGCGGGCTTGGGCGTTCCACAAGAGCTCCGTCAATGCGGTAACGCAGGCGCAGCCGTTTCTCCATAGGCTCGATGTGAATGTCACTGGCTCCTGTTCTGAGGGCTTCAACCAGGATCATGTTAACGATGCGGATTACAGGTGCGCCCTCGGCGCTTTCCAGCATTTCTTCCAGACTTTGTTCCTCTTTTTGCTCTTCGACGACCTGGACGTCTGTTTCTGTGTCCTTGAGAAATTCCTCCATGCTGAGCCCCGCAGCCGTTTCCTCGAAAACTTTCGACAGGACGGTGCTGATTTCATGCTCCGGTGCCGCCAGGGGAATAATTTCCAACCCCGTTAAAGTTGCAATTTCGTCAATTGCCATGAGGTCAAATGGGTCGCCAAGCGCGAGAGTCAGGGTGCGTCCGACTTTAGCGACCGGCACGACCAGCCGTTTCGCCATAGTTTCCCGAGGAATCAGATCCATCAACTGTTTGCTGGGTGTAAAATAAGCAAGAGAAATCGGAGGCATTTTCAAGTATTCAGCAAGCGCGAGGGTCATATCCACGCTTTTGACGAGCTTCTTTTCGATGAGGTATTTTTCAAGACGGACACCTTGCAACCGGGCTGACTCTTCAGCTTCCTCGAGGGTTTTCGGATCGATAATACCCCGTTTGAGAACGATTTCAGAAATTTTGCCAGTCTGGTGATCTTTTGTAGCCATGTCAGCTGTAGTGTTAGCAGGTTGAATGCCAATTTCAACCAAACTCAGGAAAATGTCGTCAAGAACTTAGCGCAGCAAAATCCGAACCGGCGAGAGTAAACAACCGTTGAACTATTTATAACTACATAAATGGTAAATAGTTATGTATGGGACTATCTTCTATTCAGACAGCAGGGAGACGTTGGCAATTTCGTGTCGGCGTTGAATCCGGATTTTGCGATTAACTGGAGCGCGACATCTGCTTTGTTAGGGCCTCGCTTGCTGTATGGGGTGCAGCGGCGCCTTCTCGTGCCCCGCATCTGCCCTGCTGGAACCAATCGCAAAATCGGGGACGATTGGCGGAGGGGAGACTTTTTGAGAGAACGGTTTTCTTCGGTCAGCAGTCATGTTCAACAAAGGGGGAGAATTCTGCGTGGCAACCCGGCACGGCTCTTGCTCGATTGTTCACCCTGAAAAATAGGAATGCGCTTTATTTGAAAATCATGTATGGATAGCAATAACAGAATCCTTAACTTGTTCGTGAAGCTGACGATTTTGTAAAAGGCGACCAGACAGTCCAGAACGGTTGGCCGATTAGGAAGCCATTAGCAGGTGACAAGAATGCTGGGCTTCGTGAATAATTCCAGATTTGGCGATTGGCACGAGGGCGGCAGATGTGCGGCACAAGCTGCGTATCTGTATAACCACACTGCAAACTCTCGCAAACAAGCAGATGCCGCGATCCGGCCAGTCCCCGGCAGTTTGAGCAAAGGGCCTCTTTCCCACGTTCTCGGTTTCTTACCATCAAGCTTGCTCGCAGTGTTATCACCATGCTTTCCAACATGTTATACAACCGTGGTATTTCTCAAACCCAGAATCCGGGATAATTTAGCGTGACGTGGTCAAATCCATGAGCCCTGATCAAGACAGAGAGGCGAGGAAAAACCTCGAGCAGGAACTTTGGACCGCAATTGCGGCCTTGGAGCAAATTCTCGACGTTATGCCTAACGATCTCACCTCGCTTGAGGCGCTGGCTCACGCTTATGAAGAGATCGGGGACAAAAGTCGGGCCCGTGACTATTTTATCAGGCTGGGATTGGCATTCGTTGATAAAGGCGATCTTGGCGGGGCGCAGGAGGTGCTCGAAAAACTCTTGACCGCGGCGGAAGACGATCCGCGGGTGAAGGAACTGGCCGATCAAATTGAGGCGGCATCGGCTCGTTCTGTGTCCGTGGAGGGAGACCGCGGGTCAAAAGCGTCAAAAGCAGGGGCGCAGGTCGAGCAATTTGTGCGATCCCGGGTAAGCATTGACGAGGAGTTAACGTTTGCATGGAACCTGCTTCTGGCAAAACAGATAGGGCAGGAGGAATACGCAAGCGTTGTCCATGATCTCACCGAAATGTCGGCCACAGACAGCAGTTCCACGATTTCCGTGCTTCATGTTTTAGAGTTCCGCGCGTCAAAGAGCTTGGATCGTGTGATGGGATATGTCGCTAAAGAATGCGGGACTCCCATTGTTGGGCTGAGCAACTTCGGTTTTCCCGTGGAGGCCATTACGGCGCTGAACATTGAATTCATGGTGCGGCGCGGTGTCATAGTGTTGGGATTCATAGGACCGGAAGCGCTGGTTGTGGTTATGAATCCGTATAACAAGGAGCTGCGAAAAGAAGTGGAAAGCCGCTTGGGACGTAAGTGTCACTTCTTCATTTGTTTGCCATCGGAATTCGATCAGGCGGTGGCAAAAATCAAGGCACAACTTGAAGCGCAGCCTGAGCCGGAAGGCGAGGGGTAACAGCTTTTCGCTGGCTTCCAGATCTCAGAATCCTCGTCAAGTCTAGGGTAACGAATTTCCCACTCTCAGGAACTGCTTTTCTCCCTTGTATTCAAGGTAGACGCCCCCTTCGCCGATTGCGACAATGCGCACACCATCGACGGTGTCGCCCACGCTGTAAATTTTCTTCTTGGACGCGGAATCGATAATGGTGACCGAACCGACCGCGCCGCGGCCCATGGCAGCAGTGAGAGTTAGCTTGGGCCATTCCACGCGCGCTGGTACCGAGAGTTCCAGCGTCACGGGCTTTTCCGAAGGTCTCTCATCAGACAACTGCGGCGGGTGGGACATAGGGGTAACGGCTGACGTTGCTGTGGCGGGAGCGTTGGAAACTGCAGGCGGCGCTGCGGGTGGTTGCGAACTGGCTGGCGGAGGCGAGGGGGGAACGGCTGGTGTTTCCGGCGTGCGGGGCCGCGGATTACGAAGCTGCCAGACGCCGAAAACTCCGACTGCCAGTACGGCAATGCCGCCCACGATTACGGCCACCAACACGCCGGGACGTGACTTTTCGCGTCGCGGTTCCGGAGCCTCTTCCTGAATTTGAGGCGAAGCCGCTTGCGCCTCCACTGTCACTGGCGGCGGGACCGGCGGTGGTCCTGATGATGCTGGGCGCTCTTCGGCAGGGTGTGGGGCAGGAGGGGGGACCCCTCCTCCCGCGGGTGCCGGCGCGCTTTGCATGGCGCGAGCGGCCTCCTCCCGCTGCCGTCTGAGGGCTTCCTGAATCAGACTCATTTTGCTCCCTCTAACTGTTTAATTGCCTTGCGGACACAGGCTAGATCAATCTGCTTTGTACCCGCCACATATCCGGCGAGCAGCGCGTTATCGCACACGCTGTTTATGACCCTGGGAATTCCGCGCGAATAGCGGTGAATTTCACGCACGGCCGCCTCGTCAAAAACAACGCTGCCATCCGAACCGGCTACCCAAAGCCGATGACGGATATACATGAGGGTATCGTGCTGAGTCAATGGCGGTATGCAATAGCGCACCGTGATCCGTTGTCGTAGTTGGCGCAATTCAGGCAGGGCCAGGCGCTTGTCAAGCTCGGGTTGTCCGCACAGAACGATCTGAATGAGTTTCTGCTGGTCGGTTTCCAGGTTGGACAGGAGCCGCACCTGCTCCATGACCGATGGTGAAAGGTCTTGAGCTTCGTCAATGATCAGAGCGACATTGGTACCCGTACTCATTTTTTCAAGCAAGAACTCATTTAGCCGCTCGATGTACACGAGTCGGTCGCGGCCCTTAACTTCAATTCCGAAATCGTTCAGCATGGCCTTTATGAGTTGAGTTTCCGTCAGGGAAGGATTGAGAATGAACGCGGTTTCGACGTCGTTGCCCAAGTCACCCAAAACCGCGCGACAGATGGTGGTTTTTCCGGAACCGACTTCGCCTGTTAGCTGAATGAATCCCTTGCGTTCGCGAATGCCGTACATAATGTGGTCATAAGCTTCGCGATGGTGCTGGCTGAAATAGAGAAAGCGGGGATCGGGCGTAATACTGAAGGGATACTCCTTTAGGTTATAATGCTGCAGGTACATCGCTATAAGCCGCCAATGGTTGCCGGCGGCAGGCAGCACTTGTGCGCCGTCAACGGCTGGTCGGCGGCATTAATAGGTTTCGTGTCTTTGCCAAACGTCCAGACCATCATGCTTATGGTTGCCGCCTGGGCCACGGTCGTGCTTCTCATCGTCCTCGTGGTTATGATCCTCACGGTGGCATTTTGCACGCGAAGCATGTTCAGTTTCCAGATTTTTTATGATACTCAAGGCTTCCTCGTTGGAGGGGGTTTCGCGGGCAAGGTTTTCTAGCCGCATTTTTATTCCTGGGGTCTGTGGGGAGATTTTCAGAAGCTCATTATAAGCCGCAACGGCATCGGCCACGGCGCCGTCGCTTTCGCACAACAATCCCTTGTAGAACAACAGGCTGCGCTTTTGTTCAATAGCTTCTTCAATGGATGGAGAATCAGTTCCCGGCCAGAGTTTCAATGCCGCCTCGATCAGTCTCAGAGCATCCTGCCGGCGTCCTTCGTGCAGGTAAAGGCGTCCTTCTTCAAAGAAAAGGCGGTAATCTCCTGGATTGTTCAGACGCCCAGTCCGGAGCACGGCGTGCGCCGTGCTGCCTTGCCCAAGGTGAGCCAGCCAGAACGCGGTGACTAGGTACAACTCGACGTCGTGGGGATTGGCGTGTAACGCCAGCCAAAGCCACGGTATAATTTCCTGCACCTCGTGACCTTCGAGGTGGACGTGCTTATTCGGAGATATTTCCCGCAAAACTCTCCGGAAAAAGGTGTTGGCGAACGCCTCTTTCCGTATGTATTCCACTCCTTTATGAAAATAAATGTCAGCTTTGGCGTAAAGATAGGCTCCCAGAGCGGTGCGGGTTTCTTCAGCCATTGCTTTTGCCGCATAAAGGGCAACGTCCGGGCCGGTGATCTCGGGGGCAACTGCTTCCAACCTGCAGGCCATAACGAATATCGCTATAGCCTGCAGGACCATGAGCAACACCGCTAGCCGTTCAAAAGGTATCTTTTGTTTGGAGTGCACTGTTCAGTCCAGACTTTGCGGTTGTCCTGCGTGCAGCCGATGCGCGGCGTAACGCACGCGCTTCAATTTCCATACATTTCCGGTCAGATAAGTTTCACAACTATTTCCAAATCAAATTTCCCCGGCGTAATCTCATTCTCCCCGAGCTCCAATCTTTCCCCGGTCTAGTCACGTTCTCACCGAGCGAAGCGGGGGAGAACGTGGTCATTCTCCGGCCTTTTCTCAAATGCAAAAACCCGGTTCAAAGGTTACAGGGACGCTCGTCTAATAGAGCGCGTTGCGTGCGAAACGCTTCTTTCGATACATCCAGGCAGCGATCACCAACAGGAGGCTGCAATACAACAAGCCGTAAGCCATAACAGCCAGGAAGATCCGCCAGCTGGCAGGTCCGTACCCATGAATAACACGTCGGCGCATATCAAAAAGTTCAAAATGCGGCGCCAAGTAGTACAGGACCGCCAAAATGGTTCCCGCCATGCCCTTGGCGTAAGGAAACAGTTGCGGCGTTCGTGGGACTATCAGAAAAGCGGCTCCTGTAGCGATATAGGTCAGGGTTACAGCAGCGTCTTGGTTGGTCCGGGTTGAAAAAAGGATGCCCGTCGCGGTGACGACCGACAATGCTGCTGCGTGCAGTAAAAAGGCTTGAAAAAGCGGCAGCAGAGGCAACCTGCCGCCTTTGGCCATGACCACAAAATTCACCAGCAAGTAAAACAGCAACGTCGCTCCGGTCACGACCGACCAGCTTCCAAGCCATTTACCGATAACCACTTGATGGCGGGCGACGGGTTTTGCCAGCAGCGAGAAGATCGTACGGCGGGTTTCTTCTTGCGGGAGTTCGCGAGTACTGCAGGTAACCGCGAGAACCCATGACATGATCCATACCATCAGGAAGCCAACGTCCTTTATATGGCCAACAACGCTTCCGAGCCCGAAGATATTCAACGAAACGAGTGTCAGCAGGAGCGCCGCCAGCAGGATAAGCAACACGTAGAGGTCCTTGCGGCGGATCATCTCGAGCCAGACGATGGTGGCCAGTGTGAGTATGCGGGTCATGGCGAGGGGAGCGCTCCAATCACATGTAAAAAGTATTTTTCAAGATTCGCATGTCCCCGGAGCAGTTGCTCAGTTGGTCCACACGCTACGAGGCGTCCTCGGGAAAGAATAGCAAGATCGTCGCAAACTTTCTCGACTTCCGACAGCTCATGGGATGAGAAAAAAACGGTCTTCCCTCGCTCACGCAGTCGGCTGATCACACGTCGGACGGCCATGCGGCCTACAGGATCGAGACCGCTGGTCGGTTCATCGAGAATTACAAGATCAGGGTCATTGATCAAGGCCTGGGCGAGCGCGATGCGTTGCAGCATTCCCCGTGAATAGGTTGCAATCCGGCGGTCTGCGGCTGTACTTTCAAATTCCACTTCGTTCAAAACGGCCTCGACGCGCTTGCGTAAATCTGCGCCGCTGAAGAGAAAAAGCCGGCCAGTCAGCCAAAGGAGTTCGCGTCCCGTGAGAAACAGGTAGGTATCGGGATGTTCGGGCAGATATCCAATGCGCTGCCTGGCAATGGCGCAGCGCACATCTTGCCCGAAAATGCGAGCCTCGCCCGATGTTGGCGGGATAAACCCCAGCAACACGTGCATGGTGGTCGTCTTGCCAGCTCCGTTTGGTCCCAGAAAACCGAAGATCCGGCCCGATTCGACGGTAAGGGTCACGCCCTCGACCGCGCGAACTTCACGCGTCTTTTGCCGAAAGAGCACTGACAGCTCACGTATTTCAATGGCTGGTGGCATAAGTGGCCTGGTAATCCGGATTAGGCAGAGGTAACTTGGCGTTGACGGTTTGCCGCCACACCGCCAACCTGGCCTGCAACTCGTTCGCGAGCGCAGGCTTGTCCTGCGCCAGGTTATTGTCCTCGGAGGGGTCCTCTCGCAGGTTGTACAGTTCAAGGCGGCCATCTTCAAAAAACTCGATCAGTTTGTAATGGCCAATACGCATGGAGGAAGCGGGCGTCCCGCCCTGATTCCCATAATGCGGATAATGCCAGAAAATGGCTTCGCGGGCGAGCAAACCAGAGCCTGCGAGGAGCGGCACAAGGCTTTCTCCGTCGCAGTGCTGGTGGGACATTAAATCGAGTCCCGCCATTTGCAGGATTGTCGGATAAAGATCGGGGCTAGTGACTGGTGTCGTACATATGGCGCCACAGGGAGTTTTTCCTGGCCACTTGATTATCAGGGGCACGCGGGTACCCCCCTCGTACACCCACCCTTTGCCTTCACTCAGCGGTGCGTTGCACGTTGGCGAGCCTTCGCTGGTGGCTAATCCGCCGTTATCGGAAGTGAAGATGACTACAGTGTTGTCAGCCCGGCCGGTGGCGCTTAACGCTGCCAGCACGCGGCCTATGTTCCAGTCCAAGTTTTCGATCATGCCGGCATAAGCCGGATCGGATTGCAACAGACGGCGGATCACGCGCAAGTGGCGCTTGTGTTCGCACGGAAAATATTCGCCCTCTTCAAATGTGCGCGCTTGGTCGAGCCCGAGCCGTTTGGCCTTTTCACGGTATTTTTCAACGTAATGGTTCGGGACCTGGATAGGAATGTGCACGGCATAGTGGGCGAGGTGCATGAAAAAAGGCTGATCGGAGGGACTCTTTTCTATAAGACGGATTGCCTCCTCGGTCAGGCGGTCGGTGAGATACTCCCCGGGGGGTCCGTCTTGGAGTGTCGGGCAACCCCACGGGCTGAAGTAGCCGTGCATTGGCATGCCCCACTCACAACCGCCAATGTTCACGTCGAAACCGTGATGCTGCGGGTAAAAATCTGGTCCGCCCAGATGCCATTTCCCGACATGCCATGTTGCGTACCCAGCTTGCCGAAGCGCACGCGCCAGTGAAATCTCACTTAGCGGCAGATGGTCAACATAAGGGGCATCGATTAGGCGGCCGCGACAAGGGTGGCGGACATGTCCCCAATAAATCCAGTCGGTCACCCCTACGCGTGCGGGATAACGGCCGGTAAGCAGACTGGCGCGTGTCGGGCTGCAGACTGGCGCGGAGGCATAGGCATGCGTGAAGCGCATGCCGTTTGCAGCCAGCTGATCCAGATATGGTGTTTCGTAGAACTCGCTTCCGAAGCATGTCAGGTCGCGCCAACCCAGATCATCGATTAGAATAAGAAGTATGTTCGGTTTGTCCGCTGTTTTCATGCTTTAGCCGGCCGATTATCCTAGAGCTTGCGTCAGGCCAGAGGGCAGCAGATTACGCGGCGCGAGCTGCGCCGCTTGTCTGCCCATACTTCCATTGAAGTAAGTTTCTGATCTATTTCCAAATCAATACCTTCCAGAGTCTAGTCGCGTTCTGCCAGCGTTTCAACCTTTCCGCGGTGTAGCAACGTCTTCCCCGAGTTCCAATCTTTCTCCCGTGTAGTAACGTTCTCCCCGAGCGAAACAAGGGGGGAACGTTGTTCTTCAGCCAATACCGCGCGGTTCGAGAAATGGCCTCTTTCTCCAATTTACCGTGTTCACTTCTTTATGTTTACCATTCAAGTCGGTTCGTGGTTTTATCACTCTATTTTCCAACATGTTATAAACGAGCACACTTCGCAGGCGCAGTATATGCGATTATCACTATGCCTCGTGCGAATTCAAGCGGAAATCAAGCCGGATTTGGAACACGGAAGGGACATGGTACCCCTGAAAAAAACAAGGGACGGATTGCGGACAACCTCCATAATTGGAGACTATGCCAATATATTGCGATTGGTTCACGTGCGCCTGATGCGCGGCGCGCGACGCGCCGCGCATACGCTGCCTTTGGACCAAACGCAAACTCTGGGATGATGGAAACAAGGCAATAGGCAGGAACTATTTGCCTGACACCGAAATCGTGGGAACTTTCAGCATTGGTCTGTGGCTTGACGGCTGTTACTGACGGGAGCCCCCCGCTTGGCCGGAATCCGGTATCTTCGCCCTGCATTCATGAATGCCGCGATATTGCCCAAGGGAACTTCCTGAGGGAGGTCGCAGCCTGTACTGAGCACTAAGTTCTTTGAAAATGCCATATCGCGGAGAAGCTGGTTTACCTCGGCTTCGACTGCTCTTGGGGTGCCTTTTAGAAGTGTGCCTGTCGGGCAAATGTTGCCCATAATGATAATGTCGTCGCCCGCGCGGCGCGCGGCTTCCGGAAGATCTACCCCGGATTCGGGTGAATCAAGACTCAATGCGTCCACGCCGCTGGCTACCATGCTTTTGATCAGATGCATGGAATTTCCGCAAGTATGGTAGACCACAGCCACATTGGTGTATCGGCAACTGTTGCAGATGTGTTGCACAAATTGTGCCGAGAAGCGGTCGAACTGCTCAGGACCCAGCATCACGGCCGTGGGTTCCAGCACGCATATTACCTGGGCCCCGGCGCCGACCAGGAGGCGCACATACTGCTCGATTTTTTCGGTGGTAAATTCACATAGCATTGCGAGATCGTCGGGATTGAGGACGGTAGCGGTGGCCGCCTGATCGGCTCCCATAATGAGTGCGGCCAGCGAGTAGGGTCCGGTGACGTATGCCCCCCTCAGGATAGTCTCCGGGAGTCCTATACTCATGAGCCGAACAGTTTCCACGTAGCCTTGCAGTCGCGTGTCAAAGGCGATATTGATTTGCTCAAGACGACTGAGTTCTTCCATATCGAAGTTCTCGTGCACCACGGTGGCTGAGTCCTGTGTTGGGAAGACCGTCAAGCGTCCCAAAGCATTCGCCTCGACGGCGAGGTCCATAAGAGGGAAAATCAAGTCGGGAGCGAATGTATCCGCCAAGGCTTTGAGAACTTTGAAATGCTCGCCGTAGTTCTGTTGGGCCAGCTTTATCGTCCCACCGGTAAGCTGTAATCCTGGAAACCCCATAAGAGGGGCGACCAACCGCCGTCTTTCGTCCCAGGCCTTATGAACCATCTCTCTGAGCGTCTTCTGGATCATGGCGCCTCTTTTCTGTTGCTGTCCTGATTTTTCAGGTGAACAGTGACGATAACGCGCGAACGATAGCCTAGGTCTGCGGCTGTCTTCAACCCGGATTTTGCGTTCAGCCCGGATTTTGCCCCGGAGAATTGGCTCGTATTCCTAACGCGGTGCACGCGAAAGTTGGCATGCAATCGCGAGAATCTGGCCTGAAATCCCGGGTATCGCGAAACGCGTAAGCAGGTGTATTGGCTGTCTGGTCCGCCGGGCGTTGGCGGTCACAGACGTCGATGTTTCAGAGCCGGAATTCTGGCCCGTGTTGCCAGAAGTCGTTTTGGGTCGAGCACTGCCGAGATGACCGCTTCGGATGTCGATGCCTGGCAGAGTATTTCACCCCACGGTCCAACGATCATGCTGTGACCGTGGCTGATCACCTTTGTTGCCGGGTTGCTGCCGCACTGATTGGGGGCGACCACAAAGCACTGGTTTTCGATGGCTCTTGCCCGTGTGAGAATTTCCCAGTGGCTGCGACCGGTTCTTTGGGTAAAGTTCGAGGGGACAAAAAGGATGTGTGAACCGCGCGCCGAATAGAGACGAAACAATTCGGGGAAACGCAAATCATAACAAATCGACAAACCGCACCGCCAGTTTTCAATCGTGGCCATGGTTGGGGTAGATCCGGCACGGTAAGCGGTGGCTTCTCGCACGACGACGCCGTCGTCGAGAGTTGCCTCGAAGAGGTGGATTTTTCGATAGCGCGCCACGAGACGTCCCCCGCGATCGAACAGTAAACTGGTATTGTAAGGGCCCCCGCGCGCTTTCTCGATTATACTGCCGCCCAACACCCAGGCTTTCTTTTCGCGAGCCAGTTGTGCCAACCACTTTGTGAGCGGTCCTTCCAAGGGTTCGGCCACCCTGCCGTACTCGCTGTCAGCGCCGCGAAATGCAAAAACTTCCGGCAAAGCTATGAGATCAGTCGGTGGGGCATGAGCGAGCAGATGGCGAATGTTGTGAAGATTGGCGGGCTGGTCCAGACCAGCAGCTATTTGCACAACGGTCACGTGCAAAGGGCGTAATGATCTTGAGCGGCGTCCTTCAGCCTGCATCTTGCGTGTTCGGGCTGATCGCAAAATCCGGGGTTAACTTCAATATGAGTTCAACATAAAAAGCAAAAATGGCAACCATCCTGTGCCGACTCCGCAGTGACTTTTGCACGGATGGTGGAAATGGTCAAGTGTGCAGTCTGGAAGGCAGTTGAGAATGGCAGAATGGCAGGAGAATGACGGGGGTTGGGGGTCGTGCCCTGCATTCCCCGCGGACGAGAGCGAGGCGCCAGTGGAGGCGGGGAGCGGTGCGGCCAGAGTGGTCTGGCGACCGCGGTGAAAGCGGCCACGGCGGGAGGCTGTTCTGGCAGTTACTTCAGCCGAGCTGGCAGGAGCACGCGGAAGACAGTGCCCTTACCAACGTCGCTTTGAACCTCAATTCTGCCCGCGTGTGCTTCGACAATGGTTTTGCACTGAAACAGGCCGACGCCGAGACCTTTCGGCTTCGAGCTGCAAAAGGGGCGAAACAGAAAGCGATTCAGAAACTCAGGTGTCATGCCGCATCCATTGTCCCGAACTTCCAACCATACCCACCCGGTGTCCGCTCCGGTGCTGACTGCAATAGTGCCGCCTGCGGTGGTGGCTTCGATGGCATTCAGAACCAGGTTGACCACCACCTTGCGTATTTCGTCAGGCTCCATCAGGCATGCCGGAACGTTATCGACAACTACGTTTACGGTGCGCTCAGCGATTGCGCCGATGTCGCGCAGAGCGGCATTGACTACCTCGTTGAGGTTACCCGGAGTGAACTTTTGCTCGCGAGGCCGCCGCAGCGAGTTCAGCCGCTGGATCAGGTCATTGATCCGGTCTACGCTCCGGGCCACGGCTTTCAACGCGTCTTCGCGGAAGGCCGGATCGTCGAAGTGCTTGGGGAGATTGCGGAGGAGCAGGGACATGGTTGCGGCGGTGTTTTTCAGGTCATGCACGAAAAAGGCCGACACGGATTGGAACGCTTCCATTTCCCGAGTTTCGGCAAGCTGCTGGGAAAGTTTCAAACTGAGGATATTGGCGGCAATCTGCTGGCCGATTGTCTTTAGCAGATCCAGCTCTTCATGGGTGTAAGGATGGCTCGACACGCGATCCGCCAGGACCATGACAGCCAGGGCTTCGCCGCCGGCCATGAGCGGTACACAAATGCGTTCCGCATCGCGGGGAAAAACGTCGGGGCTCATGCGTCGAAGCTCGGCAGCCCAAGGCGTTGCAACGGTGTTGAGGTTAAAAGGCTCAGGGCGGGAGGCCAAGGCCTGCCGGAAAACGCCGGCGTCGCAACCAGATTGCAACTGTTCGGCATGCGCGGCGGTGAGAGCTGTAGAACCGCCGAGCACAAGGCGCTGTCGAACATCATCGAACAGCCAGATGGTGACGGAGAGGGCCTGCAAAGTTTCCGAAACCAATTGCGCGGCGGCCCGACAGAAGTCAGTGACATTTGTTAACGAGGCGGTTTGCTCGCTGAAGCGTATCCACACCGTGCGATAATCATATTGAGGACGGTGAAAATGACGACTGACAAAGCGGAGCGCCCACTGCCGAACGCGATCGGAAAGCAGCACAGCGGCGGCGCTCACGACGGCCAGGAGGAGCAAGAAGTTTTTAAGGGGCAGGGCAATTGTGCCGCTGAACCTGCCGATCACGCGGGCTCCTGCGCCGACCAGTAGCAGGTAGATTCCGGCCAGGATGAGCGTGAGCGACCGTTGGAGGATGCTTGGAGACGGGTACAGATCGACGTCGAGCAGGCGCGCTCTGAGCAAACTTCGCATTATCAGCGCGGAGCCCACAATCAAAGCTGCTGAGTTGACATGAGCGAAGGAAGAGTTCAGAGGGGAAAAGAGGAGATTCTGGCTGTCAGCGTAGAGCCTTACAACGAAGATCAAACCGACCCCCAGCACCATGAACTTTATGCGCCATCGCATGGTGCCAATAGACGTGCGGAGCGTTTTCTCCAGATTCGTCAAGACAATCACGTAGGAGAAGACGAGGGCAATCTTCAACAAAGTTGCGTCCAGACCGGAAATTACCAACCTTGCGCCGGTTTCAGGGACTATACCCACGCCTGCGGCACAGTCACGGCCGGCAATGGCGACGAGCGACAAGGGGGCGGTGAAAGCGGCGGCGATGAGCAGGCGCGAGCGGCGGGCGAGCAGGGAGTAATTGGCGCGGGCGTAGGTCACGGAGAAAAGGATCCAGCAGCCCGGCAAGAAAGCCGTTGCCAGGGTTTGCCAGTAGTGCCAGCGAAGAAGGTCGTCAATTGTTCTTGCAGCCGTCGCCATGGCGGTGCAGGCGCTTTCGGCCGCCAGGGATAACATTCCGGCGACAAATGCAAGGCGGACGATAGAACGTTTTTCGCGGGCGAGCGTGAAAAATGCGACCCCCAAGGCACAAACCGCTGCTGCGAGTCCGATAGCGCTGTCCAAGATCATGGAGTTGGTTCGACTTATCTATTCGAGCTGGTCAAGCAAGTGCTGGGCTTCTGAGGCTTCCGGAAATTCAGAAGAGGCGGCCAAGGCCTGTGAAAAATAACGCCGGGCGGTTTCTTTGTCTCCCTTTTTGAGCCGGCAGATTCCGGCGTAGTAAAGGTTCTCAGGTCGATTGGGGAAGGCTCGTAAGGCTTCCTGGAGCAACAGCTCGGCCCACTCGTGTTTGCCCTGCAGGCACGCCACTTTACCGAGGATGGCGGCCACGTCGGGATCGCCGGGCAAGAGATCTCGCGCTTTGGCGGCAACTTGGTAAGTTTTTTCCGGGGGACAACGAAGCTGCCAATAAATCTCGGCCAGACGTTTTACCCCCACGGAGAAAAGCGGATATTTTTCGACGATATGTTCGCAAATAGCGCGCTCTTTTTCGATCTCACCCTGCGCGCGGTGGACGGCAGCCACGAGCACCAGTGCCGGCAGATTATCAGGATCACGGGCTAGGTCATGCCGGCCCTCTGACCAGGCATGCGGATCGTCCGGTTTCGCCGCCAGATTCGCGAGCTCAACTAAACGGCGGGCAGCGGTGAGGTCTTAGCAATCTTCCCGCATGGCGCCAAGGGCCTTTTTTACCAACTCCACGCCTCCGGCTATGTCACCGAGGTGGTAGCGGCACACCCCCAGCCGATATGTCCACTGTGGGTTATCCGGATGTTTCTGGACAGCCTCGGCCAGCAGACTGTGGCCCCAGGAGTAATCGCCCTTACGGCATGCGGTCCAGCCAAGCGCGGCCGCTACGGCAGGATCCGTGGGCGCAGCGTCCCGGGCTTTCCGGCCGAGCGCCAGGGCCGCATCGATTTCTTTCGGCTGAGCAGCGCATATTTCGATCAGACGCACCATGGCCGGAACAAACTGCGGGTTACTGGCTAGAGCAGCTTCGTAAGCAGCGCGGGCTTTGAAGCGATTTCCGTTGGCTTCGTAAGCGGCGCCGAGGCGGGTAAGCGCCGACGGATTTTTGGGGTCCCAATCCAAATAGGTCTTGATTTGTGGCAGCATAGTTTGGTCAACGCTTGGCAACTCGATGGTCAGTATGCCGGCGAGCATCGTGGCTTCCTTTAGTCCGGGAAAGTGCTTACCGGCGGCAAGGGCCCGCCGCAAGGCATCCTGCGCCGCGTTCTCTCTTCCCAAGGCGCAATACGTGGCGGCCAGGTGGTACAAGACCTCGGGGTCCTCTGGCAGTTTTTCGGCGCTTTCTTCCAACAGGCTCAGCGCCCATTTGTAATCGCCGCGACGATAGGCAATCCAGCCCAGTGTGTCGGCTATGGCCGGATCGTCAGGTGCCACCTCGCGGGCCTTCCTCGCCAGATCGAAGGCGGCCTCGGGGCGGGCGAGGTGCTCGGCGTACAGATAGGCGAGGTTGTTAGCGGCTGGAGCAAAATTGGGTCGGATCGTCAGTATTCTTTCGTATTGTTCTGCCGCTTTGGCGTAGTCCTGCCTAAGTTGACAGATCATGCCTTTGAGCATCAAGGCCGGCAAGTTGTGGGGATCAGCCGCCAGGGTCCTGTCTGTTTTTTCCAAGGCCAGGTCATACCGGTCCGAGGCGGCGTAGAGCCGGCCCAGTGCGAAGTAGGGATAGGACCAATCAGGCTGAACAAAGCTGGCTTTTTCGTAGGCCTTTTCAGCATCCTGCCAGTTATGCTGGGCCAGATGAACATCGCCTTCGAGACAGAGAAGGACGCTATTACTGGGCGACAAAGTGAGTTGCTTTCGGATTCGGCGAAGGGCGGAAGCATAGTCCTGCCTGACAGTTACGTCCATGGAAACGAGTTGTTGCAATGGAGCCAGAGAGTGAGGGGCGAGCTCCAGGGCCCGCTCAAACTCCCGGGCAGCTTCTTAGAGCCTGCCTTGTTGGCGGAGGGCCATGCCGGCGAGGTAAAATCCCTCGGGGCTGGAGGGGGCGAGTTCGACAACTTTCCGATAAGCTGACAAGGCTTGCCTAGGATCTTGTTTGGCCTGATAGATGCGGCCGAGCAGAGCGTAGGCGGCTGCGGAGTCGGGGTGTCGTTCGAGATATTTCGTGAGGGTTTCGATGGCGGCGTCGAAGTTGCCCACGCGGAGGTTGAGTTCGGCCAACAGGGCTGTGGCTTCGCCCCAATCAGGTGCGCGAGCTACGCATTCCTTGAGTTCGGCAATGGCAGGGATGAAATCGGCCTTACGGGCATGAAACAGGGCCAATTCGTACCGCAGTTGAACAGCCTTGGGAAAGAGAGATATTACCCTTTGATAGTCGCGCGACACTTCATCGTGCCGCCCTAATGCTTCTTTGGCGCGTTGCATCAAGATGAAAGCAGAAAAATGGTACGGGCTCGCCTGCAAAGTCTGCTGCAGCAGCTTTACAGCCTTCACATAGTCTTTCTCGGCAATGGCAATTTGCGCGAGCCGGTAGCAGGCGCCAGCGTACTCGGAAGTATCCTTGTGGATCCCCTCGAAAAGAATCCTTGCGCCATTCACGTCGCCATTGCGAAGTTTCAATTCTGCGACCCGGGCACGGGCGACGGAGGAGGTAGGCGTCAAAGTCATGGCAAGCTCGTATTGCGCCTCGGCTTCCCCGGGTTCGCCTTTGAGGCGATAGAAATCGCCTAAAGCAAGATGCGCAACGGCCGAGTTGGTGTCCAACGCAACGGCCGTCTTGAACGCCTGTTCGGCCTCTTGAAAGCGTTTCCGCTTGGCGTGGATGGTTCCCAACGTGATGTGATATCTGACGGGATCGCTAAAATTGTTTTTCAAAGATATGAGCCGTTCAACCGTGGCGTCCACATTGGACGTGGTATTGGACTCATTGTCGCGGGAGCACGCGACTAGCGTTGCCAGCACGACGGCATCTACATTGCTCGGCTGGCAGGCGAGAATTGCTTCGGCCTGTTTTTGAGCTTCTTCGGGTTGGCCGGCGGCAAAGTAGATGGTTCCCAGCTTCAGACGCGCTTCAAGGTTGGTGTTATTCTGGCGCACCGTCTCGAGTAGAAACGGGAAGGCGCGTGGAAAATCCTGAAGGGCGTAGAAAGAACAGCCGAGCCGTTCGAGGGCGACGCTGTTCGACGGGTCCAGGCGCAGCACGTTCAAATACTCAATTACAGCCTCATGATACTTCTGCTGGGAGTAGAAACGGTTGGCGCGTTTCAAGTGGCTGGCTTTTTTGATTTGGGCCGTGCAACCGCCGCCGGTGCTCAACACCGTGAGCAACACCAAGGCCACTAGACAGCGAAATCCAGATTTGCGCATACCTTTCTCCCTTTTTACAGAGTACCCGTACATCCGAGTCCGGGTTTTGCGATCGGCCCGACTGCGGCCGATACGCGGCGCGAGCCGCACTGCTTGTCTACGCCTACTTCCCGTGAAGCAAGTTTCGAATCCATTTCCGGGTCAACTTTCCCGAGTATGATCACGTGCTCCCCGAGCGAGGCGAGGGGGAGCGTTGTGATTTTCCGGCCTTTCCCGAGCGGTTTAAGAAAGGGTCTCTTTTTCCACTTGTCCGTATTCAATTTTTTGCGCTTGGCATTCAAGCTGCTCCGCAGTCTTATCAGTCTGTTTTCCAACAAGTTGTACAGTCAGGCCATTTCATAATAGCAATATCTGGGCTCTGTGTTACTAGCCAAGTTTAGTTGGCCCGCGGTTCGTCGCTTGCTTTTTCTGAGCGACGCAAAATGAGGAGGAGCCCCAAGAGGACTGCCAGCGAGAGTATGAAGAAAAGGGGACCGCCGCGGCGATGCAAGGGACTATTGATCACGTTCGGGTTAACCTTCAAAGTGAGCAAGGCGATGAGGACGACACGGAAACCATTTCGAAGAACGCCCAAAGGAACGATTGCCAGCGTGAGCAGTGCGCGGCGCCAGAGCGTTCTCAGCATGAGATGGCCGGCAAGGAGGCTGGTGATCAAGAGAACGTAAGTTGAATGAATGCCGCTGCACTCCTCGGCCACCTCAATAGTTAATCCGGGAAAAGTGAAAAATTGTCCGTCACGGAGGTAGGTTGCCGAGACTGCAATGAGCAACCATTCGGTGGCGTCGGCCGACCACTTTTGGAGTAATTCCTGAAACCACGCAATCAGGACGGGGGGCAGCGGCACCATGAAGTACAAAAAGAGGAGCGGAAAAACGTAGCGGCGCAGAGCGCCTGCGCCCCAAATCCAGGCGGTTATGGCGATAAAGGCTGTAATCAAAGCGAAGATTTGGAAACTGAGTTGATCGCCTCTGGTGAGAATTCGGGCTGTGTCAGACGTTAACATTCTGCCAGCGACCAGGCTGGTGGAAGACACTATCGCCAAAATCACAGCGGTGAAGTACGCTGGAATCCTTGGGAGCGCTGCTTGACCGTGTTTTTTTTGAGCGACGTGCAGAAGGTAAAGGCTGATGAAAGGAACAAGCATCAGATGCGATTCAAGACTTGAGTGAAGAGTGTGTCGGATCAGCAAGCCGAGCGGCTGGATGAAAGCGGCGAGGATCATCAGCACGGCGGTCAAAAACCATGTATGTTTTGAGAAGCGCATTCTTATTTCCCGAGTCGCATGCAAGCCAATAACAAAGCAAAGTTAAATGGTGCGGCTTGGCAGCGGGCTGCCAGAGGGCAGATGTTGGGCATCTCGCGGGCCTTTCACGCCCAGCGCTGGATTAGAATTTCTGCAATTCGCTCGGCCGCATGTCCGTCCCAAAAGGGGGGAATCTTTCCGACAGGACATTTGTTCGCAAGGACCGTGCGGTAACCGGCGAGGATACGGTCGGGGTCGGCGCCTACCAACCGATTTGTTCCCATTTCTATGGTGGATGGTCTCTCCGTGTTGTTGCGCAGTGTCAAGCAGGGGATCTGAAGGACGGTAGTCTCTTCCTGGATGCCGCCTGAATCGGTGAGCACTACTTTGGCGTGCGCCATGAGCTTGATGAAATCCAGATACCCCAATGGATCCACCAGTTTCAAACCGGGCATGTCAGCGATTTGCCTAGCAAGTGTTCCAGAGGTAATGGCTTTCCGGGTGCGCGGGTGAACCGGGAACACGACTGGCCTTTCCTTCTGGACGACTTCCAATGCGGCAAAGATGCGGGCCAGCGTTCCATCGCTGTCAACATTACTCGGGCGGTGCAATGTCAACAGGACATATTCGTCTGTCTCGAGTCCAAGGGTTTCTAAAATACGCGAAGCCTCTGCGCGTTCACGGTGCCGCAACAGAGTGTCAATCATGACGTTACCGACGAGGAAAATTTTATCTTCGGGAACGCCTTCGCGGCGGAGATTGGTCACACCGCTGGCTTCGCTACAGAAGAGGAGGTCGCTGATGGCATCGGTCAGCACGCGGTTGATTTCTTCTGGCATGGTACGGTCGAAACTTCGGAGTCCGGCCTCGACATGGGCGAGGCGAATGCCCATTTTTACCGCCACTAATCCGCACGCGATCGTGCTGTTAACGTCGCCAACGACAATCACGGCGTGGGGGGGGGATTGCTCGAGGACTTTCTCGAACCGTTTCATGATTTCGGCGGTTTGGGAGGCATGGGAACCGCTGCCGACCTCGAGATTGACATCGGGCTTGGGAATGCCGAGTTCATCGAAGAAAATGCGGGACAGGGCTGGATCGTAGTGTTGGCCGGTATGAACAAGGCGGCAATGGACCTGTGGGTATTTTGAAAAAGCGCTCATCAGCGGCGCGATCTTCATGAAATTCGGCCGTGCCCCGGCGATCATAATGATGTTGAGCGTACCTTTCACTTCTATACTTTTTGGTTTCGGAATGCTATCAAATCATAACGAGCAAGATTATAGAAGCAGATTTACGAAGTTGCCCTGACCTTTAGCGAAGGGAGATTTGGGCTTGGGGAAGGGGCCGGAGAGGACGGATAAGGTGGGACGGACAGAAGCTGCGCGGAAGGGGAACGGCCCCCCGGCCGGAGCGGTTTTAAGGCCTCTAGCCCAAATTCGACAGTTGGAGGGCCAAAAACCTCAAATTCCTAGGAAAGTCTGTCATTGACCCCCGTTTTTCTCCACTACATTTT
>Ga0209101_1001001_pt1 | contig 22211 bp, 12 predicted proteins | sample ConPoolayeCmetaG_FD_185481 | JGI IMG/M metagenome (GOLD analysis project Ga0209101, IMG submission 185481) | Hot spring microbial mat communities from California, USA to study Microbial Dark Matter (Phase II) - Cone Pool mat layer C metaG... ...
GTGTTGTTGGCCGAGTTCCTGCTCTACTACAATGATCGGCCACACCAAGGGGTCGAATTGCAGGGCCTGTCGCCCAACGAATACGCCCGCCGCCTTGCCAACTGTTCAGGATGTTAGGTTACACTACAGAAATCAGTGTTTATCCGCGTTTATCCGCGTCCGAATAAACTCGTTGGTTTGAGGCGAAGCTTCGCTGGGCAATTACAATCACTCGCGTAATGAGTCGGATTGGCAATCCGACCTGCATTTTCGTGCCCAGGGAGTGCGCCCGGCGCGTGAATCTCTCCAGCCGCTGCTTGGGCGGGTAAGCAACCCGCCCTACCGGGTTTCCGCGCTCACCTCCAGCCGGATCAGCCCATCCGAGGCCCGCAAGGCGCGCCCCAGCTCCCGGATCGACGTTCGCAAGATGGCATCTATCTCGGTAGAGGCGCGGACCCGGGCGGTGATCTCGGCCAGTAACTGCTCCTGGGCCGCCCGGCGTTGGGTCTCCTCCAGCAGGCGCACGTTCTCCAGGGCCAGGGCCGCCCGCTCTGCCACCCCCTCAGCCAGGGCGATCTCCTCCGGTTGCCATTCGCCGGCCTCGGCCGGCCGGTGGAAGCCGATGACGCCGACCGAGACATCGCGTAGCTTGACCGGCACGACCAGGGCATGTGGTCCGCCGTCCACGGCCAGACGCCCGCTCACCGGCTGCCCCTGGTGCCGTGCCTGAGCAAACAAGGCCGCCCATATCTCCGGCGGTCCAGGCGAGACCCCAACCTGGTAGCGCGCCTGCTCCGGTCGGCCTTCGACGAAGCGCTGCCAGGCCTCGCCGGTCATGACCCGGTGCAGGCGATTTAGCTCCTCCAGGTTCGATTGGGCCTGGGCCAGGAGCCGGGCGTTCTCCAGTCCCACGGCCAATTGGTCGGCCAGGATCTGCAAGGCGGCTATATCCTCCTCAGTAAAGGCCCCCACCGCCGTGGATTGCACGTCCAGCACGCCGATGGTTAGCCCCCGCACGCGCAGGGGCAGGGCCATCTCAGACCGGGTCTGGGGCAGGTCCGGGTTGTTAAAGAATACCGCGTCCTGGCCCACGTCCAGGGCGACGCGGGGCTGGCCTGTGCCGGCCACGTGCCCGACAATGCCAACTTCGCCTACCTTGAGCTTGTGCCCGCGCGCCAACATGCGCTGCCCGCCTTCTGACGACGCTGCCCGGAGCACCGCATACTCCCTGGCTTCGTCCAGCATGAAAATGCCCGCGTGATAGAACCCGAAACGCTCCGAAATGAGTTGCGCTGTCTGCCGGAGCAGTTCATCCACGTCACGGATGGCGACCACGTCGCGGGCCACCTCGGCGGCGGTTTGCAATTGAACGGCGCGGCGCACCACCTCGGCCGTGCGGTCGGCCACCTCCTGCTCCAGTGCCGCCCGGTGGGCCCGCAGTTCCGCGCTCAGTTCTTGCTCACGGCGCAACGCCCGCCCCATCTCCCGGCCCGCGAGCCAATCAAAGATCACCAGGACGATCAGACCCAGGCCCAAGCCGATCCCGTCAGCGAGCACCGAGACCTCGGGGCTTAGGGTGCCGGCCATCTGGCCGGCCGGCTGGGCCAGGCCGACGATCAGGTAGACCACCATGCTCAACAGAGCAAAGAACAGGGCCGGGCTGATGCCAATGAGGAGGCCGGCCGTGGTCGTTGCCAGAGCATAGCCAACGAGCGTGACGTGGCCGGCACCCACCTGATACGTGGCCCCGGTCATGATCAGAAACAGCACGATGACGGGGATATAGGCCGCCAGGCGCACCCGGCCGCGTCGCCCCAGCCAGTAGGATAGCAGGTAGATTGGCTGCACGCCCAGGCCAGCCACCGCCCCCACACCGGCGCCTGGGGTCTGACTGAACGCCCAGACTACCGCCAGACTCAGCCCAAAGAGGAAACCCGGGCCGGCCAGCCCCAGCAACACCAGGTTCAACAGGCGCTGCCGCCGCGCCAGATCGGGGTCCTCCGCTGTGGGCGCCAACCACGCCCGCCACCGCTCTCTCATCGCCGATCCCCTCTGCCGTTCACGCGGCCACGTCATAGGCCGAGGTATAGACCTCCAGGCCCAACGCCTGGGCGGTCTCTAGCACACCAGGCCTCAACATCGGCGAGATGACGATCCGCCGCTGGACTGTCACCCCCTTCAGCCGTTCGTAGAACGCCACCTTGCGGACAAAGGTATAGACATCGGCCTTGCTCAGCGAGGACTTGAGCTCTAACAGGTAGCACACGCCATCACGAACCACCACGTCAATCTCCACTTGCTCCGGCTGGCCGAACACTGTGCCCTCCGTGTCAATCTGCCGGAACCGTTCCACCCGCAGCCCCAGGCGGTCATCCAGGATACCGGCCAGGGCGGCGCGGAACGAGTCCTCGGTCTGCAAACCCCACCGGCTGCCCAGCGCCCCGATGTGGGATTCGACGCGCCGGAAGTGCTCGTCTAGCTGTTGGGCGAACATGTCCTGCCGCCGGGCGAACTCGGCCATCTGGCGGTTAAAGTCCTCGCGCATGGCCTCCATCCGCTGCTCGAAGGCATCCTGCCGCCGGGCAAACTCGGCCATCTGGCGGTTAAAATCCTCGCGCATGGCGTCCATCCGCTGCTCAAAGGCGTCCATCCGCTGCGCAAAGGCGTCCATCCGCTGCTCGAAGGTGTCCTGCCGCCGGGCGAACTCGGCCATCTGGCGGTTAAAATCCTCGCGCATGGCCTCCATCCGCTGCTCGAAGGCGTCATGCCGCCGGGCGAACTCGGCCATCTGGCGGTTAAAATCCTCGCGCAGCAGGTCCAGGTGTTCCAGAATGGCCTGCACGTCCGTCTGCCGGGCAAAGGTCTCGGACAAGGCTCCGATCAGCATATAGCGTACATCCGGGTAGTCCTGGATCACTAATGGGAGTTCCTCCCGCAGGAACTGCCGCATTTCCTCCCGGCTCATAGTTACTGAGGTTGCAGTCATTGTACTTCTCCTCGCGTTCCACGCTGGGGCAGTAGTGCACGCAGAGCCTCGGCTGTGGTACGGGCGGCGCGCGGCGCCCAGCCCAGCCGCTTCAACCTTTCATTGCTGGCCACCAGCGGATAGCGGGCCAGGTCAGCCCATTCGGGCGCAAAGACAGACCGGCCGGTTCGCCACAGCAAGCTCATCAGGCCCCGCACCACCCCATACGGCAGCGCGATCACCCGCGCGCCCCGCATCCGCGCCAACTGTCCCAGGGTCTGCGGCTCATCGCTGGTCACGTTGTAAACGCCCGGGGCGTCTTGCTGGATCACCAGGTGAATCGCCTGGGCCAGGTCGTCCTCGTGCAGCAGTTGGTAGGGCGGATCGAATCCGCGCACGGTCAGGGCGGTGGGGCCGACTAACATCGCCATCTGGGCCGGGTCGGCTCGAGGCCCCACCACTGTGCAGGGCCGCAGCCGGGTCACGATCCGGTCAGGCTGCCCGGCCGCCAGGCTTTCCAGTTCACGCTCGATGGCGGCTTTGGCCCGGCTGTAATACAGGTCCGGGTTGGGCCGCAACGGCGATTCCTCGATCAGTGGGATGGGGTTGTCGGGATGCAAGCCATAGGCCACCACGCTGCTGGTAAAGATCAGCTTGCGCACTCCCTGCCGGGCCGCTGTTCGAAAGACCGCCTGCGCGCCGCCGATGTTGATGGCGTCGCATTCCGCATCGCTGATGCCGGGCCGGCGCATCAACATGAACGCCAGATGGACCACCACATCGGCGCCGGCCAGCGCGTCCGCCAGCCTGGCATCTCGCACGTCAATCTGATGAAAGGTTAGCTTGTCGCTCCTCATCTCTGGCAAGGGCCGTTGATCCACACCGATCACCCGCTCGATGCCGGGGTCTTGCTCCAGATAGGGCCACAGTGATTGTCCCACATAGCCGGCCAGGCCGGTCACCGCCACGATCTTCTCGCTCATGCCTTCCTCTCCCGTAAATAGCACGCCGGGTAGTGGTCGTAGGGCGCGTTCCCATACGCGCCGCCAGCAGGCAGCTATGGAACTGGACTTGACGATTCTGGAGTCGAGCCTTCAGGCGGGCCATATCTTGTGCTCACGACCGGCTAAAGCCTCTACTCCTTGTGGTGTGCGACCAATTTTTCAAATTCATGGAAAGCCGCCTACCATTTTCTTGCACGGGGTGCGCCCGGCGTAGACATCTCCCGTAAATAGCGGTCCTGCTCACTGCCAAGCTCTGCGTGGCACCAGCGGCGCGTCCCCGCTCCCGGCGCGCCCACGCCGAGCCTGGTCAACCTTGCCGCCTCACGGCCCCAACTCCACATAGACCCCGTTGACGTTCAGGGTCTCCAGCAGCCCTTCAGCGGTGCTATGCAATACGGTCTCCACATCTATCGCCCGGGCGATGCGATCGCTGATGGCACGCCGGGCGGCCTCCTCTTCGGCCCGCTGTTGGGTCAGCTCGTACAGGCGCGCCCGCTCTAACGCTATGGAGGCCTGGTCACTCAAGGTTTCGTAGAGGCGCACAGCCGTACCGGAGAAGGGACCGGTCGCCGTGCGCAATACCACCACCTGGCCAAAAGCCTGGTCGCTCCGGCGTAAGGGGATATTGGCCAGGGCCTTGACCCCCGTCGCCATGAACACCTGACGCGCGCTCTGGGGCAGTTGGTCGTCGTGCTCCACATCGGCGACGGTCCAGAAGGTATGGACCATCTCCCAGGGAAAGGGGCTATTGGCGATGGGCACTCGCATCCCGGCCCGGAACTGCGGCTCGCGGTCCCGGCGCCATACTCCCCGATACAGGAGGGCCATTGGCGTGCCGTCCGGCGAGAACTCGAACTCCACCACCACGCACCCGTCGGCCCCGGTCTCGACCACCGAGTCCATGATCGCCTGGGCCACCTGGTCGGTCGTCATCGCCGTGGTCAGGCGGCGGCTGGCCCGGTAGAGGGGGCTGGTGGCTTCCAGTAAGGTGGCTTCCTCCAGGAACTTGCGGGCGTTGTCCACGGCCACTGCCACCTGGTCGGCCACCAACTGCAAGATGGCGATGTCCTCCTCGGAGAAGGCGGCTGGCTGGGCCGATTGCACGTCCAACGCCCCCAGCACGCGGTCGCCCACGATCAACGGCAGGGCCAGCTCCGATCTGGTCTCCGGGAGCAGGGGGTTGTCAAAGCGCGCCGGCTCGTCGCCTATGTCCAGAGCGATGCGAGCCTGACGCTGGGCACAGGCTGTGCCCACCATAGATTGGCCGCCGACGGCCAGCCTGTATCCCTGTTCCTTCAGGAGGCGGCCGGCCTCGCCGGTGCCGGCCTCTAGCACGGCATATTGACCGGTGTCATCCAGCAGGAACAAGGCCGCGTAATACAGGTTGAACCGCTGGCACACCAGCTCCACGACCTGGCGGATCAGCGGCTCTAGCTCCAGGATGGAGGCGGCGGCCCGGCCCACCTCGGCTGCGGTGGCCAGCAGGACGGCCCGGTGCTGCAGGTCTCGCGTGCGTTCGGCCACCCGCTGTTCCAACTCCCGGGCGTGGGCCTCGATCTCTGCCCGCGAAGTCTGGAGTGCCTCCGCCATCTGGTTGAACTGCCGGGCCAGGTCCTCGACCTCGTCGCCGGTTTGAACCTCGATCCGCCGGTCCAGCTCGCCGCGCCCAATGGCGGCCGCACCCTCCTGCAACTGGAGCAGGGGCCGGACCAATCGCCGGGCGAACAGGTCCATGAGCACGGTCGCCAGGAGCACCGAACCGAACAGGCTGGCGTAGAAGATCAGGGCCAGCCGTTCCACCTCTGCCAAAGCCCGGCGCGAGGGGGTCTCCGCGATCACCCCCCAGCCGTTCTCCAGGGCGTACCAGGCCCCCACAGCGCGCTCCCCCTTCAGACCTATGAACTCCCCGGTCACTGTCTGGCGGTCCAGGAAGGCCCGCACGACGGGCACCTGGCTCACGTCCTGGCCCTGGAGGGCCTCGATCCCGGCATACCCCAGGATGCGCCCGGTCTCGTCCACCAGATAGATGCCCCCTTCCTCACCCACCTCCACGGCTCTCAGGATACCCCAGATGCGTGTAAAATAGATCTCCGGCCGGCCAGCCACCTCTGGCGTGCCGATCATCAGCTTGGAGATCTGTTCTGCGACGCGATGGGCCAGCTCCTCGTGGCGGCGTATCACCTCCATCTGGAGGGTCTGGCGGGTTAAGGTGAACCAGGCCACGCCCAGCACGAGCAGCGAGATGATGGCGATGGCCGTGCCCAACCCCACCAATCGCGTCACCAGGGTGTGAGGCCGGGTTGACCCCATGAAGCCCCTGGGGAGGCCGCTCGGTTCAGGCGTCTGGCTCATGATGGTTCTCCGGCTCAGTCAACTGAGGCAAGAGGGCTTCCACGGTGCGGAGCACACGGAACCAGCGTTGCGCTTCAATTCGATGGACGTTCATAGAGGAGCACCCCTTCCTGTTGTACGATCCAGCCCAGGCCGGTTTCACTCATACGGGCGAATTCTTCGGGGGTATAGACCAGGATCTCCGCCGGACGCCCAAATTCTACCAGATAGGGAACCATATCTCGTAGTCGCTCCAGGAAAGGGCGCGGGGTACGTTTGATCACCACCACGTCGTAATCGCTGTAGGCATCTGCCTCCCCCCGCGCGCGAACCGAACAGGATGATCCGCTCCGGTTCATACCGCTGCAGCAGCCGAATGAGCGTATTCAGATCCGGATCAGTCAGGGGCATCTTCATCTCGCGGCCCTGCCTGGCGGTTGCCTGGACCACCCTCTGGCCCAGGCCCGGTACTCAGGTGCACAAAGGTACGCGCCGTACCCAGGGCGGTATTCAATTCCCGCACAGTCGTGCTCAAGATGGTGTCCAGATCAGCAGCAGCGCGCATCTTGGTCGTGATCTCGCGGATGATCTGCTCGCGGCGAGCGCGGCGCTCGGTCTCTTCCAGCAGGCGCTGGCCCTCCAGAGCCACGGCCGCCTGGCCGGCCAGGGCCACATAGGGGCGCACCGCCTCCAGGGCGAACCGACGGGGCGCAGCCGTGGTCTCTAACAGCAACCAGCCCAAGATCCGCTCGCCGGTGCTGATGGGTAGGATGGCCGCCGCTTGCACCCCCTGGCGTTGGAAGGTGGTGCGGGTGGCATCGTCTACCTCAGTGGAGGTAGCAAAGTCGTTCACCAGGACGACATCCGCCGGGCCGACCTCCTCTATCAAGGGGATCTGAACCGGTGTAAAGCGTTGGCCCAGCGAGCGGGCCTCTTGCCCGAACCTGTCCCACACGCCCTGCACCTCCACTATGGGCCGGTCATCCTCAGTGCCCACGATCAGGGCCACCACGATCCGGTCCAATCCAGTGCGGTCAATGTGCTCCACCAGGGCCGCCACGACCTCCTCGCGGCTGCGCGCGGCGGTGATGGCCCGGCTGGCTTCGTATAGCGCGCTGGTCTCGGCCAGGGCCTGCTGGGTCTGCTCGAACAGGCGCGCGTTCTCCAGAGCCAGGCCGATCTGGGCGGCGATGGTCCGGGTCAGTTCCACGTCCTCAGCCGAGATGGGCGGCCCGTCAACATGACGACCGATGGAGACCGCGCCGACGACCCGTTCGCCCACCCAGATCGGTTCGGTCACATACCGCCCAGCGGCCCGACGAATGTGGGGGGGCAAGTCGGCCAGCCGTTCGTCGCGCTCCGGGTCGTTGATCACGACCGTCTGCCGGGTCTGGATGGCGATCACCACCGGGTTGCGCGACTCATCCGCCAGAACCACCCGCCGCCTCATGTCTTCATCCGTCACGTTCTCCCAGCGACCCACCAGGCCCCGCATCGCCAGGCCATCCTCCTCCAATAACGGCACCCACCAGCGGTCAAAGGCCGCCACCGCACCCAACCGCTCAAAGAACCCCACCAGACCCGCTTCCAGGTCCTCACCCAACCGGCTGACCAGCTGGCTGGCCTCGTAGAGAGCCTGGGTCTGCACCGCGCGCCGTTCCGTCTCCTCCAACAAACGAACGTTCTCGATGGCCGTGGCTAACTGGTTGGCCATCGTGCTCAAGATCGTCACATCCTCGTCGCTGAAGGCCGCCGCCTCAACCGACTGAACATCCAACACCCCGATCACCCGCCCCCGCGCCGTCAACGGCAGGGCCATCTCGGATCGGGTCAGCGGCAGGTCCGGGTTGTCAAAAAAGACCGCATCCGCACCCACGTCCAGGGCGATGCGCGGCTGCCCCGTGCCCGCCACATAGCCAACGATGCCCACCTGCCCCACCGCCAGCCGATGCCCACGGGCCAACATCCGTTGCCCACCCTCCGAAGAGGCGGCCCGCAGAACAGCATATTCCCCCGCCTCGTCCAGCAAAAAGACCCCCGCGTGGTAGAACCCAAACCGCTCCGAGATATGCCGAACCGTCTCGTCCAACAGCTTTTCCAGGTCCAGGATGGCCGTCGCACTCTGGGCCACCTCCGCCGCCGCCGCCAGTTGGGTGGCCCGCCGCTGGAGCTGCTCCAGAAGCCGGGCGTTCTGGATCGCCGCAGCCGCCTGGTTGGCCACACCCACCACCAAATCCCGCTCCCGCCCGGTGATGGGCGGGCTGCTGAGCGGCCGGCTGACGGCGATGACCCCGGCCACCTCCTCCCCGATGAGAATGGGTACTTCCAGGATCCGACCCGCGAAACGGCGGGCCTCCTCAGAGAGATCGGCGGCCCGTTCATCGGTGCGCACGTCGTTGATGATCAGGGGCTGACGCTGCATGACCGTGATGACCACCGGGTTGCGCAGGCCGGGGTCCAGCGGGATCTCGTCACGAATGATCTCCTCGGTGACGCCTGGCCCGGCCCCAGCGATACCCCGCACCGTGCCGGTCCTTCTATCTACCACGGCCAGCCAGGCGGTGGCATAGCCCAGTTGCTCCACCATCGCTGTCGCCAGCGCCTGGAAGGTCTCCTGCACCCCAACCTGGCGGCTGATAGCCTGGCCGGCGCGGTAGAGGGTCTCCGTCTCGGCCAGAGCCGCCCGCGTCTGCTCGAACAGGCGGCGGCTCTCCAGGGCGATGGCCGCCTGGCTGGTCAGGCTGGTGATCTGGCGGATCTCGTTCCCGTCCATCTCTGTTACCGTGCTGGATTGCCCGGTGAGGAGGCCCAGCCATTGCTCGCCCACCACCAGGGGCCAGAAGAAGATGCTGCGCATGCCCAGTCGCTTCAGGATCAGATCGCGTGTACTGTCGTCTAGCCGTTCATCCTCGGCGACATCGTTTACGAGCGTCGGTTCATGGCGGACGAGGATCCTGCCAGCCGGGAACTGGGCAAAATCATAGCGGGTGCCCACGGGCATGCGGGGGGCTTCCCCGCTACGCTCCCACACAGCAGACACCGTGAAAGCGTCAGGTTGCTCATTCGGCGCCAGGGGGTGATCAAAGAACAGAAAGTTCGCCCGGTCCAGACGTTGCAAAGCCGTCGAGTGGATCAGGGCGTGCAGGATGTCGGCGACGGAACCGGCGCGGATCACCCGTTCGATGCCGGCGTACAAGGCCTCGGTTTGGGCCAGGGCGACCCGGGTCTGCTCGAACAGGCGGCGGCTCTCGATATAGCCACTCACCCGCCGGACCACGTCTCCCAGGAGCGCGCTCTCCCGGTCCAGGAAGTCGTGCTCTTCGGTGTAGGCGACATAAGCCCGGCCCACCTCCGCTCCGCCGATATGCAGGCTCTGCACCATCTGGCGCGGCAGGTCCAGCGCTGCCGGTGTGCCATAGACCTGACCATTGAACTGGATGGCCGCCACACAGGCCCCGGGATACTGCATGGCCTGTGGGATACGCTCCGCCACCCACTGCAAGAACTCGGGGATCGGTGGGGTCTGGCCGATCTGGCGGCCGATGTCGTTTAGACAGTCGAGTATCTTCACCTGCTCGCCCAGCAGGGTGCTGGCTTGCTGCGTTTCCGCGAACAGACGCGCGTTCTGGATAGCGATGGCCGACTGGCTGGCAACCGCCGTGAGCAACTCGCGGTGGTGTTCACCATAGCGTCTTGGGGTGGTATAATCCTGGACGGCGAGCACGCCGATCACCCGCCCCCCGACTACCATCGGTACGCCCAGCCACGATTGGGCCTCCCGCCCGATGGACTCGATGCCCAACTGGGCCAGCCAGTGGTCCACGTGTTCCGGGATGAGTAACGGCTGGCCGGCGCGGATCACATGCTCCGTCAGGCCCTGCCCGGCCCGGCGCGGCCGCCACGGCACGCGCTGCCCTTCCTCGACTGCCAGCGGGAAAGAGACCTCATCGGTCGCCGGATCATACAGCGCCAGATAAAAGTTGGTCGTGTCAATCAGGCGGGAGGTATACTGATAGATGCTCTCGATCACCCGGTCCAGGTCCAGGGTCGCCGCCAGGCCCTGGCTCATCTCGTTGAGGGCGGCCAACTCCTCGGCGCGGGCCTGAGTCTGCTCCAGCAGGCGGCGGTTCTCCAGGTAGCCGCTGATCCGCCGCACGATGTCGCCCAACAGGGCGCTGGCCCCATCGGGAAACTCGCGCCGTTCGGTGTAGGCGATGTAGACCTGGCCTACCTGTTCGCCGCCCACCCGCAGGCCCTGCACGATCTGATAGGGCAGCTCCATCGCCGCCGGCGTCCCATAGACCTGGCCGGCGTACTCGATGGCCGCCACACAGACCTCCGGGTGGCGCATAGCGGAGGGGATGCGTGTCGCCGCCCACTGCAAGAACTCCTCCACCGCCGGGGCCTCGTCAATCTTGCGGCCGATGTCGTTCAGGCAGTTCAATTCCTGCACGCGGGCATCCAGTGCAGCCCGGGCTTGTAGCTCCTCATTGTACAGGCGGGCGTTCTCAATAGCCACCACGATCTGGTCGGCCAGACCGCGCAATAGTTGGACTTCGCTCTCAGTGATGCGTGCGCGCTCGACCCGCCGGTAGCCCACCTCCAGGACGCCCAGGGCCTTGTCGCGCAGCAGCAGGGGCACAAAAGCCCGCACCAGTTCCGCGTGTCCCTCTCGCTCATAGATCTCGCGGTCAAAGCGTTCGTCCCAGCCGTCAATGACCTCGAGCTGTCGCCGGCGGATGACGTCCATCAGGATATCATCTTGCAGTTGGCTCAGAGGCCGCACCAACCCGCGCAAGCCCTGGGCCAGACCGGCCGCCCGGACGGTGCGCATCTGGCTGGTGGCCTCATCAATCAAAGCGAGGGCGATATGAGTGAACCCCATCTCTTGCGAGAGCGCATCCACCACCGCATCGAGGACGTGATCCAGGTTCAGGGTGCCAGAGACAGCCTGGCCGATGCGTTGCAAGATCTGCATCTCGCGCACCCGGGCCTGGGTCTCGGTCAAAGCAGCCTGGGTCTGCTCGAACAGGCGACGGTTCTCCAGGTAGCCGCTGATCCGCCGCACGATGTCGCCCAACAGGGCGCTGGCCCCATCAGGAAACTCGTGTGGCTCAGTATAGGCGATGTAGACCTGGCCGGCATGTTCGCCACCCACCCGCAGGCCCTGCACGATCTGATAGGGTAGCTCCATCGCCGCCGGCGTCCCATAGACCTGGCCGGCGTACTCGATGGCCGCCACACAGACCTCCGGGTGGTGCATGGCGGAGGGGATGCGTGTTGCCGACCACTGCAAGAACTCCTCCACCGGCGGGGCCTCGTCAATCTTGCGGCCGATACTGTTCAGGCAGTCCAGCTCCCGGACCCGCTGCTCCATGAGGACGTTGGTTTGCCGCACTTCCTCGAACAGGCGGGCGTTCTGAACGGCAATGGCCGCATGGGCCGCAAAGGCCGCCAGCAAGTCCGCGTGCTCGGGCAGGTAAAGGCCCGGCGTCGCGCTATCCAGGGAGAAAAAGCCCACGACCTGGTCGCGCATGATGATGGGCGCACCGGCCCAGGAGCGGATCCAGCGCGTCGGCTCCCGGTGGACCCAGTGGGGGTCGCTCGCGGTGTCCGGGACCACGTGCGGGCGACGGGTGGTATACATGCGGTGCAGATTGGGGATCTGCTCCACCGCCAGCCGTAGCGCGACGTTCGCCTCAGCCGTGCCCATGCGCTCATAGCCCCGCTGGTGGATGATGCGCGCGAAACCGTCTTCGATCCACATCACGTTGGCGCAATCATAAGGGACGACCTGGCTGATCTGGTCCAGCAACTGCTCCAGCACCTGGTCAGCATCCAGGGTAGACCCCAGAGTCAGGCTCGCCTGTCGCAGCACCTCCGTTTCCTGCCGCCGCTGCTGTTCTGCCTGAAACAGGCGGGCGTTCTCCAGGGCCACGCCAGCCTGGCTGGCCAGCGATTGGAGGAGGGCCACCTCAGCCGGACTGAAAGCATTTAGCCGGTCGCTCTGCACATCCAACGTGCCGATGACCCGGCCCTTGACCGCGATAGGGATGACCACTTCGGAGCGGGTATCGCTTAGCTCCGGGATGGCCAGGTAGCGCGGGTCCCCCCGCACATCGCCGACCAGCACCGGCTGGCCGGTGCGGGCCGCCTCGGCGTTCAGGCCCGGGCCAGTCAGGTCCAGCCATAACTCGCCGGGGGAGAACCGGTCATCCGTGTCGCCGACGAGGCTACCGTATTGGAAGACGAGCCGCTGGCCCTCCACCAGGGCGATGCCCACAAAATAGTAGCCGAACCGGGCCTTGATGGTATCCACCATCCGCCGCAGGATCTCGGCCGGGTCGAGCAGGGCCGTGATAGACCGCCCCACCTCGTTGATCACCTCCAGTTCTCGCGCCCGTTGGCGCGTCTCCTCCAGCAGCCGCAGGTTCTCGATGGCAGCCGCGACGCGGGCGGCGATGGTGGAAAAGATCGCCAGGGCCTCCCTGTCATACAGCCCTTCCTTATCATAGCTCTGGATGGCCATGACGCCGACGACCCGGTCGGCCGCGATGAGGGGGACGCCCATCCAGGAGCGGGCGGGCGGACCCAGGGGCGAGATATGGTGGGCCTGCTCGAAAGCCAGACCCTCCTGCTGGTTGCGGAACAAAAGCGGCCGGCGGGTGCGGATGATGTGGCCGGTGACGCCGGTTTCCACCTGATACCGCGTGCGGGGCTGCCGTTGTCCCTGTTCCACGTCAAAGACAGCGGTCCACTCGGCACTCCCTTCCTCATAGGTGGCGATGTAAAAGTTCGTCGTGTCAAAGAGGCGACTTACGTGCTGATACACCGTCGCCAGCAGGTCGTCCAGCTCCATGGCCATAGACAAGGCCTGACCCAGATCGTTGAGGACAGCCAGCTCAGCGATCCGTCGCTCCCGTTCCTGGAACAGATGGGCATTCCCCACAAAGGCAGTGACCTGCCCGGCCAGTAGTTCGGCCAGGCCTTGATCGCTGCTGGAGAAGGGGTAGCCCGGCTGGCTCCGCGTGGCGACCAGAACGCCGACGACGCGGTTCTGCCAGATCAGGGGCACGGCCAGGGCCGCCGCGAACGGCGCATCGGCAAAGGTCTCAGCATGGCCGTTCCAGGCCAGGTAGTCGTCAACCACCAGGGTTTTCTTCTCGTTAAAGGCGCGCCCAGACAGGCCCTCGCCGGGCTTGAGCCGGCGCCCGGCCATCTCCACCCCGCCCACCTGGTAGGAAACCGCCAGCTCCAGTTCCCCGTCCTCCTCGCGCCAGAGCCACACGCCCCCTCCATCGGCGTCGAGCAGGTTCATCGCCCGCTGGCTGATGGCCTGGAGGGTAGCCTTCAAGTCGCGCTGTTCCTGGGCCAATTGCAACGATAGCTGGCGCAGGCTGTCCAATTCCTCCGACCGTCGTTGCTGTTCCTGGTGCGCCCGTCGGATGCGCTCGAACAGCCGGGCATTGGCAATGGCCGTGGCCACCTGATCGGCAATGGTGGAAAAGAGGCTCAGGTCCTGCTCGCCATAGAGATGCTCCTGTTCGTAGCTCTGGATCGCCATCACCCCCACCAGCCGGTCAGCGGCGATGAGGGGGACACCCATCCAGGAGAGGGCGCGCTCGCCGATAGCCTCGATCCCGTGGGCCTCGTGGAAGGCCTGGTTCTCAGATGGGGTATGGAAGAGCAGCGGTTGGCGGGTGCGGATGATGTGGCCGGTCAGACCGCTCCCGGCCGGGCGGCGGACCAGCGGTTGTCGCTGGCCATGCTCCAGGTGCAGGGGGGAGAAGCGTTCGTCTGCCTCTTCATCATAGAGGGAGATGAAAAAGTTGGTCGTATCAAAGAGCCGGCTGACCTGCTGATGGACCGTCTCCAACACCTGGTCCAGCTCCAACGCGCCGGAGACAGCCTGACCGATCTCGTTGAAGATCGCCAGCTCGGTGATGTGTCGCTCACGTTCCTGGAAGAGCCGGGCATTGGCGATGGCCGTGGCCACCTGGTCAGCCATGGTCTGGAACACGGCCACATCTTCGGCGGAGAAAGCGGCCTCCTGCGCGCTCTGGATGGTCAAGGCCCCGATGGCCTGCCCGCGACTGACGAGGGGCAGGGCCAGTTCCGAGCGGGTCTCTGGCAACAAAGGGTTGTCAAAGCGCACGGCCTCTGCGCCCACATCCAGGGCGATGCGGGCCTGGCGGTGGGCTATGCACCAGCCGATCATGGACCGGCCACCGATCTCTAACCTGTGGCCCTGCTCCACCATCTGGCGGCCGGCCTGGCCGGTGCCGGCGCGCAGGACAGCCCACCGGCCGGCCTCGCCCTCATTGGGGCTGACCAGGAACAGGCCAACGTAATACAGGTCAAAGCGTTCCCGGATCAGGTCTACCACCTGCTGGATCAGCACATCCGGGTCCAGGATGCTGCTGGCGGCCCGCGATACCTCGGCCGCGGTCCGGAGTTGGAGGTTGCGGCGTTCGAGGTTCGCCAACAACCGTTCCAACTCATCCGCCGGGGCTGTATCTCGCCGCCTCCGCTGGCGTGTGGACATACTCATACCCCTTGCCTCCTACCGGTCATGACCGACATCGCTTTCATCTCCCATCAGGACTGCGGGGTCCCCAGCCTGATGCTTCCGTGCTCGCGGCGGGTGTGCCACCCGCCACTGGACGCACGAGCAACCGTGGATATCCATATCAGACGGGCACGGCCAGCACCTCAGCCGCCGGAAAGGCCAACACATAGCTCCGCTGCCGGCCCGTGGTCGGCGGGGTCCACATACGTCCCCCGTGCAGCTCCACGATTCGCTTACTCAGGGCAACACCCAGACTGGCCCCCTCGGCGTCCCAGATCACCCCGTCGCTCGCTGCCCCTGCCTCGACAGGGATAGGGGGCTGGGCATCATCAGGCTGGCCGGCGATATACACCAGGACCTGCTGCCCCTCCGTCCGTGTCGAGATCACCACCGTCTCGGCCGACCCGGCGGCCTCGGCGATGAGATGGATAAGGACCTGGCGCAGACGGGGCCCGTCGCCCAGGATGATGGGCTGAGCCGGGCTGAGGTGGCCGGGCCGGGTCACAAGTTGACCATTCACCGCACCGGCCGGCGCGGTGCTGGCGATGACCTCCTCGATCAGGTTGTTCACATCCAACCGCTCGCGCGCCAGAGTCAGAGTACCGCGTTCCAGTTCCACCAGGTCCAGGACGTTATCTAACATACTGAGCAGGTGATGCCCACTCTGGTGAATGGCCGTCAGATCAGTGCGTTGCAGGTCCGTGAGCGGGCCATCCACGCCTTTGAGGATCAGCCTGGAGAACCCGATGATGGAGTTGAGCGCGGTGGCCAACTCATGGGACATGGAACCCAGCGACTGCATACGCAACCGTTCCAGTTGACGCAGCTTGTGCACGGTCGCGCGCTCCTGGGCATAGGTCTGGGCATTCACAATGGCCACGCTGATCTGATCGCCCAGGCTCTGCAGGACACGGATATCGCTGGTCGAGAAGGCATCGGGGTTATCCGCCCACAGGTCCAGCACGCCCAGGTTGCGTTGCCCGGTGCGCAAAGGGATCGCCAGCTCCACGTGAGTCGGGACCAGGCGGACCATGCAGGGTTCGCCGGCGGCGGCCGCCCGCCCGATGGGCGTTTCATCGCCCACGGGTGTGCGTATTGGGACTGCCCCATCCCCGATACCATTGCCGGCCCTGGCGCGCAGGATGACCTGCTGGCCGGTCTCGTCCAACAGGCCGATCCCCACATAGGAAAGGCTGTAGCTATCGTGGATCAACTGGGTTACCTTTTCCAGAAGCGTATCCGGGTCCAGGATCGCTGTTGCCACCCGGCCCACCTCGGCGCTCAGGGCCAATCGCGCGGTGTAGTGTTGGAGTTGCCGGTTAGCCTCCTGGAGCTGGCGGGTGCGCTCGGCCACAATGCTTTGCAGGTTGTCATAGAACTGGCACAACTCTGTGGCCATGACGTTGAAGGCCTGAGCCAGGATGCCGATCTCGTCCCGGCGATCCACGGGGACCGTCTGCCAGAAATCACCATCGGCGATCTGCACCGCGCGCGTGGTGAGGCGGATGATGGGCCGGGTGATGCGCCGGATGACCACCGCCGCGAGCAAGGTGGTGAGCAGGGCCACCACCAGGGTGTTGGCAATGAGCAGGGCGGCCAGATTATCGGCCGGGGCAAACGCCTGGCGTTGGGGCTGTTCCACGATGATCGCCAGCCCCAACGAGTCGTTCCAGGCATAGGCCCCCACCACCGGTTGCCCGGCGTGATCGATATACAGAGCGCTCCCCTGTCCGCCCGCCAACGCCGCCGCGATACCCGGGCTATGTACCGATTCGGTCGAGTGAGTGTCCAGGCCCAGGGTCTGCCCAGCGGGGGTCACCAGATAAACCCGGCCGGCGGAGTTCAGGGTGGGTGTATCCGCCACCAGGTGGATCAACGGTGCCAGGTCCAACTCACCCACCAGCCAGCCTGATGAATCCCCGGCCGGACCGGGGATGGGCACGGTCCGGCACACGCCCCTGGGCATCGTCGCCGGCGCGACAGCCTCCACCGCGAGCAAGACCTCATTCCCAGTGGCAGACCGCGCCAGACGCAAGGCCCGAAAGCCCTCGTATTGGGCCAGCGCCGTCTGCAAGATAACCCGCGTCTCCTCCGCTGCTGCGGCATAAGCGGGCGTATTCGGCGCCGACTGGAACAGGACCGCCGTGGCCGACGCAGCGGCCAACCGGACGCTCACCTGCGTCAGACGCTGCTCTTGTATAGCCAGCCAGTGATCGATCTGGACAGCCTTGAGCGTGGCGATGGCGCTCAAACGCTCCTGGGTTGCCCGGCGCATCTCCTGATTGGTATGATTGACTACCAGCCAGGTGTTGACCCCCAGGGGAACAATCGCCAGCAAGAGAAAGACGATCAACAGGTTGCGGCCCAGGCCGCCACGCAAACCCGTCACAGAGCTGATTGGGCGGCTGGCGGAGCCAGGGGCACTCATGGTCACTCACAGAAAGCGGGAGGATAGCCGCAAAGTACCGACATCCCAAACCCCCTCGCCCCGCAATAACGCTTCGATCTGGCCTGGGAAGCGATCGGGGTCTATGGGTTTGCCGATGAACCCGTCGAAACCGGCCCGGCGGGCGTTCTCCATGTTCTCCTCGGTGGCCTCAGCGGTCACGGCCACGATAACTGTCTTGGCGAAGCGGGGATGGGCGCGCAGCTTGGCCAGGGCAGCATAGCCATCCTCATAGGGCAGGTGAATATCGAGCAGGATCATATCCACGCGCGGCAGGCTATCGGCAAACTCGAGCACCTCCTTGCCGGAGCGTTTCCACTGCGTTTCCTTGACCCCCAGGAAAGCCAGCAAGCGGTTCAGAAGTTGATAATTATACACGTTGTCTTCGACAACCAGGATATGGGCTTCCTCAGGCTTGATCCTCATATCTCCTCCCTACGGTCTATTCCATGGGCCACCGGCATAGCCACGAGCCCGGCGCAGGAAATCGGCCACCTGGCCGGGCAGTTGGTCCACGTCAATAGGTTTCTGGATATACCCATCGCAGCCAGCGGCCAAAGCCCGCTCACGGTCCCCCTTCAAGGCGTAAGCCGTAAGGGCCACAATGGGCACTTTTTGCAGATCGTCTCGCTGGCGTAGCAGGCCGGTGAGGGTGTAGCCATCCACCGTGGGCAGGTTGATGTCCACCAGGATCAGGTCCGGCGTTTCATGTTCGAGCAATTGCAACGCCTCCGGACCGCTCCCGGCTTCCAGCACCACATAGCCTTCGGCCTCCAAGACCCTTTTAACCAAGAGACGATTACCCGGGTTGTCCTCAATATACAAGACCCGTTCCGGTTTCATCTCCACCTCTCACGGCCCCTCATGGCGACCGACCGGTTCATGAAGTTCGGGATTGGCAGGTAACCGGCCATCCTGTTGCTGGAGCCAGGTTTCAATATCCGCCAGCCGGAAGCGCCAGCGATTGCCCACCTTGAGCGCGGGGATCCGCCCTTGCTGGGCAAAGCGATAGATGGTCTGCGGGCTCATCTTGAGATAATCGGCCACCACTTGGACTGTTACCAGCTTCTCCATGCTCCCCCCCCCAGGAAATTGGCGGACCGGGCGCTCAATGGCGCGAGGTCGGGCCGGTTATACTGATTTGTGTTTCTCTATACTTGAGTATATCAGATTACACGCCCCAGGTCAAATGTTTTAACCTTAATTTTCGAGGGCGGGGAGCAAACCAGTACCTTTGTACCACGGCCGGCTTGATCTGATTTTTTTGCTCGCCATACCTGGTGCCCACGCGGAGCGTGGGCACCAGGGGAAAACAAATCGCGGCCTTGCCGAAGCTGTGCGGGGAGGGAAAAGAATGCCTGGTAGGGGGTTTTTGCGGCGGCTTCGCCGCCGCAAAAACCCCCAGAAAGGTTTTCTTTCCTCTTGTTCCCTCCCTAACAGAAGTTATGCACGGATGTCAGACCGACATCTTGACCTTTGACCGGACTGATGGTATACTACATGTGATGACTGGCGCAGTTCACTGAAATCACCCCAGCCAGGCGTGTGCTGTTGGCACGAGGCGGAGCACACTCTGCCGCCAGATACGGGGACGGTAGTCCTGTCGGAGCGAACATACTATTCAAGGAGGGGAATCATGATCGTGCAAGGCAAACTGATCACGGAAACACCGCTGTACCGGGGCAACGCCCGCAAGACGTTGTTCACACGAGATGGGGACGGCAGCCATCGGTTGATCTCCCTGGCTGAGGAGGTGGCCGGCACCGCGCAATCCCTGATGGACGCCTTCATCGGTCAGTCGCGCGATGGCAAGAACCTGGGCCTGTTGAATCGGCTCTGGCTGCGGTTGTATGGCTCGGCCATGCCCAAGGACCTCATCGCCCACATTGATTGCAAGCTGCAAAAAGAGTCCTATCCGCGCGGCAATCTGTTCGACATGCGCATGGGTCTCCGGCTGGACGAGGACCGCTGGGCGGCTGAGGCTGAGGCGAACTACAAGATGGAGACGCTCTACCGGCATTCGGCGTTCGATTTTGCCATGTCCGTCAACGAATCAGTCCTGCGGCAGGGTGAGAACCAGGCCCGGCTTTACTACCTGCTGCGCGAGCTGCAAGAGGGCCGCTTCTGGTTCGGGGCCGGCAAGAGCAAGGGCCTGGGTCGCTGTCGCCTGGAGGCGAAACTGCCCTTCACGGCGCAGACCCCGCCGCGCATCCAGCCGGCGGCCAATCACCTGCGCCTCGCCCTCACCTTCAACGCCACCAATCCGGTTCTGGTGGGCTGGAACTGGGGCAAGGTAGACCCGGCGGTGCCGGCCTTCGCTGCCGTTGAGGGCCAGGTCCTGGTAGGCGCGATGCGGGGCCTCCCCGATCCCATCCGGCAACGGCTGGAACTGGGCCTGGCCGGCCCGATCCTCAGCCCGGAGGATTGGAAGAAAAAGTTCGCCCAGACCCTGCCCCGCGTCATCGCCATCTGGCTGCGGGAACGTTCCATCGGCGAGATGGAGGTCTGGATCCTGCCAGAGAAGGCTTTGGATAAGCTGGGCAAGGGCAAGTATGGCCTGAGCAAAGACGTGCTCAAGCGGCTGGAACCCCTGGTGGGCCGGCCCTTCCCCGGCCTGGCGGTCGCCAAAGCCGAGGTCGAGACGGTCCTGGCGGACAAGGCCAACATGGCCAATCGCGTCCTCAAGGAGATGGTGCAGGAGCGCCGCACCAGCCAGGAGCTGGACCGGGCCGCCTGGCAGGAAGTGGCCGACGGCCTGGGGCTGGACCCGACCCTCGCCGACACCCTGGCCGGGCGCATCCAGAACGAGGCTGCCCTGACGGAGGCCCTGACGCCAGCCTGCCAACGCGTTCTTCCCCGCCTCTTCCAACAGGTGGACCAGCAGATTGACCTGCTGCGCAGCGATGCCTGGGTAGACGCCGAGATCGCCAACCGGGAGGAACACCTGCGGATCAAGACCATGCTGCTGGAGGGGCAGATCACGGAACAGCAATGGGGGGATCGCCGCCAGGCCCCGCCGGGTGTCAGCCCGGCCGCCTGGCGCGAGTTCGTGGAAGCCCATAGCCGCGTGCAGTACCGCCACATGCGGGAGCCGCGAAACCTGCAAAAAAGTATCATCAACGACCGCAACATGATCGAGTTTCTCAAGACCTTCCGCGAGCGCGCCCGCCAGGAGTTATCCCAGCCCTACAACGTTGACTTTCGCGCTGGTGGCCCCAACAACCAGGAGATCTCCCGCAAGTACGGCAAGCCCTACGACACGGTGTTCATGCGCATGCTGTCCTGGGCCCCCTCGGCGCAGGAGCAAGGGGCCTGGGAGGTCTATGTCCCCGGCAGTACCCTCAAGGGCGCGTTCCGCAAGCGGGCTACCCAGGTGCTACGGGCGCTGTGGGGCGAATCCCCCAAGACCAACCAGGTGTTGGATCGCCTCTTTGGGGCCCAAGGGCAACGCGGGCTGGTCTTTTTCTCCGACGCCTATCTGGCCGACCCCTACGACCCGGACCGGGCCTGGTGCTCGATGGACGGCGTGCGGATGGACCCCGGCACCGGTCGCCCGATAGAGACCGCCAAGCACGACTACCTCTTTGCCTACGGTCATCACCTCACCTTCCACATGCGACTGGACATCCAGGATATAGATGAACGAGACCTGGAAGCGTTGTCCGTGTTCGCCCACCTGCTCCAGGACTTTCAGCGGGGTGACATCCCCATCGGCGGCGAAAAGACCAGTGGCTTTGGCTGGGTCCAGGCCACCGTGACCGACCTGGTCTGGTTGACTGGCGACCCGGCCGGCGCGAGCCGGGTGCTGTTCGGGGAGCGCGAGTTCACGCGAGACGGCATCTGGTATCGCCTGGACCTGGTCGGCGCGGAAGCGGCCACCGCCCTGCGCCTCGACCGGCCGTTGGTCCAGCCCGAGACCCCCGTGGCCAAGACACCACCCCGGGCCAAGGCCGGCTTTGTCTCCCACCGGGCCTTTGGCGGGCATTGCGGACTGCTGACTGTGGAGGCCGAGGTCCTGACGCCCCTCCACATCCGCGAGAGCGGCGAGCCATCCCGCCGGGCCACCCTGGACGGCAGCCCGGTAAACGGGTGGGACTTTTTCTCCATGTCACCCCCGGCCGCCGAACAGCGCGAGGTCGAGCGGCGTTACGCCCTCCCCAGCCGCAGCCTGCGGGGCCTGTTCCGGCACGTCTATGCCATCGCCAGCGATTCGCGCGGGGAAAGCCCAAACATCAATCAGTTGACCCCGGTGGACGGATTGTTCGGCTGGGTAGGGCAAGGCCCCAACCAGGCCCTGGCTGGGCGGCTCTCCTTCGGCTTTGGCCTCTTTGAGGACCCGGCCCTGGCCTGGTTCAAGGTCCCCTACCCTTACGGCGGCTGGCAGTACGCCGGTGGCCGGTGGCAGGAGATGGCTGGCCGCTCCGCCGCCATGCACCTGATTGACAAGACCTGGCGGCTGTTCCCACACACCCCGTTGGCCCCCATCGCCAAACAGATGGACGACTTTGCGCCGGACACCCCCCAGGCCAGCTATTTCCGGGCCATCCTGCCCGGCGCCCGCGCTCGTCTTACCATCCGCTTCTGGAACCTGGAGGATGAGGAGTTACAACGGCTGATCTGGTGCGTGGTCCTGGAGCCGGGCCTGGCCCACAAGATGGGCAACCATCGCTACCTGGGCTTTGGCAGCCTGCGTTTGCACCTCCTGCCCCAGGACAGCTACCTAATTGATTGGGCCAGACGCTATGCTGGTCAACCGGAGGAGGCCTGGCGTATACCCATCCAGGTTGAGCAATGGATCAAGCCCGTGGCGATAAAGCACTATCTGGCCCTGCGCCAGGCCCTGGCCTGGCCAGGCTAATAACGGTCCGGAGTCGAGCCTTAAGGCGGGAAATCCGATTGCCGCTCCTGCCCTCACCT
>Ga0209101_1001002_pt1 | contig 22206 bp, 26 predicted proteins | sample ConPoolayeCmetaG_FD_185481 | JGI IMG/M metagenome (GOLD analysis project Ga0209101, IMG submission 185481) | Hot spring microbial mat communities from California, USA to study Microbial Dark Matter (Phase II) - Cone Pool mat layer C metaG... ...
TGTCCACATACGCATGCATCGCCTTCCAGAAGGCCCAGTCCTGGCAGGTGGTATCGAGCACCTCCTGCGCCTGTCTCAATTCGGCGAGCACGCGAATCTGAGCGTTCACCAGGTCCGCCTGTTCCACACGGCAAACCGCCACAAGAATGAGCGTGTAGGCGACCAAGGTTATGATCGCAGCAACAAGCAACGAAAAGACACCGAAAAGCAGGTTGACCTTCCACGCAAGAAATTTGATCCGCCGTCCCTCAGCGGTTTCTCCCCTCATGGCCATCATGCCCCCAACATCTGAACGGAATCGTAGGATAAGGCGAAAAGCCGGAACGCCCAAGGAAAAAAATCAGAGGGGGAGAAGCACGAGCGGGTCGGCCGTTCGAGGCGCATACCACCAGGCGGGATCCCATCCTGGTGGACAGACCCCTGCCCAAAATAGTCGCCCCCGTCGAGATGCCACTTGCCGATATAGGCCGTGTGAACGCCACGATCCTGAAGCCGTTGGCCGACGGTACGGACGGTTTCGCCCAGAGGCATGACGTTGGCCCAGCAACCGGTCGAATGAGGAAACTGCCCGGTAAAGAGGGTGGAACGGGCCGGGCCGCTCACCGGTTGGGCACAGTAGGCACGTTCAAACCGGAAGCCTTCGGTGCCCTTGTCATGGCGAGTGTCCTACCCCTGCGTTGCCAAATCGGAAAGGAGAGGGTATAGTGGAAGGATTCCTAAGGAACGTCGCATGGCTATTGATCGTGAAGAGGTCCTCCGTTATCACCTCGGGGGAAAAATCGGCCTTCGAATCCGCAAACCGGTCGCCACCCTTGCCGACCTCTGTCTCGCCTACACCCCCGGGGTCGCCCTAGCCGTCCAGGAGATTGCCGCCCACCCGGAAGCGGCCTTTTCCTACACCGGCCGATCCAACCTGGTCGCCGTGGTCACCGACGGAACCGCCATCCTGGGGCTGGGCGACCTCGGGGCCGAAGCGGCTATCCCCGTGATGGAGGGCAAAGCGATCCTCTTCAAACGATTCGGTGACGTGGATGCCTGGCCCGTCCCTCTCCATCGCTGCCGGGAAGGGGGCCGAAACACGGGCCGCACCGATCCCGCGCGCGTAATCGAACATGTGGCCGCGATCGCCCCGATGTACGGCGGAATCAATCTGGAGGATATCGCGGCCCCCGCCTGCTTCGAAATCGAAGACACGCTGGATGCCATGCTGGACATCCCTGTCTTCCACGACGATCAATGGGGCACCGCCGTCATTACCCTTGCCGGTGTCCTGAACTACGCCCGACTCTGCGAACGGGATCTGTCCGAGCTCCGGGTCGTCATCAACGGAGCCGGTTCCGCCGGCATCCGGATCGCCGAAATGCTGAAAGCTGCCGGCTGCGCTTCCGTGATCCTGTGCGACTCCAAGGGCGTCCTCCGAACCGGGCGGACCGATCTGACGGGCAAAAAGCGCGAACACGCGGTGGACACCTTCGCCGCCACTGTCAGCGACGCGCTGGAAGGCGCTCACCTGTTCATCGGAGTCTCCGTGGCCAACTGCGTTCGCGGCCAGGACCTTCAGCGCATGGCCCCCTACCCCGGCATCTTCGCGATGGCTAACCCCGATCCGGAAATTTCGCCGGCCGAAGTCGCGGCCGCGCTCGGACGAAAACCCTACGTCATGGCCACCGGTCGGTCCGACTACCCGAATCAGATCAACAATGTGCTCGGATTTCCCTTCCTTTTCCGAGGGGCCCTGGACGTCCGCGCCCGCACCATCAACCTGGCCATGAAACGGGCGGCCGCGGACGCCCTTGCTGCCCTCGCCCGCGAGCCTGTCCCAGAGGAGATTCGTGCCCTCTACGGCGAGCCCGATCTCGCCTTCGGCCCCCGCTATCTCATCCCCAAACCCTTCGACCCCCGTCTCTTTGAGACCGTTCCTCTTGCCGTTGCCCGCGCCGCCTCGGAAACCGGCGTCGCCCGCCAGGCCTTTTCCGCCGAGGCCTATGCGCAGGAACTCAAGAACCGCCAGGCGGCCCGGCGGAACGAGTTGCGTTGATCATGCCTGCCGCCGACCCTCGGATTTGGTTCACACTCAGCAGAACTCCCGAATAGTTAACGCGATCGCTGACCGCGCTGTGATACCCGCTGTCGGCGACGAAGCGGGCCTTTTTCCCTTCGAATTCGAAACTCGGCGGATCCTCCCTGGGGTGGGGCGCCGCCAGATGCTTGAGCTCCTCGAATTCGTCCGCGCCGCGGAAGGCATACTGCTGCGCCCGTTCCAGAACGGCGGTGCCACCGCCACCAACCGGGCGTCGGCCGCCCAGCCCGACATCCCACCGACCAGAACCAGCGCCGCCGCCACCACGGGACGGACGATCCTTCACGAATAGTCAACGCCGTCGTCGAGGGACGGGGGGGGTGATCTTAGGCCGTGTACATGAGATAAAGCCCAGCCAGCACGATCAGAACGCCGCAGGCCCTTTTCAGCCATACGGCTCCCCGGGACCGCGTATGCCAGTGAAGAAGTTGCTGCACCAGCTCCGTAAAGGTCCCCGCCAGAACAATCCCCAGACAATGTCCCACCCCATACAGAAGAAGAAGCCAGAGCCCATAAAACAGATTCGTGGCGGCTTCGCGGAACGTGACAGCCAGCATCGGCGCCATGTAGGCGAAGGTACATGGCCCCAGTGCGATTCCGAAAACAAGCCCCAGGATCAACGCGGCCAGGGGCCCCTTGCGCTGAAGTCTGGGATGGGCCGCGTCGGGAAAAGGAAGCGGAATCACGTCCAGAAAATAGAGACCGATGATCAGCATGACAAACGCCACAGTCCAATTGCCCCAGGGGCCGATATCGCCCATCATCCGTCCGAGCGCCGCCGTTACCCCTCCAATGAGGGCGATCGTCATAAGGAGACCAGTCGCAAAAAGCGTGGAGAGTCCAAAGGCCCGGCGGACCGGCAGGTTGCCCTGCCCATCGATGAAGGCCACGATCAAGGGAATGCTGGCCAGGTGGCAGGGACTCAGCACAAGACTCAAGACCCCCCACACAAAAGCCGCAACGGAGGCCATAGCCGCATGGCCGACCACGGCCCGGCCCAGCGCGTCAAAAAGCGCGGTCATGCCCCCGATTCCCCCACGCGTGGCGTCGTGGTTTCGCGGGTCACTCCCAGCCGCCGCCAGATCTCCAGAATCTGATCTTTCGACAGAAAGCCCTCATGGCGGAACCGTTCGTTTCCATCCGCATCCAGAAAAATCTGGGTGGGAATGACTCGAATCCGATAAAAGCGCGCCATCTCGGGATAGCGGGAGACGTCAATAAACTCCGTTTCGAAGAGATCGGAATAGGTCGCCTTGAGTTCCTCCAGAATGGGAGCCATCATCCGGCAGGGCACACACGAATGGGAGCCAAGATCAATTAACCGCGGCAGGGGAGGACGCAAGGGTGTTTGGGATTCGGACGCATTGCCGGACGGTGACGGAGAGCGGGATCGCAACGCCAACACCCCCGCCACGGCCAGAACAACAACACCCAGAATAACACCCCTGATCCAACCGTTCATCGAAACTCCTCATCCGTTACGAACACGGGACAGCCTTCAACCGGTCGGCGGCCTCGTCGGCTACCCGGCGAATAGCAGCCTCCGTGGGCGGTGTCGCTCCTTTTTCCATTCCCAAGTCGCCCAGCGACAAATGGACGAAAGAAGAGAACCCCGCTTCCTTCAAGGTTTTCTGCGCGCAATTGAGGGGACACCCATCCAACGCTAAAATGGCCGAAGCCGAGCGAGTGGTCGCCAGAATGCCCGAGACCCGTCCCCCAATTCCCGCGGTACAGTACATCCGCCCCACACCTTCACGAGTCAACAGACGCGCGGCGCGATCCGTGATCTCGCCAACATCCGAGGCGCCCGAACAGGCAAATATCAGCCTAGGCGCTCCCCCACACATACACTCGGATTTGGTCGCCATGTTCCTTCTCCTTCCTGCGTGTTAACCATCAGTTCTAATCCTATCCACCAATTGATGACATGTCAATTTTTTGAGGCGAATCGCGCCTTTTTTCGCAAGTCAATAAGGGTCAAAGAGAGAGTTGTTGTCCGGGCCGAACCATCCGATCTCCCACCGCGTGAAGTGATCCTCGGCCCTGGTCTCCAAGGGTTCGGCCGAGATATGGCCATCACACCAAACGACATTGGCTCGTCCTCGATGGCGAAAGTGAATGGAGGGATCGGGGCGGTAACCGGACTCGACTCCCGGCGAAAAGACCCATCGGCAAGGCTCGGCAAAGGAGTACTCGATCAGATAGGTCGGATTGTTTCCGTAGGGCTGAGGGAAGGCGCAGTCGCAGAACATGACCGTGTGCGCTGGATCGCGGATCATACCGGGGCTCATCCCCCGCTCCATCGCCCGTTGGCTGAAGCCCATCACGTATATTTCAGAGCCCACACCGACCGCATTGTATCCATAGCCACCACACGCCGCTTCGAAAGCATTGTCGGCGTTTTCGGTACGATAACGGGCAAAGGAAGGGCATCGGCGAATGGCGCCCGAGTGCCCAAGGTACCGGACCAGTGGTCCCCGGGCGCCATCGAAGGGCAAATTCCCGCTGGACCGCACCCCATGCCACCGCCGGAGGTTCGGGCCGATGATATCCGGCGACGCGGCGACATAATGGCCGTGATCCTCAGCATACAGCATGTTGGCCAGATAGAGCTGCCGGAGGTTGTTGGCGCAGGAGGCGCGCCGACCGGCCTCCCGCGCCGCACTCATCGTCGAAAAGGTCAGCGACGCCAGAATGCCTATGACCGCCATGACGACCAAAAGCTCAATTAGCGTAAAGGCGTCGCGTGGAGGATGGCGGGGCCTCCACGCGACTGAATCCACCCGCGCGCTCATGTTGAACATTACACCTGCCCCCGCCCGCCAACCGTGCACTCCCAGGCTATGGTCCCGTATTCACCGTGATTCGGTAAAACCGGTTCGACCCCGACGCGGGCCACCACCAAATATTGGTTCCGGAGGCCGCCCGGGTCACGTTGGTCAGCACGGTCCATCCCCCACCCAAGGAGGGTGAAACTTCGACCGTGAATGGCCGCTGTGAACCGTTCGTGCCGCCGATCCAAACCAGATAGTTGGATCCGTTCACGACTCCGAAATCCACAATCTTGAAGATGGAGTTGGGGTCGTTGGGATCCGTGCCGGCATAGAACTCCTCCCAGGCCTTCATGCCCTTGCCGAAACGGTCCGACAGGGCCGCTTCGTCGGGCGTCCCATTGGTCAACCCGTGCGCCACCAGCCAAGACACCGGCACGCCGTTGGTCGCAAGGTCCGCCCCAAAGTGAGCCACCAAGGCCCGAGGTCTATCCATGGTGACCACCATGACGGGCGCGTTGGTATCGCCTTGGGCATCGCCGCTCCATCCGCGGAACTCGTAGTAGGGATTCGCGGTGGCGGTCGAAGTGACAACCGAACCGAGGCTATGCCAGCCGATTGGTGCCGCAACCGATCCTTCCCCCGCGGCCGTCGCCGTGAGCCAGTAGTTGGTCTCCCAATGCCAGACGAGAGCCGAATCGTTCGTTATGGCAAACTGCACCACGGTCCCCGTGCCCCACGCGGGAACACTGCCGCTGCCCGTCCATCCACGGCAAACGTACTGCGTCGTGCCGACCGTCTCCGGACTGCCCTCGAGCGAAACGCTGACAGGAGATCCCAGAACGAAATAGTACGTGCCCGCACTGGGCACGCTGGCACCATGGGGAGAGACAACGATGAGTTTACTTCCAAAGACCGCCGTCAGCGTCTGGTCTTCCGTGACATTGGTGAAGGTGTAGTTGGTAACAGGTCCTTGTCGCACTCCATTGACCCACACATCCACAAGGTGGTAACCGGGATCAGGGGTCATGGTGAATGTCTCGTTGCTGCCATGCCCCACGGCCACTATGCCTTCGGGCATCCCGTACGGATTTATTCGCCCCGGACCGACAACCTGAGTTCTGATCCGAGCATGGCGGGGCGAATTGAGCACCCCGATCGCCTCCAGGTCAAGCCCACCAGAGCCCCAGGTCACCCATGCATCATAGATCGGGTTGGGAGGGGACATTGTGTCATAGAAACTGCCATCACCGGGAATGTCCACAACGCGGACGTAGTTCACATTGGTCAGGTTGAGAACTCCGCTCTGCACATCGGGATGCCACGCCAGATCCCCCAGATCAAAAGGCGTCCCCCACGAATGGCCGTACGCATTCGCGTGTTTGCCGCAAAGCCCATAGTAATGGCGCGCGTCAAAGGTCCCGTAGGCCCCGACGCGATTGGTCACCAGCGAAACCGACGGGAAGCGGGTAAAGTTCGTTCCGTCGGAGGAGATCTCCACATACCCCAATTCGCCGAAGAACAAGCCGCCGCTTATAAATCCGTTCTCAAAAACTGCAAAGTCCGGCCCTTCCTTGTCGGCAATCGGAACACTCATGCGCAGGGTAATGAAGCCGGGCGTCGCTCCCATCACCATCTGCGTTGCGTTGAGATCGCCGAGAGAGGCGATATCGAAGTTATCGCCGGTCACTGGCCCAAGGGTTTTAGCCGCATTGGTCCAGTCCGCGTCCACATCCGGCGCCGGCGAATAGTTCACAACCTCCGCCGCCCAGCCCGCAAAGGCCCGGTTGACGTAATTGCTCGGATGAGGATAGCCCGGCGCATCGGCTTTCCCATCGCCGTGAGGGCCAACAAAGCCGGGTACCGGCGTGTCGTAAAGGTTCGTCCCTCCCATGGGGCCACTGAAGGTATAGATGTATTGGATGTTGTCGAGGGCAAAATAGGCCGGTGTGTTCATCCCCCATTCGCCAGTATCGCTGGACGAAAGGGTGAAATGGAGGGTCTTGACCTGGGGCCCCAGCGAACTCAAATCCACCCACGTCCAATCGCTCACGATGTAGTCCAGCGCATTGTTCGTAAAGCGGTAGTCCGCCAGGTAAAACTCCACACTTTTCAGGGTCTGGCCGTTACTATCCTTGCCCGTAATGGTCAGCTTGAACCAGTCCGGATCGTCCCCCGTTTCACCGCCGAACTTTTTCGAAAACCAGTCGCCGTCCCGCATCGAGAGCGCGGCATACGTGGTGTTGTTCACGTAGAGACCCTTGACCAGGGCTGGAGCGGGGAAGGTGACGACATCCTGTTCGTCCCATGGGGAATCGTATACCACGGCATAGGTACCCGTTCCCCCCACCCCAGTACCGGGCATCCAGACGGCATACTGATTGTTATATCCCGGTGTGTTTGTGTTGTTCACCGAGGAGAGGGAGAAGCCGGCCCAAAAGTGCCAGTCCGCATTGTAATAGTTGCCAAACATAAGCCGGTCGGATTCAAACCCGCCTCGTTGGTCGCTTCCGTTCCAGTATTCGCCTGGCGCAAGACCGAGGTTTTCAAAATCCGCTGTCAAAAACGCCGGCGTGGGTGAATAGGTCAAGCCGTCCAACGCGAAATAGGCCGGGGTGTTCATTCCCCATGGACCGTTGTCGCTGGACGAAAGGGTGAAATGGAGGGTCTTGACCTGGGGCCCCAGCGAACTCAAATCCACCCACGTCCAATCGCTCACGATGTAGTCCAGCGCATTGTTCGTAAAGCGGTAGTCCGCCAGGTAAAACTCCACACTCCCTAGAGTCTGGCCATTACGATCCTTGCCCGTAATGGTCAGCTTGAACCAGTCCGGATCGTCCCCCGTTTCACCGCCGAACTTTTTCGAAAACCAGTCGCCGTCCCGCATCGAGAGCGCGGCATACGTGGTGTTGTTCACGTAAAAGCCCTGGACGCAGACGGGAAAGGGAAACTCGATCACATCCTGCTCGTCCCACGCCGAGTCGTAGACGACGGCGTAGGCCGAGGAGCCCTTGCGGCCTGTGCCAGGCATCCAGACGGCATATTGATTGAAGTAACTGGGCGTGTTTGTATTCGAGACGGTCGAGCAGGCAAAGCCGGCCCAACTCCCCCACTCGGGATTGTAGGCATTCCTGAATAAGGCCCATCCGCTGTGGAAGCCGCCCGAAAGGTCGCTTCCATTCCAATAGGTCCCGGGCGACAGGCCCATATCCTCGAACTCCGAAACGTGCGTGGCCGCCCGAACCGCGAGGGTCCCGCCGCCCATCAGCAGGGCCACGATCGCCCCGACTCGGACGCCGATCCTGCCATCCCTTCGTTTCATCGGTGTACCTCCCTTGTGGGTATTCGCGTGGTTGTTTTGTCCTGAAAATCCGATTGAATCCATTGCTCGATCTCCTCTTCCGTTAGACCGGCCGCAAGCAACCGGCCACGCATGGCGTGCCGCATATGGCGCCGGACTCCTTCCGGCCAACCCAATTCCACACTTTGTCGGTCTAACGCCGCCATCAGGGCACGAGCTTCGTCGGGTGAGCGCGGACGGTTCCAATCAGAGGAAGAGGAGCGCGGAGCCCTCCCGCGGCAACCGACCCCGAAGGCGAGGATTCCAATCAAAATGGCTGTGATGGGGATAGTCATCGTTCCCACGCCAAACAAAACCGCCGTCCTTCGCGATCAGCGAAAAACGGCGGTTTGGAAAAAACCCTGGCCGTCCTTCCTTTTTCGCGAAGGTCGGGAGCGACAGGGGTGGGCTCGTCTTCTGGCTTCCGGCCTCAAACCTTCCTCCCGCCTTCTCCCAGCCTTTCGGCCGGAATGGCTTGTGGGAGGTCGTAACCGGTTACAGCGGCGCGACCGCGTCCGATTCTCACGGACTTCCGTTAGCGCTCATCCCGTGGCAGTTTCTGTTATTGTGTGTTCTCTCGACGTCCTTTTTTGCGCGTTTCTCCTCCGAAAGCAAAAAGGCCTTGCCGCTCCGCACTATGGAACAGCAAGGCCTTCGAGGCGCCTGGACACAGCGCCACTCCCTTCATCCTCTCCTGCGGAGGCGTTCAGGTCATTCTGGCGGAACACGTCTTCTGGCTTCCGGCCTCAAACCTTCCTCCCGCCTTCTCCCAGCCTTTCGGCCGGAATGGCTTGTGGGAGGTCGTAACCGGTCACAGCGGCGCGACCGCGTCCGATTCTCACGGACTTCCGTTTGTTCCACCAGGGGTAGTCGTTGCAAAGAACAAAAAAGATCATAGCACACTCGAAAAGGGTGTCAACCGCTTGATCACCCTCTTTTCCTGGAAGCCCACCTTCGAGAGCCAGCTGAGGGTAGTGGATTCGACGGTGGATTCGGTCATAGCAACCATGGCTCTTCCGGTTCCGATTCGATGGCATGTGGATTATTGCGGTCCATATCCCATCGCGCGGGATTTTTGTAGATGTATTGCCGGATGCGATTCAGGGATTTCTCGTTGCGGATGATGTGTTCGTAATAATTGCGTTGCCACAATCGGCCAGGAAACGGCGGCCACCCGTAATGTATAACCCCGTGTGTGTACCGCACCGTGGTGATTGATTTGAACGCCCCCACAATCCCCCCAACCGTAGGGGCAACCCTCGTGGTTGCCCCGGATGGGATTGCCCCCGATGCGGTTGCCCCGGATGGGGTTGCCCCGGATGCGGTTGCCCCGGATGGGATTGCCCCCGATGGGGTTGGCGCGTGGTCATTTTGGGCCACAGGTTGGGCAGGCACAAGGCCTGCCCCTACGGGGTCAACATCGGTGATGACAATGATGCCGTGAATGTGGTTGGGCATCGCGATAAACGCGTCCAGGTCAATGTTCGGGAACCGATTAGGTAGGTGGGTCCATTCTTGGTAGACCATGTGGCCCATGTCGTTCAATTGAATTTCACCATCTACGACCTCGCCAAATAGACATGCCCGATCCTTGGTGCAGATGGTGATGAAATACGCCCCCGCCCGCGAATAATCGTATCCCTTCAGACGGATACTGCGGCGATGGTGTTTTTGGGGATCGTATTTCATAACCCCCTCGCCTTCGAAAACCGTTCCGCATCTTTCACGCGGATTTCGCCGGAGATCAATTTCGGCAACAGTGCGTCACGCAAAGCGGCGAGGGTGCGGGATTCGCGTTCGCGCTCGACAACCTTGAGATAGAGCGGGGGCGTCACGCGATCAAAGGCGTCCATGGCTGTGGTTGGGGAGATGGTCGAGGATGTGTTGCGGCCAATGCCAATCTGTAGGGGCAGGCCTATGTGCCTGCCCCATAGGGGGCGAACACATAGGTTCGCCCCTACAATTTGGCGCGCACCGGCTCGAAATCAATGAACCACGATTTGAACAGCGCCCGCCCCATCGCCTCCAGCGTCTCGTTCATCTGACGGTTCAAATCGATCTTGTCGTCTAGCGTGCCGAGGATGTGCGCAATGGCGCGGCGGTCACTCTCCCGCTTAAACCGCGGCGTTGGATGGCGGTAATTGAAATCGGCAACCCCTTGGAAGAACGGTAGACCGGCACCATGCTCATTGTAAGTCTCACCCGGAGGCGACTGCCCCATAATGATCTCAGCCACTTCTCCAAGCTGTACATCACCCGCCATACCCCAGCTCCTTCAAGTTGGCCCAGATGGCCTTGTCGAGCTTGGCGGCCTGGGCGGTCTGCTCCTTGAGGGCGGCGGTCAACCGTTTCATCTTCTCATCGAACGGCTCGTCATCCTCTTCCTGCGGGGCTGCGCCGACACAGCGGCCCGGTGTGAGCACATAGCCATGCTTGCGTATCTCTTCGATGGTGGCCGATTTGCAGAAGCCGTGTTTGTCGCGGTATTGGGGCGCATCGCGATGCGCCCCTACATCCCCGAGCCAGGCGTGGTAGGTGTCGGCAATCGTACGGATATCCTCCTCGGTCAGTTCGCGGTGAACGCAGTCAATCATCCTGCCCATCTTGCGGGCGTCGATAAAAAGCGTTTCGCCACGCCGGTCCCTGTAAGGGCGGCCCTTGTGACCGCCCTTCTTGTCCCGTGCGATAAACCACAACACACCGGGATCTGCGTGGAATAGAACAATTGCCCCGGCAGCGCGACCATGCAGTCCACGAGATCCGCCTCGATGATATTCTTCCGAATCTTCCCCTCGCCGCTCGTATTCGAGGACATGCTCCCGTTGGCCAGGACAAATCCGGCAAAACCCGTCGGGGCAAGGTGATGGATGAAATGCTGGACCTAGGCAAAGTTGGCGTTGCCCGGCGGCGGCACGCCGAACTTCCAGCGCTTGTCTTCCCGCAGACGCTCGCCGCCCCAGTCGCTTGAGTTGAACGGCGGATTGGCGAGGATGTAGTCGGCCTTAAGGTCTGGGTGCAGGTTGCGGTGGAAGCTGTCGGCATGCTCCGGGCCGAGATTGGCGTCAATGCCGCCGATGCGAGGTTCATCTTGGCCAGCCGCCACGTGGTGGGGTTCGATTCCTGGCCGTAGATGCTGATGTCGCCGACCTTCCCGTCGTGCTCCTCGATGAACTTCTCGCTCTGCACGAACATTCCGCCCGAGCCGCAGCAGGGGTCGTAAACACGGCCCTTGTAGGGCGCAAGCATGAACACAAGCACCTGAACCACGCATCGGGGCGTGTAGAACTGTCCGCCTTTCTTGCCCTCGGCGCTGGCGAACTGGGAGAGGAAGTACTCGTAGACGCGGCCGAGGATGTCTTTGGAGCGCTTCTCCTTGTCACCCAAGCCGATGGTGCCAATGAGGTCAATCAACTCGCCGAGGCGCTGCTTGTCGAGCGCGGGGCGGGCGTAGTCTTTGGGCAGAACGCCCTTCAGCGCCTTGTTGTCGCGCTCAATGGCAACCATCGCATCGTCAATGATCTTGCCTATAGTGGGCTGTTTGGCGTTGGCTTGGAGGTGAGACCACCGCGCCTCCTTCGGCACCCAGAAGATGTTCTGCGCTCGATACTCGTCTGGATCCTCAGGGTCGGCACCTTTCGATTGTTCGGCAACAAGCCGGGCGTGGTGCTCCTCAAATGCGTCGGAGATGTACTTCAGGAAGATGAGACCGAGAACGACGTGCTTGTACTCGGCGGCGTCCATATTGTTGCGGAGCTTGTCTGCCGCCTGCCAGAGCTTGACCTCAAAGCCGAGCGTTGCTCCATTGGAGCCGTTCTTCTTTTCAACTGCCGTCGTCTTGCGAGCCATGTTGATGCCTTCTTCCCGGCCTGCCTGTCGGGCAGACAGGCCGTTTCGTCAAAAATTCCCGGAGTATGGCCTCACCGTCCTCGCCCATTTCTCGAAGGAAAGCCTCAATCTTCTCAAGTGCCAGGGGAGATGGATGGCTCCGTCCGTTCTCCCATCGGCTGACCGTCGGCAGCGCAATGCCGAGACGGACCGCGAGCGCCTGCTGCGAGAGACCAACACGCTTCCGAAGATTCTTGAGCCCCTGAACGAGCCTTGTTGCCATGCGTTGTGAGTTCGAGACGAACCCTCCAGTCAGAGGTCCATCGGGCTTGTCGCATATCGTCCAAGAACAATTAATCATGCGATCACTCGCAAGGGGGAGCAGAGGATAAACGCTTCTCCCTCATCCTTACGCAACCGGCGCCGCACCCCGGATCCCCGCTTCCCCGTCTGCCATGGCCGCGGTCGGCGGGGGCGATACAAAGACGGCATACGGCTTCGACACCGCCTTGGTCAACGTTTTGCGTGCTTATGCCGTTTACGTCAGGAATTTCTTGATGTCTTCGGCGCTCAGCACCTTGCCCGCGCTCTTGACCTCTCCATCCACGACCAGGGCGGGCGTGGTCATCACGCCGAACTTCAGGATGTCCTGAATCTTCTCCACCTTCTCGATCGTCGCCTCAATGCCCAGCGCTTTGACCGCCGCCTCTGCATTCGCCGTCAGCAGCTTGCACTTCGGACATCCGGTGCCCAGAATCTGAATCTTCTTCATGGTGTCCATCCTTTCCTGCGTTGTGTGTTGCCTTCCGTTACATACCTCACTGTTTCACGTCCATGGCCGAGAGCGCGGAGCAACCCAGCCGATTGTTGTTGCCACATCCAACGGTTTCGATATCGCCGCCCGCATGTTTATATCGCTGTGACGGTGTCCTTTCAACAGCAACACAGAGAACAGGTAGGCAGCGAGTCCGCGGATACATGAGCCGGGTCACCGCCGACCGAATAATCAACGTGCCCACGACCAGGATCGTGGCGCTGTTGAAAAGACCAGCCAGAACCTCGACGCGGCCCAACCCGTAGGTGTGCCGATGCGAAGGAGGCCGCGTTCCGAGTCGTCGCGCCACGAAAGCGATAACCAACGCGACCCCATCGCTCAGGTTGTGGACCGCATCGGAAAGCAAGGCCAGACTCCCCGAGACCCGTCCGCCGACGACTTCGGCCACGACAATCAGAGCGTTAAGCCCTATCGCGCTGACCAGCCGGCGGTCCAGCGATCTCGCTTCGTCCCGATGTTCGAGTATGTCGGTCCTTTTCAATTGTCCACTCTTCGTCCCGGTCCGACTATGTGGTTAGGCGATAGCCTTACAGCGCAATCCCATAGGGTTTGTTAACCAGCGCCAATCCGTTCGCCAGAATCTCTTCCACCTGCTTCGTGTCACCAGCGGCGACAGCCAGAGCCAGCCGATCCAGGGCGCGGGAAAGGTCTTCCACAGCCGCCGTATAAGCCTCAGCCTTGGGATTCCCGGCCTCGAACGGCGGGGGCGCCAAGAGCACCGCGTCCCGCTTCTGCAACAGCGCCGCCATCCGCTGCCGCACGCCTGCCAGTCCTTGAGTCTTCATGACGGCTTCCGTGGTCTTGATGTCCGCCCTCAAGTGAAACAGCTTGTCGAGGGCGTAGTTCAAGCCATTCTGTTCGTGCATGGACACGAACAGACCGCAGCCGAACCCGCAAGCCTGGAAGGACCGCCGGGCGTCGCCAGCCGCCAGGGCCCGCTCCATCTCCTCCAGGGCATTGGCGAAGTCGCGCAGTCGGGCCTTGAACGTCTTGTCCTTGGCATATTCCGCGGGCGGGTTCTCGCCGTATTTCGCCTGAATCTCGGCCCACGGCTTGCGCGCGTCGGCCAACAGCCGGAGTCCCGCGGCCTGCTGATCCTTGTCCAGCATCTGGGCTGCGGCCAGTTTCTGGACAATCGCGCAATACTCGCGCACCACGCGGCGACAGACCGCCACGTCTTCGTCGAATGCCGCCAGTGAGGGAGGAGTCGCGGCCGGTTCCCCAGACAACGCCATGCCAGCCATCAACCCCGACAGAATAATCCAACCCGTCTTCTTCATGTGACGCATCTCCTCCTTATCTCCTCACGTCTCCCGCTCACGGGCAAACAGCAGATACAGCGCGGGCATGAGAAACAGCGCCGCGAAGATCTCCAGAACGAGACCACCGATGGCACCCACAGCCATCGGCTGCAGCAGGTCGCCGCCTTCTCCCAGGTTCAGCGCCAGCGGAATAAAGCCCGCAATCGCGCCCACGGTCGTCATCACGCGCGGGCGGAGTCGAATCTGGGCGGCGGAAAGCACGGCGTCCAATGGATGCATTCCTTTGACAGCCCTGAGTTCCTCCGCGAAGGTCAGCAAGAGCACGCCGTCATTGACCGTAGCCGCGATGACGATGAACACGCCGATGGCCACGGTGGCCCCGATGGCCTGGCCGCCGGCCAACAAGCCGTAGGCCATTCCGGCGAGACAGACGGGCAGGCTCAGGAAGATGATAATCGGCAGGCGGAAACTTTCGAACTGGATCGCCAGAATGGCGAAGGCGAAGAACGCGGCAAAACCCAGAATGGTGCCCAGGGTTCGCCGGGTTTCGGCCATCATTTGCGCCTGGCCGCCCATGGCAAAGCTCACCCCCGGTGGCCGGGGCAGGGAACGGGCAGCGGCCTCGGCCAGCGCCACGGCCTGACCGACGCTCACTCCTGCGGCGGGATCGGCCCGCACCACCACTTGTTTGATCTGATCTTCGCGCGCGATTTCAACCGGCCCCACGGCCCGGCGCACCTCAGCCACATCGCGCACGAAGATCGGCCGGCCGTTCTGCGTCTCGATGATGAGGTTTTCGAGGTCTTCCTTGCTGGCAATCCGCGGCTCGGGGACCATCACCCGGATGTCGTAGTATTCCGTGCCTTCGCGGTATTCCGTGGCCACAACACCGGTCACAAGCATACGCAAGGTGCTGGCTACCTTATTGACCGGGATGCCGAGGGCCGAAGCCCGCGTCCGATCCACGTACACCCGGTATTCCGGCTTAGTCATGTCCATGGAGATGTTCACGTTGGCGAGTTGCGGGATTTCGCCCATCTTCGCGGCCAGCGCTTTGGCAAAGTTGTAGATCGGTTGGATATCGTCGCCCTGCACCTTGACTTCCACATCCTGCACGCCGATCTTGCGAATGCCCTTGATCGGCATGTTACGGACCGGCAGCTTGGCGCCGGGGACCACGACCGTCTTCACCAGGGGCCTGATTTTTTCGATGAACTCGGCTGTGTTGATCTTGCGCCGGCCCTTAGGAACGAGCTGGATGTCCACCTCGCCCTCCTGGGCGATCTCGTAGGTCGCCAGCCCCCACACCCGGCCGCCGGCCATGGTGAAGATGCTCTCGATTTCCGGCAACCCCTGGAGTTGCTCCTCCACGCGCGACAGGATGCGATCGGTTTCACCCACCGCTGTGCCGGCGGGCAAGATCGCCTTCACCATCACCCGGCCGTCATCGAGCTTTGGGAAAAATTCGGACCCTAGACGTCCCAGAGCCAGAAGCGCGCCAATGGTCACGAGCCCAAATAGGAAGATCGTCGCCCAGCGCCACCGCAAGAGAAAGCCTAACACCCGCCCATAACCGCGCGTCATGGCCTCGAATCCGGCCAGGAACGCGCGGGCCACGGGGTCAGGCCGCGACGGCTTGAGCCACCGTTCAGCGAGAAAAGGCGTGATCGTCACCGCCACCAGAAGCGAAATAAGAACAACGGAGGCGATTACCAGCACCAACTCATGGAAGAGCAGCGACGCCAAACCGGGTACGAAAAGAAACGGCAGGAAGAGGGCGAGAAAACTGGCTGTGGCGGCAACCACCGCCGGCCCGACCTCGCGCGTTGCGGTCACGATGGTATCCAGGCCCGCCGGGCCGCCGGCCTGTTCCTGTTCGCGCTTCAGGCGTGTGATGTTTTCCAGCACCACGATCGAGTTGTCGAGCAGCACCCCCAGCGCCACAACCAACCCGCCCAGCGAAAAGATGTTGAGCGAAAAGCCCGCCGTCTTCATCACGAAGAAATTGGCCAGGATGGTCAGCGGCAACGCCGTGATCATCACGAGCACTTGCCGCCAATGGCCGAGAAACAGATAAACCACCAGCACCACCAGAATGGCGGCCAGAATGGCCGAATCGCGGACGCTCTTGATGGCCCCCATCACGTAATCGCCCTGATTTTCGACCACGCCGAACTGGATGTCTGGCGGAATTTCCTCGCGCAGCGCATCGAGTTTTTCCTTCACGGCCCGGGCCACCTTGACGGTGTTGGCTTCGGCCTGCTTGAGCACGTTGACCTTGACGCAAGGTTTGCCATTAAACCGCGTGATCACGCGCATTTCTTTATGAGCGTCCTCGACCGTGGCTACGTCTTTGAGATACACGAGCTCGCCGTTCGGCCCTCGGCCAACGGCCACATGGCGCATTTCATCCAGATTTTCGAACTCGCCCATGGTACGGGCAATGATCTCTCGCGTGAGCACCGTCACCCGGCCAGCAAACGTCTGGCGGTTTTCCTCGCGCAGGGCCGCAACCACCTTTTCCGGAGTCAGGTTGTAAGCCGTCAAACGGGCCGGATCGAGATGCACGCGAATTTCCCGCTCAACGCCGCCAACCACCTCCGCGCCTGCGGTTCCCGGAACGGCGCTCAAGCGATCCACCAGCCAGTTGCCGGCCCATTCCCGGAGCCAGACCAGGCTGCGCTGGTCCGAGGCCAGCGTGACCTCCATGACAGGGAGTTGCGACGGATCAGCCTTGATGATGACCGGCGGATCAATGTCCGGGGGCAGTTTGCGTCTCGCCCGTCCCATGACCGCCAGCACATCCTGGTAGGCCACGTCCACGTTGACGCCGTAGCGGAAGTTCACCAGCAGCGTGTACATGCCTTCGATGCAGGAGGCGTCCAGATAGTCGAGGTTATCCACCGTGGCCATCTGGCGCTCGATGGGTTCGGCGATCTCGGTTTCGATCTCCTCGGGTGTGGCGCCCCGCCACCAGATGTGGATTTTCACCATCGGGTAGGTGATGTCCGGCAGATAATCCACATCAATCTGCATGAGCGAAAACCAGCCCACCACCGCCACGGCTACAGCCAAGACCGTGACCGCGACAGGACGGCGAATCGCAAGTTCCGTCAGGTTCACGGCTGGCCTTCCTTGGCTGGCGTTTTCAACTCGGCCGCCACCGGAGCTGCGCCTTCCATTTTCTTCGCGCCCATGACCTGCACGGTGGCGCCGTCCTTGAGCGTCTCATGACCGCGGACGATCACTGTTTCTCCGGCCTGAATTCCGCTGGCAATCGCTACGGCGCCGCCGGCTTCCAGCGCTGTTTTGACCTTGCGGCGTGCCGCTTTCTCGCCTTCCAACACAAAGGCAACGGTTTCCCCATTGGGCAGGACCACCAAAGCGCTTTCAGGCACTACGACGACATTGGAGAGCGTTTCCACGACGACCTCGGCCCGGGCAAACATGCCGCTGAGCAGAAAAACATCTTCAGCGAGAATCACTTCCGCCGTCATGGTCCGGGTTGTCCGTTCGAGTTCCGGATAAACCCGGGAAATGCGGCCGCGGAACCGGCGTCCCGGATGCGCGTCGAGAACCACCTCCACCGCCTGGTGAGGCTGGACCGCAAGCGCCTGTTGTTCGGGGATGGCGAGACGCAGCACGAGACTGGCCGGATCGTAGAGCTCGATCAACGGCGTGCGCGGCGAAACATAATTGCCTTCGGCCACCCAGACCTTGGACACCACACCGTCCCAGGGTGCCTCGATGGCGTAGTCCTGCGCGCTGGTTTCCATGGCGGCCACCTGAGCCTCGGCCCGCTTCCGATTGGCCCGCGCGACATCCAGTTGTTCGCCCGGCAGCGAACCGCTCTGGACCAGTTGCTCGACGCGTTTGAATTCCGCCTCCTGCCGACGCAGTTCTTCGCGCGCCGCCTCCAGTCCGGCTTCAGCGATGCGACTGCGACCGACGCGGACCAGAAGCTGCCCCTTCTGAACGCGGTCACCCTCGCGGACCGGACACTCGATAATCGGCCCCTCTGCCGGGGAAGCCATCCGCGCCACTTTGACCGGCTCGACCGAACCGGTGAACATGAGCGTTTTGGACAAATCCCGCTTTTCCGCCTTGACAACCTGAGCCAAGGGAGTCGGCTTCTGAGTTGCGGTGCCGGCATCGGATTGGCCTTTGCCGCAACCCGCCGCCAGCAGGGCAAACAGGAAGGGAAGGAGGGAATGGTAGAATTGTGGAATAGTGGGGACAAACATCGTATGGGCGCATTTTTTCCAAACCATTCGCACCTTCCATCCGTCCAACATTCCCCTCTTCTTCTTCATGGCAATATTTCTCCAATCGCCAGTCTCCGACGAGCGTCGGCCACAGCCAGATCGGCCAGCGCGCGGGCGCGGCTGGTTTGGGCGGCAACCAGCGCTGCCTGCGCTTCGAGCACATCGGTCATCGTGCCTTTGCCCAGGTCATACTTCTCTTTCATGATGCGAAAGCTTTCCTCTGCTTGACCGATGGCTTCTTCGGCCGTCCGCACCCGTTCCTTTGCCGCGGCGATATCCGCCCGTGCGGTCTCAACCTCGAAGCGAATCTGCAACTCCAGTTTGCGCAGTCGTTCCCGAGCGGCGTCCAAACGCGCCTTCTGCTCGGCGACTTTGGCGCTGGTCGAATGGCCGTCGAACAAAGGAATTTCCAGCACCAGCCCGACGCGGCCGACATCCACGCGGTCATCAGACAGATCGGACGGATCGGCTGGATCGGGCATCCAGCGCAAGCCGTACGACGCCTGAGCGGAGACGGTGGGCCGGTAACCCGCGCGGGCGGCGCGCACGGCGGCATTTGCGGCCCAGACGGCCGCCTGGGCGGCTCGGTAGTCCGCGCGTTGGGCGAGCGCCCTGTTCATGCAGGCCGCCGATTCGGGACAGGCTGGGGGTTCGTTGGTCGGCAGGGTGCCGCGCGCCTCCGGGGCGGCTTCATCCTCCAGACCGAGCAAAGCAGCCCATGCCCGTTGCTGAACGGTTCGATTGTTCCGCTCCCTGACGTGGCGTTCGTACAGTTCGGCGCGGCGCACACTGGCGCGCAGCCAATCCACGCGGGCCGCCTTCTCGGCCTCCACCTGCGCCTGAATCGCGCGCTGTTGCTCCTCCATGGCACGCACCGCCGTTTCGAGAGAACGCAGCACGTCGTCTTGCGCCAGCAGCCCGTAGAACAGGGCTGTGATCTGAAAAGCCAGCGTTTCGCGAACGCGGGTGAGTTGATCCGCGGCGGCTTTGCGGTCCCATTCTGCCGACTCCTTCTCCGCAGATACTCGTCCGCCCGTATACAGCGGCAGACTGGCCATCAGCTCCGCGCCAAGAATCTGTGGGCCAAAAGAACCGGCCTCGCCGTTACGCGTGGCGGGGTAGAGCCGCTGGTCCTCCGTCCAGTAATCATAGGAGCCACGAGCCCTGAGGGTTGGTTGCCCCCCCGCCCGCGTTGCCCTGAGACGGGCTTCGGCTTCCGCCAACCGGCTCTCGGCCTCGGCGACGTCGGGATTTCGTGCCAGCGCCAGTCCCAAGGCTTCGTCCAAGGACAGGATGCGAGCCGATGGCGGTTCTTGGGCGGGCGCCTGGCGCGTTGCTGCCCAGAAGCAAAGCCCTATCATCAAACCCATGGCAACGTGGTTCTTCATGCCACAATCGCTCCGAACACAATGCCGCTGACCGTTGCCATGGCCACCACAAGCCCGATAAAAGTCAACGTCTTCTTCGGTCCCAGGATCGAGTTGATCACCAGCATGTTCGGCAGGGAGAGCGCCGGACCGGCCAGCAGCAGGGCCAGCGCCGGACCTTGTCCCATTCCGCTGTCCAGAAGGCCGCGAAGAATCGGCACCTCGGTCAGCGTGGCGAAATACATCAACGCGCCCGTGACAGAGGCGAAAAAGTTTGTCCAGACCGACCACATCAGGCTCAACCATCCCGGGACATTCCCGGCGTCTCCCCCGATCAGGGAGAGCAGGGCTGACGGCGAATCTCCGACCAAGGTCTGAATCCAGACGTTCGGAATGATTCCGGCGTCCGCGCTGTCCGGACTACCCAGGAAGAACCCAGCCGCCAGCACGCCGCCGAACAGGAGGGGCAGAATCTGCTTGGCAAACCCCCACGACTGGTCACGCCACTCTTTGAGTTCCGCCCCGCCAAAGAAAGTCAGACCGACCAGCCCCGCCGACCCGGCCGAAAAAGCGGCGACCGGATACCTCGGAAACGCGATGGCCAGGACCACGGCCGGAACTGCAGCCAAGGCAATCCAGGCCAGCCGGACCTTGAAGAAGCGCCACAGGCAGCCGCCCAAGAGCGCCGCGAAGAGCGCTGTCACGATCCATTTGGCGTGGTAGATGGCATACCAGACGCCCACCTGTTCCATCGGCTTGCCCCAGTTCGCGAACACCAGGATGCCCACCATCGAGAAGAAATAGAGCACCACCTGCCACAGCGGACGTCCGCCCTTTTCGTCATCGCCGACAAATACCTCTTGCGGTTTCGCCGCCTTCGCCCTCTCCTCCTTGAGAAAAATCAGATGCATGAGGAGACCGATCACGACGCTGAACACGATCGCCCCGATGGCCCTTGCGACGCCCAGTTGCCAACCCAGCACGCGTGCCGTCAGAACGATGGCCAGCACGTTGATGGCCGGTCCGGAATAAAGAAAGGCCACCGCCGGGCCGAGCCCCGCGCCACGCATGTAGATGCCGCCAAAGAGGGGCAGCACGGTGCAGGAGCAGACCGCGAGGATGGTCCCCGAGACCGACGCTACGGAATACGACAGCCACTTCGACGCCTTCGGGCCGAAGTACTTCATCACGGCATTCTGGCTCACGAAGACACCAATGGCCCCGGCGATGAAAAAAGCCGGAACGAGGCATAGCAGCACATGCTCCCGAGCATACCACTTGGCCAATTTGAACGCCTCGATGATTGCTTGCTGGAAGCGTGCCGTCTCGATGGGCAGGTAGTAGAGCAGCGCAAAGAGCCCGATTAGCCAGCCCAGAATCTTAAGTTCCTTCCCACGTTCTTCGTCCACGTCTTATGCTCCTTTCCAGGCCTTTCGCATCCGCTGCCCATCGGCCCTCAAGACACCGGTCGCACTCACCATGCCCTGTTGAACGCAGGGCTGCTCCAATGCCATCAGGGCCTCCGGGCGTGTCTTTGCCTCTTGGTGGTTCATCCTTGTTGTGCCGACCCTTTCTGTGTCTGGTATCTGCTCCAGTCCGTTTCGCTCAAAGCCGCTCAACGCATTGCCAGTTTCGACTGCCGTTTGGCCACGGCCCGAATAACCGCCATCGTGCAATCAAAGACGTTCACAATACAGGGCGTTTCAAGCTTCAGGAAACAGCGCACCCCTTCTCGCCGCTCGCTCACGATCCCGACATTCTTCAAAACCGTGACGTGACGTGAAAGCGTAGATTTGTTCATCGGAAACATCGGCTGCAGTTCACACATGCAGCGTTCGCCCCGGCTCAGCTCCTCCACGATTTTCAGCCGCACCGGGTTGCCCAGCGCCTTCATCACTCTCGCCAACGCGTTCAATTCTTCTGGGTTCATGCGAGCTACGATATAGCATTGTTGCGAAACAATGCAACTAAATAATTCATGCCCGGACATTGTGCCCGGAAAGCTGTGCCAAGCGTCTGTTGTAGAATGGCGTGTGGCTCGAGTCACCCTTGAGGGTCAGAGTTATAATCGCCACGAAACCGGCCATTCGGAGTGGAGGCCGATTCCTTTCGAGGAGTGGCGATTCCATGCTGCCAGCTCTGACACGCCCGCGCACGCCCTGGCGCTATTCGACTTCAGCCAGCGACTCGTGGATATATGGCACCGTTCAAACTCCCAGGACAAACGCCAGATCGTGGACTGCGTCAGTTTGAACCGTACCCTGAGCGACGTAACTCTCGTATTGGCAAAGAGATCGCCGTTCGACTACCTCGCCGAACGGCCGTTTTTGAAAGATGGTCGGGGCGAAGGGATTTGAACCCTTGACCTTTTGGTCCCGAACCAAACGCGCTACCAGTCTGCGCTACGCCCCGGAATCAGCAAAAACAATGCCTAATACCTTAGCCGAATATCCTCGGCAGT
>Ga0209101_1001003_pt1 | contig 22201 bp, 14 predicted proteins | sample ConPoolayeCmetaG_FD_185481 | JGI IMG/M metagenome (GOLD analysis project Ga0209101, IMG submission 185481) | Hot spring microbial mat communities from California, USA to study Microbial Dark Matter (Phase II) - Cone Pool mat layer C metaG... ...
GGAGGAAAAAGTATGGCTGTAACTATAGGTTCGAACATTGCATCTTTGCAGGCCCAGCGGCGGCTTGCGCTTGCGTCTGAAGAACTAGCCCGCACTTACGAAAAGCTTAGTTCCGGTCAGCGTATTAATCGTGCCAGCGATGATGCGGCTGGGTTGGCGATTGCCGACTCTCTGCGCGCCAAGCAACGCGTGGCCTTGGTCGGCATCCGGAATGCCAATGACGGTATTTCCACCATCGCGATTGCCGACTCGGCTTTAAGCCAAATAGGCAATGTGCTTTCTCGTTTGGCGGAGTTGGCGGAACAGTCGGCTAACGGCGTATTCTCCACAACCCAGCGTTCTGCTTTGCAGAACGAATTTGTGGCCCTGGCCTCGGAAATTGAACGGATTGCCACCACGACCGAGTTTAACGGTGTCAAACTCGTGTCCGGCGGCGCTACTGTGACGTTGCAGGTCGGATTTGATTCGACTTCAACCTCGCAGATTTCGTTCGCCGGGGTGCAAGGGACACTGGCTTCATTGGGACTCGCCTCTCCTGGAGAGTCGGCTCTGACCTATTCTATTTACGGGTCGAGCATTGAACTCGGCCAGTCCGCGGCACGCGCCGCTCTGGATGCCGTTAACAACGCCATTGCCTCGTTGGCTTCCACCAGAGGTACTTTGGGTGCCATTGAATCCAGACTAAACGTGGCGATTGCCAACTTGACGGTAGCGCGCGAGAACTTCGCGGCGGCCGAAAGCCGCATTAGAGATGTGGATGTGGCCACCGAAGCGGCTGAGCTTACCCGCTTGACTATCTTGCAACAGGCCGGCGCCGCCGTGCTGGCTCAAGCCAACCAGCAACCAGCCCTGGCGCTAAGCTTGCTAAGATAACGCATGGGTCGTATTGATGGCGGCCCAGCGCCCTAGGCGCGGCCGCCTGGAAGCAACAGATTTTTCAAGGACCGCTTGAAAAAACAGGGCAGTCGGCTGATTAGGTATGGCTGCCTTGTCTTACCTCGCTACTTCTGTGGGCTTTGATGTCTTCTCTGATGGAAAGGGGCAACATCGGGGGAGAGTCAAAGCCTTTTTCTTTTTGGCCCTTAAAAGGCTGCATCGCCGGGCCTGTAAGAAGAATCAAATTGCGGTTATATATGTATTCAGCATCAAGGTGGGATTCAGGCACAGGTAAAGGTTCCCTTTTGTTTGGGGCTGGATTGAATGTCTTTTGAACTTAGCTTTGAAAATTTAACCAATAACCTGACAGCGCTGACTGCGGAGCAGGCGTTGAGTGTCGAAAGCGACATTCAAAAACATCTGCAGATAAACGGACGTTTGCCTTCAGCGTTAAGTATCAGAGAGCAGGCGGCAAGAGCTTTAGCCTCTCCACAGGTGGCAATAGCCGATCTGGAGCGTGTTATTTTGGCCGATCCTTTGTTGGCCTTGCGCTTATTGGCCTTGGTGAACAGTTCTTACTATCGGCGTGGTGGTTCGATTTATTCCATTCGGGGCGCCTTGATGCATTTGGGTGTGAAAAGACTGCTGGGGATTCTAAGTGAGATATCTGAAGCCAAGAATTACGGCAGTGTTTTTCGTGGCCGTGCGGTGAGCGCCGCTGTCTTTGAGGAAACGTTGTTGGCGCGCGCCTTGGCTGCGAAGCTCGCCGGCTTTATGGCGCCGCCTGCCGGGCTGGCTCAAACGGCTTGTTTGGTCAGTTCCTTAGTTGGTTTGATGATGGTGGCCTGGGCTTTTGCCAAGCCGAATATATACGGTGCTTTTGTTTTGGATAGCTTGGCCGGTTCGAGAAAATCGCTCGATGCTTGTCTGGAAAGGTTTTTCAATAAATCGCGGTATGGGATGGCGCTTTCTTTGGCTCAGGCTTTGGCCCTTCCTGAAGAGTTAATTGAGGTTGTTACTATGTGTTTAGCCGGTCCCTGGAGAAAAATTGGGACATCCTCGCGCGAATCAAAGGACGTAATATTGACGGCTACGGCAGTGCATTACGGTTGGAGGTTGGCTTGCGCGCTTTATGGTTTTGATTCGTTTCAGGCTGTTGATGAGTTGATACAAGAGACAGCTGCAAAGTGTTCGCTCGGTAGATTTGCGTTGAAGGAGGCGCTTGTCGAGACTGTCCCTGATTATCGCGGACAAGCCCGGGTGTTGGGACTAAGTTGCCCGGACATCCCTCCCTATTTAAAAGCCGCCCTTCAAAAAAGCAAAGATCCTGGGAAATTAGCGTGGCTGGCCGATGGCGGCCCTCCTCTTGTTAAGCGCATGGACCCCTATCTGCAAGAACTTAAGGTTTGCTTTGCAGCCAAGCGTACGGCTAGAGAGTTCTACCGTTTGCCGCAAGCGGCTCTCTGTACCTTACAGGCATTGCTAAAGGGCCTCGGTTTCGCGCGTGCTGTTCTCTTTCGCTTTGATGCCCGGCGTGGTTGCCTGGTGCCTATAATAATACTGGGAGAAAAGCCTGAGCTTGTTGGCTTACGGGCGGTGTCCGGTAGCGGAGCCGCACGTATGCCCGATATTCAAGCCTTTTGTCAAAAACGGGCTGTCTTTCAGGGGGAACCGCTTATTCAGGGCGGCTGGCCGTTTGTGGCTTTCCCGGTTGTGTGGCAAGGGCGTTCATGCGGCGTGTTTTATGCTGACAAGGTTGGGGGGCAAGTTCCGCTTGAGACACAGGAACAGGTCGCCTGTACAGCCTTGGCGGAAGCATGGTGCGATGTGCCGGCGGATTTTGCATAAACTGCTGTATAGCGCGGCGGAAACTTAGGGGCTTGGGCCGGCATCTGTGATCATTATGAGGCTTTTTTTCTTCGCGACGTTGTTTTTAACAGCTCAATCGGCGTTGGCCGGCCCAATTTACGTTATCAAAGAGGCCAACGGGGTCATTAGGTTTACCAGCCGGCCGCCCCCCAAGGGCGTGCAGGCAGAAGTGTTCACCGGGCGCGGGGCCCACTTTTCAATTATAGGTGGAGGGTATCATGGCGGTCGATTGTTTAATGATCGTTATAGCGAGCTTATTCAACAGGCTGCCAAGATCCATGCCGTTGAACCGGCGTTAGTGAAGGCAATTATTCATGTAGAATCAGGCTTTAATCCGTATGCAGTCTCGCCCAAAGGGGCTCGCGGGCTCATGCAGTTGATGCCTGAAACCGCCCGTATGTATGAAGTGCGTCGGCCCTTTGAGCCGGCTGAAAACATTAATGCCGGCACCGCCCACATCGCAATGCTGTTAAGAAAGTATAACGGGAATTTGGCCTATGCGTTGGCGGCCTATAATGCCGGCGAAGAGCCCGTTGCTCAGTACGGAGGCGTACCTCCATTTGCCGAGACCCAGAACTATGTCCGTAGAGTAATGCACATGAAAAAACGCTATAGCCTGGTTGCGAAAGAATAAAGCAAGAGCTTGCGTTAACGGGTTAGTGTTATTGGATTCCCCTTTTTGAACATTTTAACAACATAGGTTATAAGAAAACTCTCTCTTGGAGCGGGTCTGATGAAGCATCTGCCTAACTTATTGACATACTTACGCTTGATGCTAATCCCGGTTTTTGTAGTACTGATGCTTGATCCCAGCCGGGCTATGGTCATTGCGGCTGTTGTGGTTTTTATAGTCGCTGCGTTGACCGATTCTTTGGACGGAATGATTGCCCGCCGTTATGGACTGACGTCCGAGATCGGCAAACTATTGGATCCGGTCGCCGATAAATTGCTGGTGATGTCAGCGCTGGTTATGCTTGTAGCTCAGCGCTCCGATCTGGATGCTAGAGCATGGGTGCCGGGCTGGATGGTGGTGTTGGTACTAGGACGTGAAATCTGGGTAACCGGCTTGCGAGCTGTAGCGGCCGCGCAGGGTAAGATAGTGGCCGCTAACGCGGCCGGTAAAGTGAAGAGTTTTCTTCAGATGGTGGCAATCGTGTTATTACTCTTGCACGATGCGCCGTTTCCTTTTTTAAGGAAGAGCGTTAGCTGCCAGGTGGTTGGCCTTTACCTTTTGCTGATTTCAATTGTGGTTTCATACTGGGGCGCGATTGAGTACAGTTATCTGATTCTTGGCTCGCAGCGGCGAAAATCGCCTTGATTTTGCAGACTGCTATTGTATCCAGAGTCCCAAGGCCGAGTGCCGTAATAACCTCGGACGGCTTTATGCTCTGCTGAGAGGGAGTTTGTTTGATGGTAAAGCAAACCCTTGGCGAGGCAAGGCTAAGGTGGCTGACGAAATCTCCCAGGCGGCAGGGTGCTGTGTGGCGGCCGCGGCTCCTCAAGACCTCCAGTTCTTGCCAGTGATCCGGTAAAACGGCTTTCGGCTCCTTGCTGGTAAGAATGGCCTGGTACACTTGGGCTTGTAAAGCTTGTTGTATGGACGGACTTTTTAAATCGATTGGCGTGCTTTCTTCGATCTTAAGGCCTTGCGGAAGGCAGTTATTCAGCTTGGTACTTGCTTTTAAGGGAGGGCTTGATTCGCTGAGATATAAGTCCACGTACTCGCAGTTGCTTTCCAAGCCGAGCTGCAGGGGCGGACCAAAGCTGATTCTGGGCTTTGGCCGATACCCCTGGGTAAAAGCGAGGGGGAGTCGGGCGCGACGGCAAGCACGGGAAAAAAGCTGAGTTAACTCAAGATGTGAAAGAAATCGCGCCGGTCCGCATTTTGAGTAACGAAGGCGTAAGCGTTGGCAGGCTGCTTGAGAGGGCTTTTCTCCAGCGTGAAGGCGGCCGGCCCGTTGACTGAAGCCCGACAGCAGGTCGAGTCGGCTTTCATGGAGCACGTTTTTAATCTGCGGTGGGCGGCAGACCGCGCAACCTGGGCAAGCATGGGTCAGGCAGCTGAATGTAAGGAGCCCTGCCTTCGCTTTGTCCCATTCTTTTTCGAAGAACGATCTTGGAATTCTGCAGTCAATATGATCCCACGGCAAGGGCCTGTCTCGTTCAATCGCTGCCAGGTAGGCGGTCGGTTCGAGCTGCGTTTTTTGAAAGGCAGTCAGCCAGGCGTTTTTCTGAATCTTATCCGGCCAGGCATCATAACGGCAACCTAGTTCAAAAGCTCTTTTGATGGCGCTTCCCAGTCGTCGATCGCCGCGCGCCAGTATTCCCTCCAAGATGCTTGAGAACGGGTCATGAAGACGAAGCTCTACTTGGCTTCCTTTTAGTCCGGCCCGTACAATTTCTTGGCGTCTAATGATTTCGCCTTCGTCAATCTGCTCGGCGCGCTGAAAGGGGGTAAACGGTTTGGGCACAAAGGTTGATATGCTTACTGTCACGGCATTGCGCCTACCGGCGATTTGTTTCACTCTTCTTGCCGTCTCCACAATGCCCTGCAGGTCAACATCGCTTTCCTCAGGCAAGCCGAGCATAAAGTACAGTTTAATCCTTCTCCACCCTAGGTCGAAAATCAAGCGGCATGTTTTGAACAGCTCTTCATCGGTTATTCCTTTGTTTATGACATCGCGCAACCTTTGGCTGCCGGCCTCGGGCGCCAAGGTGAATCCCCCTTGATGTAATTCCGCCAGGGCCTGTAGCAAAGCGGGCGTCAAGGCATCGGTTCGGCTGGAGGGCATGCCAAGCGAAAGATGCAGGTCTTTGGCGAACTTTTCTTGAACAGCATAGAGCAGGGGAATAATGCTGCTGTAGTCCGCACTGCTCAAAGATAATAAAGACAATTCTTCGAAACCGGAATTTTCCAGTGCCCGGCCCATGATTTTCAAAAGCTCGCTCGGCGCCCTTTCACGCTGCGGGCGCTGCAGGTAGCCGGCCTGGCAGAAACGGCAGCCCCGCAGGCAGCCGCGCATCAGTTCCACGCCTAAGCGATCATGAATTATTCTTATGTTCGGTATGATGGGCTTTAACGGCAGGGGGTAATCGTCTAGTTTTGTCACAATTCGCCGGCGTACAACCGTGGAGCCGTCCGCTGCCTCCTTTAAGCCGGCATAGGCGCCGCTGGGGTGGTATTGCGGCGTGTAGAAGGTCGGCACATAAACCCCTTCAATGGATTGAAGAGCTTCCAATATCTTAGCGCGTGGACATTTGTTGTTTTTTAGGTCCAGTAGCTTTGTCAGGAATTCTAGAAAGAGTTCTTCGCCGTCGCCGATTAAGAATGCATCGAAAAACTCAGCATAGGGTTCAGGGTGGTAAGCCAGCGGTCCGCCGCCGATAATCAAAGGATGCTGGTCTGTTCTTTGGCGAGCCAGAAGTGGAATATGCCCTAGTTCCAGCATTGCCAGCACATTGGTACAGCAAAGTTCATACTGCAAACTAAAGCCCACTACGTCAAAGCGGCAAAGAGGGCGTTTGGCTTCAAGTGAAAAAAGCGCAAGGTTGCGCCGGCGCAATAACCGCTCCATGTCGGGAAGCGGCATGTAGACCCGCTCAGCCCAGTAAGAAGGGAGGCGATTTACAAGCTCATACAGGATTTGTAATCCCAGATACGACATGCCAACTTCATAAGAGTCTGGAAAGGCTAAGCAGACGTGGAGGGATACATTTTCTTCACTTTTCAAAACCGACCCACTTTCGCCGCCAAGATACTGAGCCGGTTTTTGGAGGCTTCCAAGCTCTGCATCAAACAGCCCAGGGATGATTTGAGGTGCGTGATGCATGTGGTGTGGAGAGTCGGCTGTCGTCGTTTTCACAGATAACCGTTGAATCAGGCTCGTCAAATAGTCTAAGCTATTAATATCACTATTTATTGCTGATTTCATCTTTTGCTTTTGCCTACTTTACGAGTGCTCAGCTTATTTGAAATATTACGGGTTTTGAGAAAATCACTCTTATACTAGTATTTACTTTAAAGCGGTTGAACTTTATCTGGCTGGCTTAGTTAAGTCTTAAGCCGCCAGGGTTTGGAGTTAATAATTTCTTTCTCGAAAAACTGTCTTGCTTGCGGCGGTGCCGGTTTTTCAGCGGCTGTTGGCTTTTCAGTGTTTTTTGAGGCAATGTTGCTCCAGTTATTGGAAATTGAGTAACGGACTGGTATAGCCATTAAGTCCGGTTTTGGGGGGATGATTCACTCGCGGTAAAATCCAAGGAATTAACCTATGCGTGTAAGTCGATTGGAAGCCTTTGGTTTTAAGTCTTTTTTGGAGCGTCTTGTTCTGCCTTTGGACTCCGGCATCACTGCTATAGTCGGCCCAAACGGGTGCGGCAAGTCGAACATAGTTGACGCCGTCCGTTGGATCTTAGGGGAAACCAAGGCTAGTAGCTTACGGGGAGGGGTCCTGGAGGATGTGATTTTTAATGGTACTGATAAGTTGCGTCCGCTGGGTCTAGCAGAGGTGACTTTAACTTTGCGGGCTGCAGAGCAAGGCTTTTTCCCCGAGATGTTACAGGCTTTTCGACATCCTGCTTCCCGTGCGGAATGCACAGCTTCGGCTGTGGCCGGGGATAGTATATGCAATTTCGGAAAGCCCGAAGTGAAAGAAAATGAGGCAACTCCCGCGGCAGCTTTGGATTCTGCGCCGGCCGAACTTTCACTTACCGGTGTTAAGGGTGGGCGCCCGCAACTGACGGTAATCGACGGAGCCTTAGGTCAAGCCGGGGCGGCCGGAAGCACTTTGTGTGTTGAAAATGATGCCATGGAAGCAGAGGTAGAAGAGCTTTTGAGCGAGAAAGCGGAAGCCCAGCCGGAGGGCGAGTTAGCCCAAGCTATGCTGACACGTTTTGCCTGGCTACGCTCGGTTCCTGAAGTGCAGGTAACGCGCCGTCTCTATCGCAGCGGGGAATCTGAATTTTTCATTAACCGTGTTCCTTGCCGTCTCAAGGATATTCGCGATCTTTTCCGGGCCTTGGGGCTTAGCGCTCGTGCTTATACGGTGGTGGCGCAAGGGGAAGTATCGAGGATTGTCAGCGCTCGAGCCGAGGAGCGGCGTCTAATTATTGAAGAAGCAGCTGGAGTAGCCGGCTTCAGAGAGCGCATAGCCACAACCTCTCGTAGACTGGAGGAGACCACCGTCAATTTATCCCGTCTTGATGATGTTATTAACGAAGTCACCCGTCAAGTGAATTCGCTTAAAATTCAGGCAGCCCGGGCGCGCAATCGGGAGCAGCTTAGGGAGCGGATAGGTTTTTTGGAGAAGATTTTATTTCAAGAGGATTTGGTAAGTTGGAGCTTGGCGCGTCAGGCAAGGGAAGCCGCCTTGGAGACAGCTAAAATGGAGGAGGCGGATTGCGAAAGCGCTTACCAAAAAGCTTTGGCCGAGGAACAAGAAGCGCGCGGTGCCTTAATGGCGGTCGATGTGGAAAGTGATGCGCTTAGAGGCCGCATAGACAGTCTCAAGGAGGAGCTTGAATCTCGCAGTCGCAGGCGGGGTGAGTTCTCTATGAAAATTGGAGAACTGCAAGCTTATATACGGGCGCGCGAAGAGGAGCTGGGTGCTTTGCGGGAAAGGCGCCGGATGTTGGCCGAACGGCTGGAGGAGAGCGTGCTGGAAATAAGCGGACTCAAAGCTCAGGAGAATGAATTAATTGGATTGTTGGGAGAGTTTGAAGGGCACCATGGTGATAAAGTGCAGGTTCTGCAGCGGCAGGTAACGCAGTCCAGCGAACTGCTGAAAGAAGGAGAGCGGGAGCTGAATACCATCCGAGAAAGAATCATCTCAACTGAGGTGCGTCTTACGGCTTTGAGAGAGCAGCTTGCGGCCGTTTCGCCCTTGACTCAGCTGCGTCAGGCCTTGGGACAGGAATCGGGTGCTGCGGCTGAGCTGGAGAAGTTGATCGGCGATTTTGCGGGACGTTGCCAACTGTTTGCCGATGGGCTTAAAATTCCCCCGCATTTAAGCCGGGCGGTCCAAGCGGTCCTGGCGGAAAGAGCAGCCTTTTTGCTATGTCCGGAGCCTGAGGCATTGATCCGGCGATATGCCGATCGGGCGAGTCTTGTTTTACAAGCCGGGCAGGAGCCTTGCTCCTTAGGCGTTTTTAAGGCTGATAGTGCGGCTGAGCTGAGAGCAGATAGACCCCAAGATAAAAACCAGCCGCCGTTACCAGCCTTGCTCGATTTGATCGAGGTGACTCAACCGGCCCGGCTGGCGGCTAACGAAGTATTTGCTGGGGTGTATTTGTGTAATACCTTGGAGGAAGCGCTGCGTTTTTTTGAAACTTGTAGCGGCGAGGCTGGAAAGAGCATTTTGGTGACGCTTGATGGAGAAATTGTCACTCATTATAGCTTCAGTAATATGTGCCGGCGGCATGGATTGGTGGAGCAGAAAAAAGAAGCTGAGCAACTGGGGGAGACATTGGACCAACTTCGCTTGCAGCAGGAGCGTAAATCAGCCGAGGTTGAGACTTTGCGTTGTCAATTGGCCCAGGTTCAGCGGGAATATGAAGAGTTGGTCTTAGAGAGCCAGCGTCAACAGGAAGAGGTTCGTGAGCTTGCTAATCGGCAAGGCAGTATCAGAGGCAAGCTTCAGGTGGCTTCACGGCTTCATAGTCAGTTGGGCCAGGATTTGCATGCTGTCGAGAGGGCCATTAGTGAGATGTTGGTTCAGATCGATTTGCGCCGCAAGGAGCAGTCTGATTTGGCCGCGCAGATTGAGGCGCTGGCCGGCGAGCAGGAGAAGGCCTTGGGTGACGAGCTTGCCGAATTGCGTCGGGCTTATGTCAAGCTTGACGAAACCCGGCAAAACGGGCGGGAACGACTTTCTAAATTAACGCTTTCTTTGGATAAGAGCAGAGCAGCGCGCGAGAAGGCCCGTGAAGTCTGCAATCAATGTGCCTTTGAGTTACAAAAGCTTGATATGGAGGTGCAAAATCTTCGCCAGCGTATTCGAACTGACTATGGCGAAGAAGTCCTGGCGAGTTTGGAAGCCGCCGGCCTGGCAGTGGCGAAAGATCAAAAGGCTCAGCGCCTTAGCGCGGCGCAGAAGAGCGATTATGAGGAAGAAGTAAAGCGTTTACGCTCGCGCATTTTGCGTGAAGGCGAAGTAGACGGCACATCGATCCAGAGGTACGAGGAGGAAAAAACCAGATTGGAGCACTTAACATCGCAGAAGCAGGATCTTGAGCAAGCGGCCGCTACTTTAAGAAAGACTGTTGACCAATTGACTCTTGCTTCTGAGCAGCGTTTTTTGGCTACCTTTGCCGCTGTGCGCGATAATTTCGCTAGGCTGGTACCCCGTCTTTTTGGTGGAGGAAAAGGCAGTTTGGAACTTATCGATCCATCCCGGCCGCTGGAAAGCGGGGTTGACATTGTTATCCGACCGCCGGGCAAACGCCTTAAGACCATCGAGCTGCTTTCCGGCGGCGAGAAAGCTTTATGCGCCATAGCGCTGATCTTTGCCATGTTTGCATGTCGTCCAAGTCCCTTGTGTGTGTTGGACGAGGTTGATGCTCCCTTGGATGATGCCAACTTGGTGCGTTTTTTGGCTCTGATTAAGGAAATGAGTGCCAAGACTCAGTTCATTTTAATTACCCATAATAAGCAGTCCATGGCCATGGCTGATAATTTGGTCGGTGTCACCATGCCGCAGCCGGGCGCCTCGAAGATTGTTACGGTTTCTTTACAGGAAGCTTATGCTCATGTAGCCTAGTCGCATGAAATTTTTGGTAGGTCTGACACAGAATTTTGAGTTAGGTAATCTTCAAGCGGCGGCGCTGCTGGTTTGCGTCTTGCTTACTGTTATTTGTGTTGTGTTTACGGCGCTTGTTTTTGCCCGTTCTAAATCTCAATCCTTCGGTGCTGCTGGTTTTGAACGTCCTGTAGCTGGGCGGATTGAAAAGTTAGATATGACCTTGAATGAGTTTCGTACCGAGGTCTTACGCTGGATCGAGTTTTCACGCAAGGAGCTGGGTTTTATCAAGCATGATCTGCAAGAAGTCCGTAATCTTGTCGTCGAGAGAATTTTAAGCCGTGAGCCGTCCGCTGAGGGAAGCCAGTTGGCTGCCGAAGAGGGTCAGAGCATACCCATATCAACCTTAGCGCCGGAGGAAGTCGGCGAAAAAAAAAATCTAGAGTCTGAATCTGGCATTGATACTCGGGTGGAAACGGTCGAAGTACCAACGGCCGATACCCCGCTGACCTTGGCCTTGCGTTTGGAAAAGACGCGCCGGACTTTATTTGAAAGATTGAGAGCGGTCTTTGCCGGTCGGCGTGAGATCGATGAGGCGGCGCTCTCTGAGCTCGAGGCTTTATTGGTGGGCTGTGACCTGGGCGCCCGCCTGGTACATGGGCTGATTGAAGAAGCGCGGCAGGAATTTGCCGCTGGCCGGGAACTGAACGAGGAAAATTTTAGCGCCCTCCTTAAGATGAAGCTGCTTAGGATCTTAGAGAAAGACGCTCCTTTGGATTCCTCTATTCGCCCGGAGCGGCGCAATGGCAAGGCTTTGGTAGTGATGATTGTAGGAGTAAACGGCGTCGGCAAGACCACAACTATTGCGAAATTAGCCGCTCAGTGGAAGCAGGCAGGCGCCAGTGTTTTGGTCGTGGCCGCCGATACCTTTAGGGCTGCGGCGGTTGAGCAGCTCTCAGAGTGGGCCAAGCGTGTCAATGTACCGCTGATGGTTGGAACGGAAGGGGCCAAGCCGGCGACAGTAGTTTTTGACGCCATGGCTGCTGCCAAGGAAGGTAAGTATGATGCGCTCCTTATTGATACGGCCGGGCGTGTGCACACTAAGTCTAACCTGATGGAGGAACTCCAGGGACTGCGTAATGTTATTGCGCGGCATGATCCCTTTGCGCCGCATGAAGTAATTTTGGTGTTGGACGGCTCGACCGGGCAAAATGCCGTTAGTCAGGCGCGCAAATTTAATGCCGCTATTCCATTGACAGGGTTAATTGTAACCAAGCTGGACGGGACATCCAAGGGCGGCGTGGTGGTGGCAATTAAGGATGAATTAGGGGTGCCGGTGCGCTACATTGGAGTGGGGGAAAACCCCGCTGATTTGAAGCCCTTTGTGGCGCGTGATTTTGTTGAGGCTCTCTTCAAGAATTGTGATTAGCCGCAGTATTGCGGGAGAATGCAGTATCAGGGCTACTTTCTGGCGCGCCATCAAATCAAAGTTTCTCAAGCTTAAGCTCATCATCAACCAGCTTGAGCAGTGATTTCTTGCCGTTCAATATCGTTTCCAAAGCCACTTCTCTTTCCCATAGGGCTCCTATGTGGCGCAGGGTTTGCTCGGCATATTCAAGCTGCAGATCCCGGCCGTCATGATAGTGTTTTAAATAAAGCGTACGGTTTTTCCCGTAGTCGGCGTCTTCGATTTTTATCACTGGAATCGCGCCTACGCCGACGTTTTTTATCAGGGTTTCTTTAATTTCCTTCCAATTTTCTTGGTCAGCGATTTTGGTGACCACCCGGTCTTTACCGCGTTTTTCGTGCTGGAAAAGGTCTAGTTCCCGCATGATGTCGACGGTGAGAAAGCGGCGCAAGAAGGAAGTGTCTCGGTCAACTTCACGAACCTCAAATATCTTTTTCCGTCCAGGGCGCTCGTTTTCGGAGAGCGTACTCACGTCCAGCCGGGGCTTGTCATCGCTGAATTCCCGCCCAGTCTTTCCTTCATTCCAGCGTTTTTCGATGTCGTTCCAGATCACAAACCCAAGGTGATAGGGATTTAAGCCTCCCGGTGTAGGCCTTATGACCTGGTTGTGCCTGACCATGAACTCCATGTGCAGACCTTGTTCCAGTTCCAAGGCGCTTAAGATTTTATGGTGCCAGTAACTAGCCCAGCCTTCGTTCATAATCTTGGTCTCGATCTGGGGTACAAAGTATTTAGCTTCCTCTTCGACCATACGTAATATGTCGCGTTTCCATTCGGGCAGATAGGGATTGTACTGAGCAATAAAACCCAGCAGGTTTTCTTCCGGCTCGAGCGGCACCTTATTTAAGTCCGGGGGCTTGTATTCACGTTTTGGGTGTATTTCGGCCCAGGGATCGGGCGGTTGCTGAGCCGACTCCCACTTGTACAGGCGCTGCTCTTCGGGCGACCGCTTGCGGATGGCTAGGTTATGGGAGCCTTGTAACGAAATGGCATGAGCGCAATCTAACACCCGTTCGACCTGCTCCAAGCCGATCGAGGGATCCTCAATGTATTTGTCTATACGTACGCCATGGTTTTTGAACATCTCCAGTGTGTAACGGGCATCCAGGCCTGAGGTAAAGGTGAAATTATTGGCAAAAAAATCGTTGTGCCCATATACGTGTGCAATAGTCAAAATCTGTAATAGCAGCGAATTGTCGCGCATCAAGTAAGCAATGCAGGGGCAGGAATTAATCACCATCTCATACGGCAGCCCCGAGACTCCGTAGTCATATAAGGTCTTCTGGCGTTCGTAGTTTTTGCCAAAAGACCAATGTGAATATCGGGCTGGCATGCCGGCATAGGCCATATAGCCAATCATTTCGTTATGGTCACAGATGTCGAACTCCTGCGGGTAACACTTCAGCCCGAACCGTTCGACCAGGCCGCGGATTTTTTCGTCCCACTTCTGCAATTCTTCGACGCTGATTGTCATGGTGTTGCCGAACTGGCCCCCTCCGAAACGGTTTGCGGCCCCGTGCCGGGAGTATTAGAGCGGTCTTTGCTGAGAAAGCTTTTAAAGGCCGGCCACAGGTCTTCCTTCTTTTCAATTACGCACATTTGGAAGTTTTCCTGGCTGATCTGTGCAAAGACATCCAGCATACTGCCGCTGTAATAAGCACTGCCGGCCGGTTTAATCTCGCCATAGCCAAAAAGATTGCAAACCTGGCATAGCTCATTAGCAGCTTGGACAGCGCGTTCATTATCGGAGTAAAAATTATCGCCATCCGAGCAGTGGAAAGCATATATGTTCCAGAGCGATGGATGATAGCGGGCTTCTATGATTTCCAGGGCTTTTTTGTAACCGGCAGAGATGTAGGTTCCGCCGGACTCAACCTTATGGAAGAATTCTTCCTCGCTAACTTCTTTAGCCTCGGTGTGGTGAGCTATAAATACGACTTCCACATTCTGATATTTCTGGCGTACGAATTGGTACAGCAAAAAGTAAAAGCTGCGTGCCAAGTATTTCTTTACCGTGCCCATTGAACCGGAAGTGTCCATTATGCATAAAACAACCGCGTTAGAAGCCTCTTTGGTGGTGGGCACAACGTGGTGGTAGCGCAGGTCGTCGTCATGGAAGGGAAAACGAGCGTCTTCTTCGTCGAAATTCAGCCCGCGTGCTCCTATGACAGCTAATTTTCTACGCACCCTGTTTTTGGCGGTTGAACGCTTATCGAGGCGCGGTCGAATGCCGGCATGGCGTTTGCCCTTGCGCTTGCGGGCATCATCGGAAAGCACCCGGCGCAGTGATTTTTTTTCCAGTTCCGGCAGCTCCAGATCGTCAAACATTATGTTAATCAGCTCTTCCAGCGAGATTTCGGTCTCAAAAGCATCCACACCCGGCTGATCGCCGCCTCCCTGGCCGACATTGGCATCCCCGGGGTCGGCCGGGCCCACGACATCGCCCGGCTTCTGTTCGCCGTTGCCCTGTGCCACACCGGGTGTATTTTCGCCGTAGACGAAGCGGTATTCTTTAATGGAGCGGATTGGGATTTTAATAATCTTGTCCCGGTCGCGTCCGATGATTGATTCCTCGGCCAAGATGTCTGCTATATTGTTACGGATGCTTTGCTTAATCTTTTCGCGATGGCGCAGCCGATCTCTAGCGCTGCGATCCGAGCGCTGCGAGCTTGGCGTATAGGGTCGAAATATTGACGACACTCTCCACTAGTCCTTCCACAGGTTATTGGCCGCATACTTGAGAATGGTATCTATGCAGCTGACCGGGTAGCCATTCTTCATCAGTTGTTCAACCATGCGGTCGTACTTTTTGGTCTGCTCTTCATCGCGTGTGCGGGCCTTGGTGATAATTCTCGATACATCACGCACACTGGCCATCAGCTTCTTTTCGATGGCTTCCTTAAGTGGTTCGTAACTTTCGTAAGTAATCTTCTCACCCTTGCGGCTCATGGACCAGAGATAGGCAATCACTTCTTGCCGGAAGCCGTCACTAGCTGTGCCGACGATGCCGATTTGTTCTTCGATTGATTTCATAAAGGCTTCATCGGGCTCTAGTTCCTCTCCGGTATTGCGGTCTTTGAAACGCTTTTTGGTCACATATGCTTCGGCGTGGTCAAGATAGTTCTGGAATAAAGACTCTGCCTGCTCTTGATACGAGTAGACAAAGGCTTTGGTGATTTCTTTCTCCAATATCTCGAGATATTCTTTGTGCAGCGTGTCTTGCAGGAACTCGAGATAGCGCTTCTTGACGTCTTCCGCAAAATCGGATTCTTTAACCATATGGACCAGAGCCTCGCGTACACTGATAGGATGGATGCAATTGGCTTCAATGTTATCAGACAAGGCGTTGTCCAAAGCCTTCATGATGAAGCGCGTTGAGATGCCCGACATGCCTTCATTCTTGGCCTCTTCCTTAAGCTCGTTGACGTCGATCTTTTTGGTTTTGCCTTTTTCCACTACTTCTTCGCCGTTATAGAGTTTGAGCTTGGTGAGCAAATCGCATTTACTGGTCGGCTCAAGCCGTGTGAGTATCGCGAACATGGAGGCTACCTCTATGGTATGAGGGGCGATATCGGCGGTAAACTGCGATTGGCGGATAATCTTCTTGTAGATCTTTACTTCTTCCGAGAGTCTTAGGTTGTAAGGGACTTTGACGGTTACAATGCGGTCTAAGATAGCCTCGTTGGTGTGGTCGCTTTTAAATTTTTTCCACTCCGCCTCGTTGGAATGAGCCACGATACACAGATCGACATAGATCATGCCGTGCCGCCCAGGCGCCGGGATGGACTTTTCTTGCGTGGCGGTAATCATGGCGTGCAGATATTCGGTTTCGTTTTTGAAGACTTCAATAAATTCCACCAGACCGCGGTTACCGACGTTCAGGGCGCCGGTTAAATCAAGTACGCGCGGATCGCCTTCGGAATAAAGGTCAAGTTTGGATATATCCTCTCCCCCGATCAGCACGCTGGTGTCCTGGTTGTTTGGATCGACTGGCGGCACTACTCCTATCCCACGTTTACCACGGATGCTAAACTCGTATGTGCGTATCGGGAATTCCTCCCAGCGTCCCTGGAAGTCTTCCTTCAGTCGGTAACGGCAGACGGGGCAGAGGTCGCCTTCAATCTCCACCCCCAGCATTTTGCTGAATTCTTTGCGCATATGGCGCGGAATCAAATGCAAGGGCTCTTCATGCATCGGGCAATCAGCCAAGGCGTAAAAAGGAGGCAGGGTCTCCAGGCCGCGCTTTAAGCTCTCAATTAAGGAGCTTTTCCCGGAACCGACCGGTCCGACCAGGTATAAAACTTGGCGGCTTTCTTCGCCCTTCATGGAGGCGGAGTGAAAGTAACGCACAAGCTGGTTGATGGTTTTCTCCATGCCATAAAACTCATCAGCGAAGAAATTGAAAATCTTCACCTTTTCGCCCTTGAATATGCGCTTGAGGCGCGGGTTTTGTTCTAGATCCACCTCGGTGACGCCACACGAGACTATCATGTCATAGATGCGCTTATGGGCCAGCTTCGGGAGCTCAGGATTTTTTTTGACAATGTCCAGGTACTCAAGCATGGTGCCTTTCCACGAACTCCTGGTTCTGGTTTCACGATCTACTTGAATGATTTTTTTGAATTCTTCGCTCATGGCTTTTTCAGCTAAGTTGTTTCTTTTCTTGTTCTGAAGACGTGAACAGTAATAAAAAAACAGCCCGCCAACCTTACTGCGCGGCAGCCTGCACGGCAATTCGTGCCGGTTGAGCGGGGGATAAAATATTCGTTTAGCATGACATTAGTTATGATGAAAAATCAGGGTGCTAGGGTCGAATTTTTTCCGTAACAATGTTATGTAACAGCTGTGGCGGGTTGCGGCGGAATCGGCCCTGATCTGCGGCCGAGTCGTTGTTTTGCTCTGCTAATTGAGCTTTTTTTAACTTTTGTTATGACGAGCAAAATTGGAAAAGATCGCTTCTGGGAAGAATGCGGCTTAATTGCGGTGTGGAACCACGGAGAGGCGGCCAATCTGGCCTATTTGGGTCTATATGCCCAGCAACATCGCGGGCAAGAAGGCGCCGGTGTGGTTACGTTGGATACGGGTGGTGGAGCGCCGGGTCTGCATGTCCAACGTGGCCTGGGGTTGGTATCGGATGTGTTTCAAGGTTTTGATTTCTCCCGGCTTCCGGGGCGTAATGCCATCGGGCACGTGCGCTATAGTACAGCTGGTACCGGCGCTTTGGCCAACGTGCAGCCTATGCATGCCGAAATTAGTTTAGGCCGCATAGCAGTTGCCCACAACGGTAACCTGATTAATGCCGAAAGCCTGCGCCATGAGCTTATAAAGGGTGGTGCCATATTCGCCAGCAACTCCGATACTGAGATATTTCTCCATCTCCTTGCCCGCGCTCCACGGAAGGTCATGAACAGTAGTTCACTCTTTGTGGAAGCCTTGATTACGGCTTTGGGGAAGGTACGCGGAGCATATTCACTGCTTTTATTGTGCGAGGATCGTTTGTTTGCGGTGCGGGATCCTAACGGTTTCCGGCCTTTGAGCATAGGAACCTTGAACGGCGCATTGTTGGTGGCCTCGGAAACGTGCGCCTTTGATTTAGTGGGAGCTAAATACTTACGTGATGTTTCGCCCGGGGAGATCGTGGAGGTCAGCGGTGACTCGGAGCTGAAGAGTTATTTCCCCTTTGGCGTTAGTCACTACAGCCCATGTATCTTTGAGTTTATTTATTTTGCCCGCCCCGATTCTAATGTTTTTGGGCGTAACGTTTATGCCGTGCGTAAACAGATGGGACGTGAGCTGGCATGCGAGCATCCGGCAAGCGCCGATTACGTGATTGCGGTGCCGGATTCGGGGACGACTGCGGCTCTGGGCTATGCCGCTCAGTCGGGCATTCCATATGAGCAGGGATTGATTCGCAATCATTACGTGGGGCGCACCTTTATTGAACCTCGACAGAGTATCCGTGATTTTGGTGTACGGGTTAAGCTTAACCCGAATCCTGAGCTTCTAAAGGGTAAATCAGTTGTGGTGGTCGATGATTCGATTGTACGCGGCACGACCTGTAAGAAGCTGGTGAAGATGTTGCGGGCTGCGGGCGCACGGGAACTTCATCTGCGTGTGTCGGCGCCTCCTACTAGGGGACCTTGTTTTTATGGGATTGACACTCCCCGCAAGGAAGACTTGATTGCTGCACGTTTAAGCGTAAGCGAGATAGCCGCACATCTAGGAGTAGACAGCCTGGGGTACTTAAGTATCGAAGGTTTATATCGTGCTGTAGAGGCCACGCCGGTTCTAGCGCCGGGCGGGCCGGATGGGAGCGGCATAAGCGGCGGGCGTTTTTGTGATGCTTGCTTCAGCGGCCGTTACCCAATCGGTACCCCCGCTGATTTCGGCAAACGGCAGACGGAGTTGTTTTGAATGAGACAATAGAGAATTGTATCGGGTTAAGGAGAAAGCTTATATGATGTTATCAAATGAGGATATTAAAGCGGCAATTGCCTCCGGTGAGTTGGTGATTGAACCATTTCGTGAGGACTTACTGGGGGCGGCGAACATAAACTTGCGTTTAGGTGCTGAATTACTTAAGCCTATCCCTGGTACGATCGTTGATCCGCGCTTGGAGATTGTTCCGGATTTTGAGGTTATTAGGATTGAAGCAGACCGGCCCTATAAGCTTCAGCCGGGTGAGTTTGTGCTGGCTCACACTTATGAAACTATAACCATTGGTCCTGGGCTTGGCTTTTTTATTGAGGGTCGCAGTACCCTGGCGCGTGTGGGCCTGACTGTCGTACAGACAGCGATGATGGTTGATCCCGGACACAGCGGCCGGACAGTCACGTTGGAATTGGCGAGCCACGGGCCTAATCCTATTATGCTGTATCCTAAAATGAAAATCGCTGGGGCGGCCTTGTTTCGGTTACAAACACCATGTTCACAGCTTTACGATCAAAAAGGCAAATACCGTTATCAGCGTCATGGTGTCGGAAAACCGATATTCAGGAACGAGATTATCAACGACTGAGGTAATAGATTCCCACCGCTCACCTGGTTAATGAGCGCACTACGATAGCAGAGTCTTTAGCAACTGCCGAGATGCGGATTCCTCGCTCAACACCGATTGTTACTTCGATACCGCCGGGGTTTTCACGGGCTAAGATATGAGTAACCCCAACCAGGTTTTGCGGTGGGAAATAGGGAAGTTTTAAGTGATCGGCGATGATTGAACACTCTGAAATTGTAAGCGTGTAAGAATGCTCGTCTTTTTTGGTTAATTTGAATTGCGGCCGTGTTTTTAAGACCAGCCGGAAAGCCGGATGCACGTTATCGAAGTCAATGGCGGTCAAAGCCTGCTTGTAGGTTGTCTCAGCTGTTATGGCGGTTATTGAGGGGGACACAGTTTCTAGTGGGCGAACGGTGGGAGCGGCTGTGAACGCTATAACAGCAGGCTCTGGAGTTGCGGTTGATGCTGCAGGTGTCGGAGAGGCGGTAGGAGGTAATGGTGTTGGTGACGGCGACGGACTAGGCTCTAGGGTTGCTGTGGCCGTGGAAGCAGTTGTTTCGCCCGGCCCGGCGGGCGGGGACGTTTTCTCGGGTTCCGCTGGAGCTTCCAAGATATAGATGGCTAGTGCCTCGCTGCCCTTAGCGATATTGAAGTTTGTTGGAGCGCTGCTTTTTAACTCTAAAACAATCCTCAACTTGCCGGGGGGTGATCCAATACGGACGGCCGCGAGCCAAGGATTATACCGCGGTGTCAAGTTCTTAGTAGCTATGGCGGTGTTAGCCGGCAAATCAATCACAATACGGGCCGGTTCTTGGAGCGGGAATATCGAGGCTTCTCCAATTCCAGGGGTTTTGATTTGAACTAGTACCGACGGCTTAGCCTCTTCTTTGTTGGTTTTTTTTACCCAGTCGACTTGCAGTCTCAAGGGAATTGGCTTAACAGCCGAGAACTTGAGGAGTTCGTCAGCGGCCGGGCATAGGGCGGGAAATGCCGCCAGAAGAGCCAGAGTCAAAACTGCAGCTTGGCCCATTCTTGAGCGGGGGCTGTCAGCAAGGTTCATAGTCAAAGTAAGCCTACACTACTATTTAAGGGGCTCGAAAGTGGTAATTATGACCCTGTTTTTATTATTCTTTAAGCTGGCTGCTGTGCATTTGTCGCTTTATCCCAAAGGTGGTCGAATTCTGCTTCTATTGAGTTGTTTTGAGTATTTGGGGTAAGCTCTTTGGCGGCACTCTTCAGTTGCAGCAGCTTCTTTTCAAACACGATTAGAGCGGCCGGGTATTTACTGGTTAGTTTAAATTTGCGCGCTTGGTTTGTACGGTAATCCGGGTACTGCAAGAAAACAACATGATCGGGGGCGTATTCCTTGCCGCTGACTGGACTTTCGCTTTTGATCTCTAACTCATCATTAATCAAGTGAACAAATTTGAGTTCTGCTCCGCCTATGCGTTCGGCCACCATTACCACTGCATCGTTAAATAAAGCGACCCAAACTGCAGATTCACGGACGTTTTCGACCGTCGCTTCCAGAGCGGCCGAGATGTTTTCTTCACTGAATTGTTCTTCTAGAGTTCCGCGAAATACGGTGACCAGCCCTAAGTCTTGGGAACGGTGCGCGAAGGCATAGCGCCGTGCAGCCGAGCGTACGGCCAAATGTTCAAGCATAAGTTTGGGGCGTAGGGCGCGCCAAGCTTTGCCTGCCGCGAACTGAAAAATCAACGGCGAGATGACGAGAGAGGACCAAATCAGCCAGGGTGCTTTCAGGCCGACAGCGACCGTGCTGGCTATAACCACTGCGGTAAAGGCGCAAAGAAACCCACGGCTGTGGGACTTGGCAATCAGCTCAAATTTTTCCTCGGGAGGGATTTGGCGCCAAAGTTCTTTGGCATCGATAGCTATCATCTTCGAATCTTGCCCTTTAATTGAGAAGCCCGGTCCGTCAAGGGAAATATTGAAAAACCTTGGCGGGCAGCGAACTTAGGCTCCCAGGAGTCAGCGTTTCAAGAAAGGGGTTTTGAATCCCTTCCTAAACGAGGTCTGGAATAAATTGCCGCGTCTAATGCGGCAATTTGTTACTCTGCACGCCAAAAACGGCTAACGCCAAAATTCCAGCCCGCCTGAAAACCTAGACATTTTAGACCCCTAACGAATCGAGCTTCTGATTGGGTCCTGTGTTCAAGCTTAACAATGCATTAATTGGGCCAGAAGCAGAAACTTTTTGGACTGTTTATGCGAATAAGGTAACACCATGCTAGCCAAGGTTAAGACGTGTGCTGTTACGGGGATTGAAGGACGACTGGTTGAAGTCGAGGTTCAAGTTCGAACTGCTGGAGTGCCTAGATTTACTATTATCGGACTGGGGGACAGCGCCGTACGGGAGTCCCGCGACCGGGTCCTTTCGGCTATTAGGCATTCCGGTTTTTTTCCCCCCGAACAGATTCTGGTGAATCTCGCCCCAGCTGAAATTAGGAAAGAAGGTTCCTCTTTTGATTTACCCATTGCGCTGGGAATCTTGGCAGCCTCCGGTCAAGTGGCCAAGCATAGGCTCCTGGAGATGACTTTTCATGGCGAGCTTTCACTGGATGGCCGGATTAAACCAGTGCAGGGAATGCTCAGTCTAGCCGTTGAATCCGCTGCACATGGTGTCAAAGAGGTAGTTGTGCCCTATGAAAACAGGGATGAAACCAGCCTGGTATCGGATCTTAGAGTAACGGCGGCTGCTTCGTTGGTTGAAGTGGTGGGTTATCTCAATCGCGGAGTGCGGCCGCTTCAGCCGCCCCCCACGACACAGATGATATTGTCTGGAAATGGCAATGGTTCAATCAGCGAGGTATGGGGGCAGGAGTCTGCGAAGCGCGCCATGGTAATTGCCGCGGCCGGGGGCCACAACCTGCTTATGATTGGGCCGCCGGGATGCGGCAAAAGCATGCTGGCCGCGCGCTTTACCAGCCTCTTGCCGCCCTTAAACAACGCCGAGCTGTTGGAAGCCGTCAAGATCCATAGCATTGCCGGGCTGCCGGTGGCGGAACTGCTTGGAGGTCGGCGCCCTTTCCGCAGTCCGCATCATGTTGTATCTGATGTGGGCTTGATTGGCGGCGGTCCGGGACCCAAACCTGGTGAGATCAGCATGGCTCATCACGGCGTTCTTTTTTTGGATGAATTCCCTGAATTTAGGCGTTCAGCGCTAGAATCCTTGCGTGCACCATTAGAGACCGGCCAAGTGCGGGTTACACGCGCTAAAGCGAGCGTGGTATTTCC